>Ga0181577_10002028_pt1 | contig 16005 bp, 14 predicted proteins | sample 101ome_21_FD_132468 | JGI IMG/M metagenome (GOLD analysis project Ga0181577, IMG submission 132468) | Coastal salt marsh microbial communities from the Groves Creek Marsh, Skidaway Island, Georgia - 101413BT metaG (megahit assembly) | ecosystem: Environmental > Aquatic > Marine > Intertidal...
CCAGGCTTTTGAAGAACGGGTCCTAACACCTCAGTTAAACCGGCGCACACACATTACAGAGATCAATGAGCGATTCCAGGCGATCGATCAGAAGCTAGCCGCTAAACAGCCTGATTTGTTCCATCACCATCCTGAGGCCTTGCTTGAAATGTTCGTCATTTTGGGCGAATCGGCAACACTGACAGGCATTCGCAGTGAAACCAGCCGCTTGGCAAAGTCTCAAGCGCCAAAAATCAACGAGAGCTTCCGCAACCGCCAAGCGTCCACCGAGTTATTCATTCGGCTACTGGGGGTAGAACATCATCTCTTCTCTCAATTACGCCGGATGAATCGTCTTGGCATCTTGGGCGCCTACCTGCCCGAATTTGAGCGTGTCGTGGGTCAGATGCAATTTGATCTCTTTCATATTTACACCGTGGATGCGCACACGCTCCAGGTGGTGAGAAACATGCGCAGGTTCCGTTACAAGAATCAGGAACAGCAATTCCCCATCGCTGCCCACATCCACCAGCGACTACCGAAAGTTGAACTACTCTACATCGCTGGCTTCTTCCACGATTTAGCCAAGGGCTTGGGCGGTGATCACTCGACCAAAGGTATCCAAATCGCGCGCAATTTTTGCGAGCGTCATCGTTTGGGCCAGTGGGAAACCAATCTCGTTTGCTGGCTGGTCGAACACCACCTGATCATGTCAACCACCGCACAGCGCAAAGACATATTTGATCCAGATGTGGTTAGAGAATTCGCCAGCCTGGTTGGTGACCAAGTTCGGCTCGATTATCTCTACGCTCTCACAGTTGCGGATATCAACGCGACCAATCCAACGCTCTGGAATAGTTGGAAAGCCTCACTTATGAGCCAACTTTACCTCGAGACAAAAAGAGTCCTGCGACTCGGTCTCGACCAAATGATTGATCGCGAGGATTACCTTAAACAGCTTAAAAGCAGCGTGATCGACAAGTTAAAGGAACGTTACATCGAGTCAGACCAGGTTGAACTGCTTTGGCAGGGGCTTGGCGAAGATTACTTCTTGCGCGAGTCCGCTTCGAACATGATTTGGCATGCGGAGTCGATGAACACCCATAACCTCGATGAGGGGCCGCTCATTTTGATTGGCGAAGACACCTCGCGATTGAACCGGGATGAAGGGGCGACGCATATTTTTATTCATGCCCGGCCTGATCAGGCGTCATTTCTGCAAATCGTAACGGCACTCGAACAAATGGACCTGAATGTCGTCGACGCTCGCATTCCTTCAAATGCCAAGGGCAGACGCGATTACATTTTTGATGTGCTCGAAATGAACCCGCTGTCAGCGACCGGTGTGCCAAGTAGAAATGACGAAATTCGACGGGCGCTGGAGCGCGCGCTCGCTGGTCAAACATCTGCCGCTACCGCCAGACGACGAACACCTCGGATGCTGAAGCAATTCGCCATCAAAACCCAAATCACCATCCACAACAAACCCGATCAACACTACACAGACCTTGAAGTGGTCACGGCCGACCGACCGGGACTACTCGCAAAATTGGCCCAAGTATTCGAAGCGGAGCAAATCGAGCTTCTCGCCTCAAAAATCACCACCCTGGGTGAACGAGTCGAAGATATCTTTCAAATTTGCTCAATCAATGGGCGACCGATTGTGGAGGAAGAGCGCATCCAAGCGCTAACCTCGAAAATCAAAGACACCTTGGACGCTCACATTGCAGAGGCATCGCATTGAACCCAAATCTAGAGAAACTCCACGCTTACCCCTTTGCGAGACTGGGTGGTTTACTCTCAGATATTAAGCCCGAGCAGCCGCCGCTGTCGCTCGCGCTCGGCGAACCCCAGCACCGGGCACCCGACTTCTTGGTTCGAGCCATGCAAGAGGAACCAACACTAAGAGAGGGGTTTGGTCGATACCCGGCAACCGAAGGTACCATAGGGCTGCGCAACGCGATCTCGACCTTTATTGCACAACGTTTTACCCCAGCGCGCTGTGATCCGGAACATCATATCTTGCCCGTCAATGGGACACGCGAGGCACTTTTTAGTGTTGCCCAAGCGTTAGCTGATCCCAGCGAGCGCCCCCTCGCGATCATTCCGAATCCCTTTTATCAAATCTATGAGGGCGCAGCGCTGCTGGCAGGCTTAGACGTCCTCTATCTCAATGAGTCGTCCAACAACCAATGGAAAGCCGCACCTCAGGAAATAGACGCTCAGACCCTGAAACACGTCGGTTTCATCTATCTTTGCAACCCTGGCAACCCTCACGGACGGGTCCTAGGCGAGCAAGACCTAAGGGCGTGGATCGATCTTTCCCAGACTCATCGAATCCCGATCATCTGCGATGAATGCTACTCAGAAATCTACGAGCATGAAACTGACCCACCCCCAGGGCTCCTGACTGTCGCTGCGCAACTGGGTTTAACCGATTTTAGTTTGTGCCTCGTCTTTAACAGCCTTTCTAAACGTTCGAATCTGCCCGGATTACGATCGGGATTTGTCGCGGGCGACCCGGAACTGATTGAAGCGTTTAGGCTTTACCGAACCTATCATGGCAGCGCCATGGCGTTGCATACCCAATCGATAAGCACCTTAGCTTGGCAAGACGAAGGCCATGTCATAGAAAACCGGGCGTTGTATCGCAAGAAATTCGAAACTTTCTTATCCACCGTGGAAACGGTGTGGCCCATGCAACGACCGCCAGCGAGCTTCTTCCTATTCCCTGAGATACCGGTTATCCGTGGGCTCAAGCGCCAAGATGACGAAGCATTCACTCGATGGCTATTTAAGCATGCGGGGATCAGGGTCCTGCCGGGAAGCTATTTGTCCCGGGACGCCGAAGGCGTTAACCCGGGTGCAGGTCACGTTCGTATCGCGCTCGTTGAAGCGGAAGCACAAGTTGAGATCGCCGCACGGCGTATCGTTCAAGCGATCGCCGAGTTCAGCTGAATCTTCTCGCCAAAGTGTTTAAACTGGCGCGCTTCAAACGAGGGACAGGCAATGTTTAGTCTTGGAATTGGGCTCGCAAGTAAAAATCTAAAGGGCGATGTGCTCGATGTGTTCTACCCTTTGGTGCAACTTGATCCCTCGAAAGTGCTCGCCGACGCGTTAACACTCGAGCATCCAGCGCTCGCCACAGCCGATTTCGTCGAAGTCAGTCTAGACGCCTTAGAAGCGCACTCAGTCCATCTGCCAGAACTCGCGTCTATTGAAGCGCTGGTATCGAAAACAACCAGTCAACGACCGGTGTCGCTGTTGGTGACACTACTGGCCGAAGACACAGCAGTTCGGTCCACACCGGGTGCCTATTTGAAGCTGCATCTGCTGTCGCTGCGTATGGTGCGGCCAAATTCAATGAACCTTGAAGGAATCTACGCCAATCTGCCCAATGTCGCCTGGAGCTCTGAGGGACCTATCGACCTCTCGGAACTGCCCGAACGACAGTTGAAGGCACGGCTCGAAGGTCGAACGCTAGATATTCTCAGCGTGGACAAGTTCCCCAAGATGACCAATTACGTGGTGCCCACTGGCGTGCGCATTGCCGATGCGGCTCGGGTCCGCCTGGGCGCCTACGTGGGCGATGGCACCACCGTTATGCACGAGGGTTTTATCAACTTTAATGCGGGCGCCGAAGGTCCCAACATGGTCGAAGGCCGAATCTCTCAGGGCGTTTTCGTTGCCAAAGGCTCTGATCTTGGCGGTAGTGCATCCACCGCTGGGACACTGTCTGGAGGCGGAAATCTCGTGATCTCTATCGGCGAAGACTGCTTGATCAGCGCTAACGCGGGCACCGGGATTTCCTTAGGCGACCGATGCACGATTGAGGCCGGGCTCTACATCACACCCGGTACCGTGATCGAGGTGTTGGATGACACCCTAGCGCCGGTCAAAAAAGTCAAAGCCCGGGAGCTCAATGGACAAAGCGACTTGCTCTTTATCCGTCATTCTCAGACGGGTCAGGTCCAATGTCGAACAAACAAAAAAGCCATCGCGCTTAACGATATGCTTCACAGCCAAAACTAGGCACCAACGATCTACAAACCCAGGCAAACTCAGCCAGACTGATGGAGAACCAGCGAATGCCGGACCCCATGACTCGGCAACCTCTGCTAGAGCTTACCCGCCACTTGATCGAGCGACCGTCCGTTTCGCCCAACGACGAGGGCTGTCAGGAGATCCTCTTTGACCAGCTAAGCGGCGAGGGGTTTGAACGACAGCAACTGGATTTCGAAGATGTCCGCAATTTATGGGCGATCAAACGAGGTACCCATCCGGGCCCCACGCTCATTTTTGCAGGCCACACTGACGTCGTTCCGCCAGGCCCTCTAACCGAGTGGACCCACGATCCTTTCAAGTTGACGGTCGTAGACGACATTATTTATGGGCGAGGCGCAGCGGATATGAAGGGCGCACTGGCCGCCATGACCATTGCCGCCAAAACGTTTTTAACTGACTACCCGGAATTTAATGGCTCGCTGGGATTTTTGATCACAAGCGATGAAGAAGCCGTTGCAACACATGGGACGAAGCTCGCCATCAAGGCGCTGGTCGATTCGGGCATCAAAGTCGATTACGCCATCGTTGGTGAACCCTCAAGCAGCGAAGTCTTGGGCGACACGATCCGCGTCGGACGACGAGGCTCTCTGAATGGTCGCTTGCGGGTCAAAGGACAACAAGGCCACGTGGCCTACCCAGAGAGCGCAGTGAACCCGATCCACCTCGCAGCCAAAGCACTTTCGGATCTGTGTGATCGACCCTTAGATGAAGGCCATGGCGCCTTCCCGCCATCGACCTTGCAGGTCACGAACATTCATGCGGGTACCGGCGCAACCAATGTCGTGCCCGGGGACTGCGAAATCGACTTCAACTTTCGGTATAACACAGCCTGGACTGCGGACCGTTTGATGACTTGGACGCAAGATGCTCTCGCCACCACACTGGATGAATTCGAACTCTCTTGGGCGCTCTCAGGTGAACCCTTCTTAACCGGTGAGGGGCCATTGCTCAACGTGGTCGACACAGCGATTCTGAAAGTGTGTGGCCAAGCACCGGTCCATTCCACCGGTGGCGGGACGTCAGATGGCCGATTTCTCGCGCCTTACGGCATTGATGTCGTTGAGCTGGGGGTCACAAACAGCTCGATTCACAAGATTGACGAACACGTCAGGGTGAACGAACTCATGGGTCTGATCGATCTCTACTATGAAATTATGCGCTCGCTCTTGGTGCACCCATGACCACTCGATTTCCAGATTTGGAGGTCTACATCAGAGCTCCCGATCTCGAACTTCTTCAGTCGCGTCTCACGATCGAACTGGGGGTCGAAGCGTGGCAACCCCTCGGACAGCAGATCTCAGCTCAGTTCCAGGCGGGTGGCGATCGCGCAGAAATCGTTATTCAGGATCGCGCCTACAAAAACTATTGCAGCGTTTGGGTCAAACAAAATGTGACACCCTGGCCCACGGATCTAGATTTTGCAAAGTGGTTAGCTGACCAATTGCCCTCGGAGGTTCGGTGCAGCCAGAGTGGCTGGATCGAAAATGAACCCCTCGACCAGCCAACCCTCTGGTATCGATTGCGAGGCACCGATATCGATCTGCTTCGGTGGGATTGATGGCGCGCAGTCTTCTTGCGTTAACGTTTGTCCTTGCGCTCGCGTTGATGGCTTTCGCCCGATTTCCCGCAAGCCTCGCGTTGGATCTAATACTCCCATCAGTCCATCTGCCCAATGACCTTCAACATCGTTACGCCAGGGGGACCATTTGGCAAGGGCAGATCGATCTGGTTTTTCGGACGTTTCCCGCGACCACCCTCACTTGGGAAATCGACGGACTGATTCCTAGCCCTCGACTGCACCTCACTGCCAAGACTCTAGACGGTCGATCCGAACTGTTCGGCACCCTATCGGTCAATTCGAATCGCGTTGAGCTTCAGGCGCTAAGTTTTTTTCTATCTTCAAGTGACAGTCTGCAATTGGCGCAGGCGTACGGCCACGACCTTGCTGGCGATCTCAGCGGCGAAGCAATCCATGCGCATCTTACTGGCCCTTGCTTAGGCCAATTGTCGGGCCAGCTGACTTGGACTGGAGGTCCACTGACGGTCAACACAGGGTCAAAGCACTATGTCTTGAATACGCCACCCATGAGCGGTGATCTCCTGGCCCAAGATTGCGGCCCTACTGCGCAATTACGCGCAATGAACCAATCCTCGGCCACCGCAGCGTTTTCAGTGAATCAAACCGGGTGGTTCACGGTCGATATCTCTCCCGAACTCATCGCTTTGGTTGATCCATCGGGCGCCAACCCTGGCGGCTCTATGCAGTTCGAAGCAAAAATACGGTAACCTCCGGTCAAGAACTAGAGGTCATTATGGATCTACGCGCATTTGAAGCCTATGGTGAAACGATCACCAAAATCGCCGCACCCCTGATCATCGTTCTCTGGCTAGCCTTCCTGATCATCGACCAAGCCTACTTCTACCTCGACAGCGAGCAATTGATGGATGATCTTGCCGCGATCAAACCTCTCGAGACGGACCAAGGACCAGCAGCTCCTCTGAAGCTCAGTTCGGCGACGCTCAGTCTCTTCGGAGAGGCTACCGAACAAGTTGTCGAGCAAGTCAGCGCCCCTGAGACTCGCCTCAATCTCGAATTGCAAGGCGTTTTCACCAATGAGAATCCGGCTTTGTCCTCCGCCATCATTGCCGAGCGAGGCAAGAGTGGGGAACTATTTTCAATTGGCGATCGGGTTCCAGGTAATGCCTTGCTCCATGCGGTCGAACCGGATCATGTTCTGATCAAGCGGGGCAACCGCCTCGAAAAATTGCTCTTTCCCAAGCAACGCCTTGGCATCACCAGCGTGAGCGGTGCCGATGACCGAGTGAATCGAAACCAAACCTCATCTCGAGCGCGAAGTGCCGGACGCGCCCCAATGGAGAGCAGCGACGGCGTATCTCAGACTTCGCGAGCCGAAAGACCGTCTCCATCTTTCGATAGTGATCTGCGCCAGACGATGATGCGCAACCCCGATCAAGCGATACGAGAATTTGGCTTCGAGCCAGTCTCTCAGGGAACGGCTAGCGGCTATCGCGTCGGGTCCAACGCCAGTAACCCCATGATTGCCAGCGCCGGGTTGCAGCCCGGGGATGTGGTCGTTAGCGTAAACGGCATGCCCGTTGGCGTCGCGATGAATGATGCGAGGCTCTTTGACCAAGTGCGATCTGCTGGCCGCGCTCGAGTTGAAGTAGAACGAAATGGTCGACGGTTTTTTCTCACTGTGCCCATACCCTAGCGTCTATGGATCCAGTAAACTCCTCTAAACGGTTGGCCCAGTTTCGCCCATGGTAAATTTTAAGCGGTGCATACTCGTCGCCCTTTCCTTTCTCACCCTGGCTGCCTCAGGGGCAGAGGACGCTTGGAAGATCAATCTCAAGAATGCCGATATCCGCGAGTTCATCTCGCAGGTCTCATCGATCACCGGCAAAAGTTTCATCATCGACCCTCGTGTCAAAGGCGATGTCACTGTGGTTTCCAATTCCGCCATGGACAAGGCGGGCATTTACGAACTCTTTCTGAGTGTCCTGCAGGTCCATGGATTCGCGGCGGTGCCTGCTGGCGACGTGGTGAAAATCGTACAGACGGTCCTGGCCAAGCAGAGCGGCAATCCAGCTGACTTTCAAGACGGCCTCGAATCAGAGGAGCTCGTGACGCGGGTGATACCTGTTCTCAACGCCCCCTCGGAGGAGATGGTTAAGGTTTTAAGACCTCTGATTCCTCAGTATGGTCAAATCGCTGCCCTGAGCCAGCCCAATGTCGTCATTATCAGCGATCACGCCGCCAACATTAATCGCTTAGTGGAAATCATTAACCGTGTCGACATTGCCGACAGCCTGGAGGTCTCCATTGTTGACCTCAAAGAAGCTTGGGTTGAAGACATTATTACACTGCTTGAGCAACTCGCACCCGAGCAAATTGGCAAAAGCGCGAAAGGGCCGAATCGCGTGAGTATCGTTGCCAGCGAGAGAACAAATTCGCTGGTGATCAAAGGTGAGCGCTATACCGTCGCTCGGGTGAAGCAGTTGGTGGCGCAGCTTGACGTACCCGCAAATCGCTCTGGAACCATTAAGGTTGTTCGCCTCGCTCACTCCGACGCCACAAAAATGGCGGAAATCCTAAACAGCCTCGTCAAAGAACGGAAATCAGGCGATAACGCTGGCATGGTCGAGGTCAGCGTTCAGGCGGATTAGGCGATCAACGCGCTGGTCATACGAGCCGACCCTGCAAACATGATCGATATCATGGACATCATCGATAGTCTCGATGTCCGGCGCATGCAGGTTCTGATTGAAGCAGCCATCGTTGAAGTGACTGCCGACTTCAGTCGTCAGTTGGGCAGTGAACTCGCGGTCGGCGCTGCCGGAACCAGCACCACCCCGCTGGGCCTTACCGCACCCTCTGGAACGCTAGCGCAGATTCTTCAGGGCCTTGCGATCACTGGACAACCGGCAGCACCCTCAAGTTTAGGCGAGTCGCCACTGATTGCGGGGGGGCGAATTGATACCACGGGTACGAGTTTTGCCTTCATTATTAAAGCGCTAGCGGCCAACGGCGATGTCAATCTTTTGTCGACGCCGAGCATCACGACCATGGACAACGAGGAAGCGAAAATCGTTGTTGGTCAAAACGTGCCCTTCAGGACGGGTTCAACCATCACTGGCAGCCAGGGCACGACCAACCCTTTTACGACCATTCAGCGCGAAGATGTTGGCTTAACCCTGGAGGTTACGCCTCACATCAACAGCGATAACCTGGTTCGTCTTTTAATCCACCAAGAAGTCTCGGAGGTCGATGCCTCGAGCCTTTCAGTCATCGGCTCGCAGGCGGCAGCAGATCTGATCACAAATAAACGAACCATCGATACTACGATCCTTGTTGAGGACAACGAGGTGATTATCCTTGGCGGTCTGATCCGCGATAAAGAAACGCAAGCAGAATCCAGGGTGCCACTTTTGGGCAGTATTCCTGGACTGGGGATGTTGTTCCGCAACCGGACGACGTCTACAGAGAAGCAAAATCTCATGGTATTTCTTCGACCCACCGTGCTCTCTAATCAGCAAGACATTGCTGAGGCGACCGAGCGCAAGTTCAACCGTGTATTTGAGTTAGAGATTGAGGGCGAGGGTCAAGCCATGGATGTGCTTGGCAATTTGCTCGATGGCAATTTCTAGTCTCTTCCGCGCAGGTTTACACAAGCTCCAGTATCAACTGACTGCCCGATGGCTTAGGCCAACCGTGATTGGACTAGCCAGTCACCGATCAGAGTCCAGTGAAGTGCTGTATATCCTTGAGCACCCATCGCATCTTGATCGGGTTTTGCTGCACCGTTGCCTTGATATTGTCTCAACGAGATCAAATTCTGACCACCCAAGCAGCCTTGTGTTGCATGCCGATGAGGGATTTCTTGGCCGACGCAGTCAACGGCGGTTTTCCGAACAACTCGCATTTGAAGCTCGAAATCGGGATTCCCGAAAGATTCTACTGATCCCCGTGGGCATATTTTGGGGTCATCAGCCCGATCGTGAGCTGTCCCTATGGAAAACGATACTCAGCGAGGATTGGTCTGGAACGTCAGCCTTGCGGCGATTGCTTAATTTTTTATTCAATCCCCATCATCTCCTGGTTGAATTCGGACCACCTATTCTTCTAAAAAATGACGAATCCAATCTAAAAGGCCTCGATCTAAGCGCCAAAAAAGCTCGGAGACTCATCAAACAACAATTCAAAAGTATGCGCAGAACAGCCATAGGTCCCGATCTGTCGCATCGCAGAACGCTTGTTAATCAGCTCCTCGCGATGGAAACGGTGAACGCAGCAATCGTCGAGCGTTCATTGGCTCATGGTCATGATAAAGTCATGCGGGAAGCCCACAAGATCATTGATCAACTCATCTCGCATCAATCCTATAGAGTCATTCGCTTTTTCAACGTTGTACTCACTTGGCTTTGGCAGAAGCTCTATAACGGGATTGAGGTCAGGCAACTGCAGGCTGTCAAAGCAGCCTCGCTGAACCATCAAGTCGTGTATACGCCCTGCCACCGGAGCCACATGGACTATCTCTTGTTGTCCTATGTGCTCTACCACAACGGGCTTACCCCACCCCACATTGCGGCAGGCGACAATCTCAACTTGCCGCTTGTGGGGCCCCTACTTCGCCGAGCGGGTGCCTTCTTTATGCGGCGGCAATTCGGCAACGACGAGCTGTATAAAGCGATTTTTTCTGGCTACCTACGTTTGATGCTGCACAAAGGACATTCCCTCGAATATTTCATTGAAGGCGGTCGAAGTCGCACGGGGAGGATGCGAGTACCGCGAAGAGGCATGCTCGGCATGACCCTGAGAAGCGCTTGGCATTCGCCTGCCATTCCGCTGGCCTTCGTTCCCGTTCACTTCGGTTACGACCGAGTGTTCGAGGTGAAGAGCTATCTATCCGAGCTCGGAGGTATGTCAAAGCAAAAAGAATCCCTTCTTGACCTCTTCAATGCCTGGCGCAAGTTAGGGTTTAGCTACGGGAAAGTTCAAGTCACGTTTGGTGAGCCTGTGTATTTCAATCCAAACACCGAGCGAGCCGGTGTCGGGGCCTCAGCAGCAGAATCAGGGCCTCTACCCGAGCAAGTGGCTCAGCTCGCAAACGAGATCAATAGGGCCATCAACGGAGCCACCAGTGTCAGCCCCATGACGTTATTTGCGACGGCACTGTCTCTCACACAACGAGGTGCAATTGATCGTCAACGACTTAACGCGCAGCTGGACTTACTCCGAAGCCTCGTTCCGTCTTCTGCGCTAACAGAGGCCTGCGCAAGAAGTTCAGCGCCCGTTCTAGCTGACATTGCTATGGCTCAACTCAGCCTGGTTCACGATGAGGGCAGTGGATGCCCGAGCGTAAGGGTCTCCGAGATCACTCGAGCAGAACTCAGCTACCATGCCAATGACATCAATCATATGCTCATCGTCCCAAGCCTCATTGCGCAAATGTTGATCTTGTCGCACCGGCTACGCTTAGATCAGGTTGAAGCCGCAATCTCGTTGTTCGTAACGCTCTTCAGTGAGGAGCTCTTTTTTGAAATCGAGGCTAACCACCACGACTTTGAATCGATCCTTGACCATCTGAACGAGCACGGTATTGTCGAGCGCCGTGAGAGTGAGATCGCTCTGATCACCGACAATCCGATTGGCTATTCAAATCTGTTTGATTTAAGTCAATTCGTTCGACCTTTTCTTGTCCGTTACCTGTTGCTTGCGGAGGCACTTAAGTCGCTTCCTGGCAACCTTCCCCTCGCGGTTGATCGCGCTCGAGACATGGGGAGTACCCTCCTACCCGCACTCATTGGTCACTACCCGTGGTTTGAAAAGGATTACGATCTCGTGGTCGCCGAGAAGCTGACCGCGGTAGAGAAGGCATTCGAGGGCTATTCAGACAGACTGATCGATCAAGCGACTGCACTTTTGCCACCTGAGGTTGTGGCGTCTGTCAATGACGCGCTACGCTCATTTGAAATGGAACACGTCGAAGCGACTGCTTCTCCCACGTAATGAGTAGAGGGGCTCAATACTCGCGTAACGGAACTCCGATCTTAATGCGCGTTTGACCACTGCCCGGCGTACCCCGAGTGATTTCGCCGCACTGACCAATTCGCCGGGTGATTGATTCTGGCCTATAAACGCTTGCAGGGTCTGCATCTCCCCCTTAGACAGCGCTGACTTCTTTTTGGGGGCATACATAGGGTCAATGACTGCGTAGACCGATTTATTGGGCAAGAGATTCACCGACCGGGCATCGGCATTGATCAAATGGATTCTAGCCAAGGTCTTCTGTAACCATTCAGGTGCACAAGGATCCGCCAAGGCTCGATTCAGGCCGTCACACAATAGCAAATAAAGGGTTCGTGACCGCTCAATTGAGAGGACCCGATACCCATAGGCGGCTAATAGAAAACTGTCCGTGCCTAGGCCTGTGGTCATATCCACCACGGTCTCTCCGGGTTGCCCACCTAACGATTTTAGAAGTAATTCCGAACGAGGGCTTAAGCGTTTGACTCGCTGCATCAGCGTAGGTGTCGTGAAGTCCACGTACAAAGGGGAGCGCTCAGAACCGCGAGACATTAGACACAGACGGCCTGAGCTTCGACTTAAAAAAAAACGACTCACGACGAAGGCTTCTGAGCCACTTCTTCTCGAACGTATAGTGGGGCTGCCTCCAAAGCCGAAACCCCCTCCCCTCGATCAAGCAATATCGCGGCCAGTCTTAACAAGTAAACCAGGTTGGGCTTTTGGATCTCAACCAGCTGATCGAAATGCGCGATCTGCGCAGGCGCATGCTCTAGAAATGTGGACACACCAGAACCTGCGAGTACACGCCCTTCAAGAAGATCGGGGGTAAGGGTCTGTACTTGCGAAACGTGATAGCCACCCCGACGCCGCGGCACCTCATTAATTTGCTCAAACTGTGCAAGGTAGACTTCATCTGCTCGGGCATGCAGTGCCACCACGACATCCCGGGTATCGCATTCTAAAAACACTTGCGAGGCGATTGCTGCCATCGATGGAATCGGCACAACCGCGCAATTCAATCCGTAAGCGAGGCCTTGAACCACACCCGTCGCAATTCTGAGCCCCGTGAACGAGCCGGGCCCCTGACTGAAAGCGATGGCTTTCAGGTCCCGCGGAGCCACCGCTTCGCCCTCCAACAACCTATGAATCTCGCCGAGCAATTCTCTCGAGTGTTGGCGCACCTCGCCCAGCTCTACGACCCGCGTGTAGTCGTCGCGCTGGATCCCTATGCTCAAGACAGAAAATGCACAATCTATCGCCAAAAGCGCCAAATTTTCATCCTTCTTACATTCATAAAGGTAGCTCAGAGATCATCGACCGCCCCGAGCGTTCTGCTATCATTTTCATCGCCTTCTGGTTGTTTAGAGCGACCCAACCTCTTGGGATTTTCCTCGTTCACCGATAATTCTAGAAACTCAATCAGCGCTTCTACAGAGGTTACCCATTGCGTCTTTGGCAGCCATCGGCGCAATGACTCACCATAACTCATCGACATTAATCGCCCATCACCGACAACAAACACCCCTCGATCCCTTTCGTGACGAATCAGGCGGCCAAAGCCCTGCTTCATTTCCAACCCGCATCGGGGCAACAAGGTGTCGCTAAAATCTGCCCCAAAACGCGTCTCTCGCGTCTCCTCTTCCCATAGCTCATCGGAGGGAGGCGCAAATGGTAGTCGATCTATGGCGACACATCGAATCCCAGCTTGTCGAAAATCGATCCCCTGCCAAAAGACCTTGGTCGCTAAAACCACAACATGGTTTCTCGCCGCGACGAGCTTCAAGAAACGATTGGAATCGCCACCCGTGTAGACCAAGAAATCAACGTCCTTTTCAGCCGCAAGCAGTTGCTCTGCACTTTTCAATGAACGGTGTGTCGTAAATAACACCAGGCTCTTAACTTTTCGCAACAGAGGATAGATTGCACCAATGAATGCGCTTGAATCGCGGGACTGAGCCGGGTCACTCGACGCTCTCGGACAGAAAGCACGGGTTTGATTCGCGAAGTCAAAAGGCGAGCCGATGGACACCGTGCGAGCGGACGTGAGGCCGAGGGCGTTTCGAACAAAACTGAAGTCACCTGCTAGAGAGAGCGAACCCGAGACCAACAGGATGTGTTCAAAGGGTCGGCAGATCCGCGCAAACGATGCCCGAACATCTTCTGGATGGTTCGCCGACGTTGTGATGTCCCCCGTTCGCTCATAATCCTGTAATCGGTTTTGCATCATCATCGTATGGTCATCGAGTTCGTGAACAAGATCATAGGCTTGAGCCAAGAACCGACTCCGACCGACACGACTTTTGAGTGCTTGCATCATCGCGTCAAGAAAATACTCAATGCGTTCAAGGTTCAGTCGCAGATGCTCAACATCGCGGACTGCTAAGTGTCTTAAACGCTGCTCCATGGCCCTAACTTCACCCGCGACATCTACCATAGACCCGCATTGAGTCGAGAGGCGTTTGATCAAGGCATCGTCTCTATCGAGGGCTTCAAAAGATGCCCTTAACATTCGTGCGAGTTCCAAAAAACGTGCAGGCGTTAATCGTTGACGAACGTGGTCTTCGATTCGATCGAACATCAAATGGGCTTCATCGATCACTAGAATGGATGTTTCTTCCGCCCTCTGGTCATCGGGCGTCCGATCAGCCTCCGCGATTAATAGGTGATGATTGCTAATAACACCCTGGGAATGACTCTGAAGACTACGAAAGTAAGGACACTGATGAAAAAATCTACACATCCTGCCATCGCAGTCGCCATCCTGAACCGTCACTTTCCTCAGCGTCGATTGGGCAAGCGCAGGCTCATTAAGCAGCCAGAGGTTCCCGTGTCGTGTTTCTTTGAACCAGCGCTCAATTCTCTGGAACGCGTCAATGTCATGCGGCGACATACCTTGCGCGGGCATAGACAATAGCGATTCAAGATTTCTAGGACACAAGTAATTATCGCGGCCCATCCGAAGACCAATGCTGCCACCCACCTGGGTTGCATCCCGAGCGATTGGCATCGTCTCATCTAGAAGTTGCTGTTGAAGTGCGCGAGTTGCGGTGGCGATCGTGAAGGATTTTTCGGATAGCAAAAGAGGGATGACATAACCAAGACTTTTACCGATGCCAGTACCACCCTCGATCAACGTCACGCCCGGAATTGACAGCGCTTCAGTCACCGAATCCATAAATTGACGTTGCTCGACGCGATACACATAGCCTGGTAACAAACGCCCAAGTCGCGCAATTGCGCTATCTAAATTCAAATCGGTATCCTTCACACCTCGGTTCTAGGGTCGCATCATTATGGCACGCTCGAGTGTCCAGCCTCGTCAGCCCATTTGTTGTGGCATCGCTCTGTGCGGTGGTGCGGCAACTCGTCTCGGAGGAGGCAATAAGGCGCTTAAGTTATATGCAGGCAAACCGCTCATTGAACACACACTCGATTTGCTTGTCCCTCAGTGCGATCAAATTATCATCAGCGCCAATAAAGATCTCGACCAAATCAGATCTTATGGCCACCCAATCATTCCAGATCGTGAACGAGGATTTCCTGGTCCGCTGCATGGTATTCATGACGCCAGCCAACGCACCCATGCAGACCAATACTTAATCCTTGCTTGCGATATGCCCGCACTGAAACCCTATCACCTGTCACTGTTAAAGACGGCACTCAGTGAAGACCCCTTGCTTGAGGCCGCGCTATATAGAACTTCGGATGGTTTACAGCCTGGATTAATGATCGTCTCTGACTCAGCAATTCGATTGCTCCACGCCCACATAAGCACCCTTGATGGCTCCCTCAAAGGTTGGCTGGCCTGCCTTACGACCAAAGTCATCGATGAGCCAAACGCAAAGGGATTCAAGAATCTAAATCATCCAGTAGACTTTCTCTCTGAGGATGAGGAATCCCGATGATCATCATCTGATCAAAGATCTCCCTACTGCCGCCAGATCGTCTCGAATCTCATTGGATGTGATGTTTTAAAAGCGATCGGGCTCGACAGCGCGAGCAGATAAAAAAAAGCCCTCCGATTGGAGGGCTTTTTTAAACACCAAAGGCCATTACTTCTTCTTGGCGGCCTTTTTCTTTGCAGCTGGCTTCTTAGCCGCAGCCTTCTTAGCAGCTGGCTTCTTAGCCGCAGCTTTCTTAGCAGCAGGCTTCTTAGCAGCGGGCTTCTTAGCAGCGGGCTTCTTAGCTGCAGGCTTTTTCTTAGCAGCAGGCTTCTTAGCCGCAGCTTTCTTAGCAGCAGCTTTCTTAGCTGCAGGCTTTTTCGCTGCGGCTTTCTTTGCGGCTGGCTTCTTAGCTGCTGGCTTTTTCTTGGCAGCTGGTTTCTTAGCTGCGGCTTTTTTCTTGGGGGCAGCTTTCTTGGCAGCAGGTTTCTTTTTTGCGACCACTTTCTTGCTCCTTATTTCAGTTTTAGA
>Ga0181577_10002034_pt1 | contig 15977 bp, 14 predicted proteins | sample 101ome_21_FD_132468 | JGI IMG/M metagenome (GOLD analysis project Ga0181577, IMG submission 132468) | Coastal salt marsh microbial communities from the Groves Creek Marsh, Skidaway Island, Georgia - 101413BT metaG (megahit assembly) | ecosystem: Environmental > Aquatic > Marine > Intertidal...
CTACCTTCCCTATCAAAACCAAAATCTGACGTTGACGGATTTCGATCAAATGAAAAAACAGGTTGCAATGGTTTTGGAGGAACATTACCGAAAGATTTACCACGGGACCCCAAAAATAATCGGGAGAAATCACATCATTTTTGAAGTGCTAAAAAAATCGATCATGGATTTTCTGACATTGGAGGAACAAGCAGTCAAGCAGGGAAATCAGATCAAAATATTGTTCTTGGAGCACCAATTTGAACAGATCATCCACCCTCCCAACATCGACTTTCCAGTGAAGCTTGTTGGTGTGGTAGATCGTATTGATCTCTACAATGGCCAACTCAGAATCATTGACTACAAAACAGGAATGGTGCAGCCCAAGCAATTGAAACTGCCACACTGGGAAGTGTTCTATGAGGACACAGATTTTGCCTATTTATTTCAGATTCTGCTCTATTCCTATGTTCAGAAACCATTGATCTCTCAGTATCCGGGTGCAAATGCAGGGATTATTTCGCTCAGAAACCTCCCAGAGTACTTTATGCCTTTCACCACAAAAAATAATCCCAATCAGTCATTGAACCCGGAAAATCTGGCTCGTTTTGAAGTAAAATTATTCGATATTATTGATCAAATATTTGATTCCAAATTGAATTTCATTGACAAAGGCTGATAAATTTAGTATTCAAATTTTTATTCAATATATTTAAAAAAATATTTCACGATGAGTGAGTCAAATGGTAGAAAAGAAGAAAGAGGGATCAAGAAAGAGAAGCTCAATTGGTTCCTGCGGATAATTACACTGGGTGACCGTTTCTCTATTCAGGATTTCTTCGATCGACTCAAAAAAGGCTTCGTTGAGTTTTTGATCGTATTTTTTGGGGTATTGGTTTCTTTTGGAGTGGAAAGTCAAGGAGAGGATTTTGGGGACAGAGAATCCAACATCGATAACCTTATTGGTTTGAGAGACGAGATGAAGGACATACAGCAGTACACCCAAATTTATATAGAGGAGAATGCTTGGATCAGAGCACTTTACACCAAACTTTATGATCAATGGGAAGAAAACAGAGATAGTGTTTTCTTATTCATAGATGAGGTCGATGGGCAACCCTATTCACCACTATCTTTTTATAATAATTACAATCCGTTCAATCCGCCACGTGTAGTTTATGAAGCCATTAAACTGGACGGAACTTTTAGGTTTTTAGGTTCTGATGTGGGGCGCTTGGTTAACAACACATACGATGGTACTGATTTAAAGTATTTGATGTTGAATACAGATCGTGAGGAAAAAGTGTATGTTGATCAATTCGAGTCTCAAGTGGCCAATAGGTGGATTTATGATTTGGATAAAATAGATTTATATGATACCGACTTTTGGGTCAAAAATCGAAAATACTTCCAGAGAGAGAAATTTTTGAAATATAACCTATTCAAACGTTTGGGTCTGTGGCAGCAAATTTCGGAGCAGCTTGTAGATTACGATACCACACTGGAGCGTAACATAAAAAAACTTGATTCTGTGATCCAAACCAAAGACGATGAATTTGTATTTATCTATTGGTGGTTCTAAGCTTTTTCAATCAAGCCAGCAACTAACTTTCCTGAAATCAAAGCGGGAGGCACACCAGGTCCAGGTACGGTTAATTGACCTGTAAAATATAAGTTTTTTACTTTTTTACTTTTGAGCTTAGGCCTGAGAAAGGCAGTTTGCATGAGGGTGTTTGCCATTCCGTAGGCGTTCCCTTTATAGGAGTTATAAACCGAAATAAAATCATTCACACAAAAAGAATCTCTAAATAGGATTTCATCTTTTAGTTTTTGACCGGTCAAGTTTTCCAAACGTGCTATAACGATATCAAAATAATGATTCCGCAATGCATCAGTATCCTCCAGTCCAGGGGCAATTGGGATCAAAATAAAACAGGCTTCTTTTCCTTTAGGAGCCATATCAGGGTCTGTAATGGAAGGGAAGTTGGCATAAAACAGGGGTTCCTCAGGCCACTGTGCAGTGTCGTAAATGGTTTCGGCATGGGCATCAAAGTCCACATCGAAAAACAAGGTGTGGTGGGAGACATTTTTCACCTTTTTGTTTAATCCCACATAAAAGAGCAGGGAGGAGGGGGCAAATGTTTTTTTGTCCCAAAAGGCTTCACTGTAGGCCCTTAGTGGTTTTGGAATCAAGGTTTCGGTGTGGTGGTAGTCAGCCCCACTTAAAACGACATCGGAAAATATACTTTCTCCATTAGTTTTGATTCCAACAGCTTTTTTGTCTTTAACCATGATCTCGTCAACGGAAGCGTTGACGTTGATTTGAACCCCCAAGCTTTCTGCCAACTGAACCATTCCTTTTACGATGCTGTACATACCATCTTTGGGATGCCAAGTGCCCAAACCGAAATCCGCAAAATTCATAAAATTGTAAAAAGCAGGGGTGTCCGCAGGTTTGGCCCCCAAAAACAAAACGGGAAACTGGAGAATCTGTGTCAGTTTTGGATTTTTGAAGTCCCTTGTAACCTCTCTTTTGATGTTAGAAAAAAAGTACCCTATTTTATTGATGGTTTCGGGGGTCACCAGTTCCAAGGGGGAAACCCCTGGACGATAAACCAGTTTATCAATGGCAATTTTATAATTATCGGCAGCTTTGTCTATGAATTTTTTAAGCTTGGCGGCGCTTCCAGGTTCGACTGCTTCAAATGAAGCGTAAATTTTTTCTAAAGAATCACCAATACAGATGGAATCATTTTTTCCAAAGTAAACCTGATATCCAGGGTCTAGCCGTTCTAATTTATAGTAATCACTCGCAGATTTTCCAAAATCACCAAAAAATTTCTCAAAAACATCGGGCATCCAATACCAGGACGGCCCGATATCAAAAACAAAGCCCTCTTTTTTTAACTGACGGGCGCGCCCTCCGGGGGTACTGTTTTTCTCAAAAACTTGAACCTTATGTCCAGATTGGGCAAGATAACACGCTGCTGACAAAGAGGAAAATCCAGAACCGATAATGCTAATATTCTTTTTCATTTCCCTACAAAGCTATCAATAAACTAGATGTTTAATTGAAATATCTATATAAATTACCATTATTAGTAGCTCTACTAAAAAATTAAGTTTTAGAGAGAAATTAGTTTTATTTTTTTCTTCTTAACTGATAAATTTCTTCAACAAAAGAAGCAGAGATAATCCCAGTAGGAATGGCCACAATTCCAATCCCGATCAAAGAAATGATAGAGGCAAAGATCTTGCCTCCGGCAGTAATGGGATAAACATCACCATATCCTACCGTAGCTAGGGATACAGTGGCCCACCAAATGGATTCTGTAATACTGGAAAATTTATCTGGTTGGGCCTCGTTTTCAAGATAGTAAATGGCAGAGGCAGAGAACAAAATGGCCAGTACAGAAAGAAAGAGGGTAAATTTCAGCTCATTTCTCACTCCCTTTAAAGCTTTAACGAATAGCTTTAGTGATGAGCTATCTCTCCCCAATTTAAAGATACGGGTCAAACGAAACAATCTTAGAATCCGCAGGAACCTTCCATCAACTTTTACAAATTGATTGAGGTAGAAAGGCAAGATCGAAATCAGGTCGATCAAACCAAAGGTGCTGAACACATATTTCCAAACGCCTTTCAGACGTTTGTCCAAATAGGCCAAGCGGATGCGGTATAAATATTCAAAAGAGAAAATATATATAGAAATGGCCTCAAAAATAAGGAAATAATCACCGTAAACATTACGAATCGACACATGGGACTCCAAAATCATCGCCAGTACATTGGCAATGATAAGAAGATAAACAAACTTGTCAAATATTAAAGGAGATTTCAAGACCTATTATTTTTTAGAAAGGTCTATAAAAATGCCAATCATTACGCCTGCAATGGATACAATAACTACAAATGCTACAAAAGAAGGTGTCATAAATAATAAATATAGTTAACAAATATAATGAATTTTAAAAGCCCTATGATCGGCAAAAAATAGATGAATTTCAATTTTTGTTTAAGTTTTTTTGTTTAAGCTTTTTTGTTTGATTTTTTTTACATATCTTTAAACAGTTTAAATTCAATTTGGTTTATTAACGCCTCTGCAACTACTATCTCCTAAAGTCAAATTCTAAAATCCTAGCAGAGGCGTTTTTTCTACCCCTATCCACAGGGCTTTTCGTTGTTTTTTCATAACTTAGTGTAGTAGGATGAATAGGATTTAGATGGAAGGTTTGACAACAATCACCTTTTTTAAATTTCGTAAAAATAAACGCTGGGCTTTTACTCAAATGGGTATAGCGCCCAGAAAGCTTAAACAAAGTCGGGGACTTAGGTTTTTTAAGTTGATGGGAACTGGAGGGGGAAATGGCTTTAGCCTTTGGCCAGATTTTGGCACTTATGCTTTTTTAGGGGTATGGGACAACTCCAAGGCTGCTGAAAAATTCTTAAATCACAATCCAATCATTAAGACCTATCGCCAGAAGTCCTATCTCACTAGAACCATAAAAATGTTACCCTTGAAAAGTCATGGATTTTGGAGTGGACAAAACCCGTTTAAAGCCTATTCATCTCCCCCAACGGGATTGAATATGCCCGTCGCGGTCATTACCAGAGCAACCCTTCGTCCTGCTCGGTTGTTATCGTTTTGGAAATCTGTTCCTGCAGCAAGTAAAGCCATTGAAAATGCAGAGGGGGTTCAATTTTTTAAAGGCATAGGGGAATGGCCTTTGGTTCAGCAAGCAACACTAAGCCTTTGGGAAAACTTTGATGCAGTAAAAAAATTCGCCTACAACGAAAAAACACATGCCAACATCGTCAAAAAAACCAGAACTCAAAACTGGTATAGTGAAGATTTATTTGCGCGTTTTCAAGTATTGTCAGATACTGTATCAGTCATTGTAAAACCCTCTCAATGAAAACAGCCATTATTATTGGAGCAGGCATAGGAGGTATTTCAACTGCCATTAGGCTTTGCCATAAGGGTTACCTTGTCAGCGTATTTGAGGCCAATGACTATCCAGGGGGGAAACTCAGCGCCTTCAGTCTGGGGGACTATCGCTTTGATGCAGGTCCCTCTCTTTTCACGATGCCTCAGTTTGTTAATGAATTATTTGAACTGCATGGGGAAAAACCAAGTGATTTTTTTAATTACAAGAAAAAAAAAATTGCCTGTCAATATTTTTGGGAAGACCAAACCCAAATAACCCAATTTGCCGATCAAAAACTTTTTTTTGAAGAGGTTGAAAGCAAACTGGGTGTACCTGCTAGGGTTCTAAAAAAATATCTTGATCGTGCCAAAAAAAAGTTCGACTTGACTGCCCCCCTTTTTTTGGAGCAGTCGCTGCATCGACTTAAAGGTTTTCTGAATACCAAAACGCTCAAAGCTTTGCTCCATCTTAATCTCTATGAGATCAATCAAAATTTACATTCGGTTAATGCCCGTCAGTTAAAAGAGCCCCACTTGGTTCAAATGTATGACCGCTATGCCACCTATAACGGATCTTCGCCTTATCAAACCCCTGGAATCATGACCTTGATCCAACATCTAGAGCAAGAATACGGAACCTATGTTCCCGACGGAGGAATGGAGCAAATCACCGCGTCACTTTTCGAGTTGGCAAAAAGAAAAGGGGTTCGTTTCTTCTTGGGGGAAAAAGTGAATGAAATTCTTCTTGAGGATAAAAAAGTAATAGGTGTCAAATCACAAAATCAAAAACTGAAATCCGATATTGTTCTTTCAAATATGGACGTTTTTCCCACCTACAAAAATCTACTTAAAGGAGTTACTCCCCCTAAAAAAATATTGAGTCAGGAGCGATCCAGTTCAGCAGTAATTTTTTATTGGGGCATTCAAAAAACTTTTGATCAACTTGATTTGCACAACATTTTTTTCTCTGAAGATTACCACAAAGAATTTGATGCCATTTTTAATCAAAAAACCACAAGTGATGATTTTACGGTATATGTCAATATTACCTCCAAAGATGTTCCAAAAGATGCCCCTAAGGGAGGAGAGAATTGGTTTGTAATGATCAATACCCCAGCAGACCATGGGCAAGATTGGGAGGAAATTAAAAATGAACTGAGGAAAAAAACCATCGCCAAACTGAATCGGATGCTCAAGGTGGATCTCAATACTTTGATTCAGGAGGAAGAAGTATTAACCCCCCCCATGATCCAACAAAAAACATCTTCTCATTTAGGAGCTTTATACGGAAGCTCAAGTAATGATAAGATGGCCGCTTTTTTGCGTCATCCTAATTTCAGTTCCGAAATCAAAAATCTATATTTTTGTGGTGGAAGTGTTCATCCTGGAGGGGGTATTCCCCTTTGCTTGCTATCGGCAAAGATTGTTACTGATTTGGTTCCTGTGCCGACAATTGATACCGAGAATGATTGATCTACCAAAATTATCGATCGCCATCATATGGTTATTTCATGTCAGTGGAATATTGGGGATTCTCTATGGAGACTCAGAATGGTTCGTTTCCGCAACCCCGCTTAATTTATCCATTAATTTTATTCTCCTTTTGGTCAATGCCAAGGGTCATAGGTGGTTTTTCCCCATGGTCGCTTTGGGATTTTTTACCGGAATGGCTACAGAAATCTTGGGTGTTCAATGGGGTTGGATTTTCGGAGACTATCATTATGGGGAAGCCTTAGGGTATAAAGTTTTGGGAGTCCCGATTTTGATTGGGGTGAACTGGGCATTGCTCACCATCATTACAGGAGCCATTGCGCAACAATTCTATCAAAATAAATGGATGCGAATGCTTATCGGAGTGGGTTTGATGCTCTTCTTGGATTTGTTGATTGAACCTATTGCACCCGTCTTGGACTTTTGGGTTTTTGATGGAGGAGAGGCTCCTTTACAAAATTATTTGGGCTGGGTTGCTGTGGCTTTCTTTTTACAATCTATTTTTCATTGGATTGATATTACTATTAAAGGTTGGTTCTCACACCACCTCTATCTATTGCAAATCATTTTCTTCAGCGTATTATTAATCAAGCAAACCACAATTGGATAGGAAACTTTAACTTTGACCCATGTTGAGATTTTTATCTGTTTTACTGTTACTGATTGGTTTTTTTTCTTGTAACGAAAAGAAAGCTGAAATCCAACCCTCTACTAAAAAAGTATTGGAACCTCTGACCTTTGATAGGCCAAAAGCTTCGCGTCAACTTGTTAAATTTTCACCCGAGTTCATAGAAGAAAATCAAATCAACCAATGGTCTGAATTCAATAAATTTAAGGAGGAAATGGAAGACATGAGCCAACTCAATCCAGAGGGGATCATGACTTTTCTCTCCGAACTCTTAAAGCTTACGACGGCCTTGTTAAAAGCCCCTTTTCCCGATAACTTTGATAAATTACCCATTTATGGTAGAATCAAAGTGGTCCAAACACAAATTATCAAATGCCATTTTTATGCCTCCAATCAACAAAATGAAAAACTCAATCAAGCCTTGGATGAACTCTACTCAGAGTATAATATTTTGATGAAAAGAATCATTAGTGTTGCAGAAGACAACCAAATTCAATTGGACAGCAGTGGTATTGATCTGCCCACCTCTCAAGATTCTAAAATATATCCTGCATCTTCTAATAAATGAGCACTCTCTTTGACCGCCATTGAAATCTTTTCTTTATGGGCTTTCAATAGGGAGGCATTGGACTCCAATCCAATTGCTTGGTCGTATAAATCAAGAAGGTTTTTATCGTTCTCAATACATTTGTAGAGGAGACTGTGTTTGGTTTTTTTGATGGAGGAAATCACAATTTGTTGATAGTTGAGCCGTCGGATTATCAGACTTTCCACATCTACATTTTTTGACCTTAGCAGCTGGGTAACATCTTGAAAAAGACGGTTTCTTATGGTAGATTGTAAATTCAAATAACGTTTGTCCTCGACGCGATTTAAAACATCAGAGGCCTTGAGATACTCTAGCTTAGCACTTTTAAGAAGCGTGAGTATTTTCTCCAGTATGGCAATATATTGTGTAGCGTTGTTCAAAACTTCTTTTAATCAAACTTATACAGAATAAGAATTTGGAATGCCTCCTACTCTAATTTAATATTAACAAGTTTTTAACCTTAAATTGACCATTGAGCTCTAGGACCAATTTTTCTGAGCTGATGATTCCCCGAATTTTTCCTTTGTTTTCAAATGTAGGGGGGGGCAAATTTGCCATTTTAGCCATTTGAGAATAATATTCTTTTCGAGAGGGGTGGAAGGGCGTTACTGCGTTGTAAACCTCGTTGCCTTTCCAATTTTGGATCAATTGTAGGAGTATGACTACAGCATCTTGGCGATGAATAAAGTTGATCGGTGAGTTGGGATCAGGAAGATTTTTTTTTTTACTCAAATTATAAATGGGGTGACGATCGGGACCCATCAGTCCTCCCAGTCGAACGATAATGCTTTCAAAGTTTTGATTGCTTAAAAGTTTTTCTTCTACTGATATGATTTGTTTTGCCGACAGGGTTTCGCCCAACAATTGACTGTTTTCTGTGATGATTCCCTCTTGATAACCATAAACACTGGTGCTACTGGTAAAAATCACTTTTTTTATGCCAAAAGCTTCGATTTTTTTGATGATTTGTCCGATCACCGACTCGTAGTTGGCATTTGGATTTTTTCTCAAGCCTGGCGGAACAGTGATAACCAGAACATCCAGTTCACTAAAAAAATCCAATTGTCCCTCGATTGCCGATTCGGTAACCTTCAAAAAACAAGCCTTATGCCTCTGATCACCCAACCTTCGCAGCTTTTTCATATCGGTGGTGGTCATCCGCACTTGAAGCCCTGAAAGGGTCGCTTTTTTAGCAAAATCCTCTCCCAACCATCCGCCACCCAATACTCCAATATGCCCCATAAATCTATAAGTGTTTGACTTTCTTTCAAAATACCATGACAAAAATATCAAATGATTCGATAAAATTGTTATATTAAAGAAATCAAAAACAGTAAGTTATGCCGATAAAAAGCTTTCAAGGGGAAAGAGCGACCCGACCCAAATCGTTAAACAAAAATTTATTGGTTTCCGATATCATGACGCGTGATTTGATTGTGTTTACCGAAGAACAATGCATTCATGAGGTGATGAAAAAGTTTATTAAATATCGAATATCTGGCGGGCCTGTAGTCGATCAATCTGGAAATCTAATAGGGGTAATTTCAGAGGCAGATTGTATGAAAGAAATCTCGGATAGCCGCTATTTTAATCTGCCTATTTTGGATAAAACTGTTGCTAATTTTATGACAAGCCCGGTGGACACGATTGAAGCTTCGAAAACTATTTTTGAAGCGGCCTCTCAATTTTTTAAAACTTCAAGAAGACGTTTCCCCGTTTTGGATAAAAACAAATTGGTGGGACAGATCAGCAGGAAAGACATCGTTGTGGCAACCCTTAACATGAAAAGTAACACATGGCGTTAGTAAATGCGCTGTGCCACCCTATAGGTGTTGGCGTGGGCTTCAATGATCAATTTGATGTCTTTCGAGTAGCCGCCACCCATGCTACATTGAACGGGTATTGACCGTTGATAGCAGTATTCCAAGACCATTTCATCCCTTTTTTTGCACCCCTCTACACTCATGGCCAATCGTCCCAAACGATCGGTAGCTACCACATCTACTCCAGAAAGATAAAATACAAAATCTGGATCGACTCGATTAAAAAGCTTGGGAAGGGTTTCGTTTAAAATATTTAAATACACTTCATCATTGGTATGATCGTCTAGCGGAATGTCCCAATCACTCTCCTCCTTTTTGAATGGATAATTTTTTTGACCGTGCATAGAGAAAGTAAATGTCCTGTTTTCTTTTTCAAAAATGACTGCTGTTCCATTCCCCTGATGCACATCCAAGTCTATGATCAATACTTTTTTTACGAGCTGTTGATCCAGAAGATAATGCGCGGCAATGGCTTGATCATTCAGCATACAAAAAGCCTCCCCATGAGTAGGGTAGGCATGATGGGTTCCTCCTGCTATATTGAAAGCAATCCCGTTTTTTAATGCCTTTAATGCTCCCTCTACGGTTCCTCCTGCAATGACGAATTCCCTTTCAACCAATTGCTGGGAGATGGGAAAGCCAATTTTTCTGATTTCGGATCGATTGAGATCCTGATCTCTTAATCGATCCACATAATCGGATTGATGAACGGTCTTTACTATTGAATCCGAGAGGGGCTTTGGGGAAAAAAAATCATCCGGATCCCACGTACCCTCGTGGATAAGTTGTTCGGGCAGTAGGTCGTATTTTTCCTTAGGAAATCTATGGTTTTCTGGCAAAGGCAATACATAAAGGGGATCAAAAGCTACGGGGATCACAGGGCTAAATTACTACCGTATGGTCAAACCACTGGGGGTTTTTTCATCTTCAGGAGAAATAAAAATCAATCGTCCGTCCTCGTCCTCTGCCATCAAAAGCATTCCTTGACTTTCTACCCCGCGTATGCTTCTTGGCTCAAGGTTGGTCAAAACAGTAACTTTTTTACCGATAACCTCATCCGCATCATAACTTTCAGCAATTCCAGAGACTATGGTTCTTTGCTCCTTACCCAAGTCGACCTTCAAAATCAAAAGCTTTTGGGTCTTGGCCATTTTTTCTGCTTCGAGTATGGTTCCCGTCTTGAGGTCCATTTGCATAAAATCATCGAAAGAAATCATCTTTTTGGGCGCCTCCTCCACTTCGTTTTTTTCATTTTCATGAGATAGATTTTCTTTTAATTTTTGTAGTTGATTTTCAATGGTCGCATCTTCAATTTTTTCAAAGAGCAATTGCGGTTTTTTGAGTATATGTCCAGGGGATAAAAGATCATCATCGCTTTCCACTTGATCCCAAGAGGCATTGAAATTGAGCATGTCTTTCATTTTTTGGGCCGTAAATGGGAGTAAGGGTTCACCCAAAATGGTCAGTCCGGCAGCAATCTGTAAAGCGGTAAACATAATGGACTCTACCCTTTGGGGATCTGTTTTGATCAGTTTCCAAGGCTCTTGATCGGCCAAATATTTATTTCCCATTCGGGCCAGGTTCATCAGCTCCTGACTGTAGGCTCGAAAACGATAATGTTCAATTTCCTTTTCTAAAAGAGAGGGAAATTTTTTCAGGCGTCTCAATACGGTTTTGTCTTCAGTATGGAGGGTACCTGCTTGTGGAACTTTACCCCCGTAGTACTTTTGGGACAGGACCATGACCCGATTGATGAAGTTGCCGAAAATGGCAACCAGTTCACTGTTGTTTCGGGTTTGAAATTCTTTCCATGTAAAATCATTGTCCTTGGTTTCGGGAGCGTTTGCAGTGAGGACATAGCGCAAAACGTCCTGTTGGTTTGGAAAGTCCTCTAAATATTCGTGCAACCAAACTGCCCAATTTTTGGAAGTGGAAATTTTATGGCCTTCCAAGTTGAGAAACTCATTGGCAGGAACATTTTCGGGGAGGATGTATTCTCCTGTATTTTCAAGGATGATAGGAAAGATGATGCAGTGAAAAACAATATTGTCTTTACCGATAAAGTGAACCAATTGGGTATCTTTTGATTTCCAATAGGGTTCCCAGTCCAGCTTGTTCTTTTGAGCCCACTCCTTGGTGGAAGAGATATAACCAATGGGAGCGTCAAACCAAACATAGAGTACTTTTCCATCTCCCCCTTCAACAGGAACTGGAATTCCCCAATCCAAATCACGGGTAACGGCCCTTGCTTGTAGACCATTATCGATCCAAGATTTGACCTGTCCATAGACGTTGGGTTTCCAATCTTTTTTATGTCCTTCCAAAATCCATTCTTTGATGAAATTTTCATATCGATCTAATGGTAAAAACCAATGTTTGGTTTTTTTAAGTACCGGAGTACTTCCAGACAGGGTGGATTTGGGTGTTATCAGGTCGGTTGCACTGAGGGAACTGCCGCAAGATTCACATTGGTCGCCATAGGCCTCGGTATTTTGGCAAATAGGACAGGTACCCGTTACAAATCGATCGGCTAAAAAAGCCTTTGCTTCTGGGTCGTATAATTGCTCCGTTTCCTTTTCAAGCAAATGTCCTTTTTCGTCCAATTGTTTAAAAATTTCTCCTGCGGTTTCGTGGTGAATTGATCGGGAGGTTCTGGAGTAGTTGTCAAAAGAAATACCAAAAGCGTCAAAAGCTGCTCTTATGATTTGATCGTAATGATCTATTACTTCCTTTGGGGTTTTACCTTCTTTTTTGGCTTTGATGGCAATGGCAACACCATGCTCGTCGCTTCCACAGATAAAGGCAACGTCCTTCCCTCTGAGCCTTAAATATCGTGCATAAATATCAGCAGGAACATAAACCCCTGCCAAATGACCTATGTGAATGGGGCCATTGGTGTAGGGCAATGCCGCAGTAATGGTATGTCTTTTTGGCGTGGAGGACATGCTGATTTTTTGGCAAAAATAGGGATTTTCTTGCCGGTCAAGGAATTAAATTTTAACTTAACACAAAGCCAGTGACGAGATGAGTAGCCCCCATGACCTTGGAAAAAAAGCGGAAAACCTCGCCACCAACTATCTCCAAAAATCAGGATATACCCTGTTAGAAAGGAATTATCGCTATCTCAAAGCGGAAGTTGACCTTATAGTTCAAAAGGGAAAAACCTTGGTTGCTGTTGAGGTCAAAGCGCGAACCGCTCCCTATCTGGTGGCACCCCACGAAGCCGTTTCCTACAAAAAAATACAACTGCTGGTCAGTGCGGTTGATCATTTTGTCCAGACCCGTGATTTGGAGGTGGAGGTTCGTTTTGATCTTATTACCTATATTTTCAATGGCGACCGATGGGAACATACACATGTGGAGGAAGCTTTTTATCCTTTCGGTTAAAATTTGTTATAAAAATAACATTATGTTTTAAATGACTAACTTTGTAGTAAAATCAAACAAATAAAAAGTGAAAACCATTGCCTCACAAGTATCCGAATACATCAAGACCAAGCCCTATTTGTCGACGGCCCTTTCCCAAGGAATCATCAACCTTACTTCTTTGGCGAGACAAATACAACCCGATATCGAAAAAGCTTTGCGCAAACCCGCCAGAAGTGGAGCCATCGTGATGGCTTTGAAAAGAATATCGGATAGTGAGGAGTTCCTCTCCACCCACAAAATTGTTAGTGTTTTGAGAAACCTGGGAGACATCACCGTACGTTCCTCTCTTACCGACTATTGTTTTAAGCTCTCGGAGACTTTACTCTTGACTCAGGCTGAATTTTTGACGGCAATCAAAGGGAAAAAAGAGATATTCTATACTTCCTCTAGAGGGGTTGGGGAGTCCAATATAGTGGTTAGTAGTCATTTGACTTCCTTGATAGAGGATGTTTTTAAAAATGAAATTTGTATCGATAAGATCGAAAACCTTTCCGCGATTACTGTAAAACTCCCTACAGATAATGTGAAGATTCCTGGGATTTATTACTTTATATTTCAGAGACTTTCTTGGGAAGGGGTCAACATCAATGAAGTCATTTCTACTTCCAATGAGTTTACGATTTTAATGGACGATGATTCGGTAAATGTTGCTTTTGAAGTCATCAAAAACCTCAAATCAATTTAGTCGGGAACCAATGTATGGAGTCGATCTACTAATTTTTTAATCGAATGTATGCCCCCCAATACCAGCAAAAGCCGTAAACCGTTTCGGGTCTGCTTTTCTTTTATACTGAATTGATCTGGTTGTTTTTGTACCGAAATAAGTATTTGATTGAAAACCGGACTTTGGTAAAAATCGCTTTGTTGATCGGCCAAAAAGTAGCCAACGCATTTGTTGTTTTTTATAATCAATCGCTCAAGTCCCAGTAGAGTGGCCTCCCATTTGAGACGGAGGGTATTCAATAACTCCTCGGCCTGAGAAGGGACTTTTCCAAAACGATCCTCTAGGTTTTTTTTGAATTTTGCCAGGCCCGCTTCGTCCTTGATTCCGCTCAATTCATTGTAAAGTGCCAATCGCTCATTAACTATATTTACATAAGTATCGGGAAATAAAATTTCAAAATCAGTATCGATCTGGACTTCTTTGATGTATTTTTTTGGGGTAGTTTTTTGCTGTTCCTCAAACAAGGATTTGAATTCATTTTCTTTTAATTCTTCAATGGCTTCCTCCAGTATTTTTTGATAGGTTTCAAATCCTATTTCATTGATGAATCCACTTTGTTCTCCCCCCAAAAGATCCCCTGCGCCCCGGATTTCTAAATCTTTCATGGCGATATGAATTCCAGCGCCCAATTCAGAAAACTGTGAGATGGCTTTGATTCTTTTTTGTGCATCGCTGGCCACAGCACTCAGGGGTGGGGTGATAAAATAACAAAAAGCCTTTTTGTTGCTTCGACCAACTCTTCCCCTCATTTGGTGCAAATCACTCAGTCCAAAACTTTGGGCATTATTGATGAATATGGTATTGGCATTGGGAACATCCAATCCGTTTTCGATGATGGTGGTGGCAATCAGAATATCCGATTTGCCCTCCATAAATCCCAACAAGGTTTTTTCCAGCCGATTGCCCTCCATCTGACCATGACCAATGGCGATGCGGGCGTCGGGAACCAATCGCTGTAGCATTCCTGCGATCTCCTGAATGTTCTCTACTCGGTTGTGGATAAAGAAGATTTGCCCCCCCCTTTGCAGTTCGTATTGAATGGCATCACGAATCAGGGTTTCGCTGAACCGTACCACTTCACTTTCAATGGGGTAGCGGTTGGGGGGTGGGGTAGCGATAACCGATAGGTCGCGGGCGGCCATTAAGCTGAACTGTAAGGTCCTCGGAATGGGCGTGGCCGTTAGTGTTAAGACATCTACATTGGTCTTGAGGTCTCGTAACTTTTCTTTTACTGATACACCAAATTTTTGTTCTTCGTCTACGATCAACAAGCCAAGATCTTTAAATTTTACACTTTTGTTGACCAACTGGTGGGTGCCAATGAGGATATCGATCTTTCCGTCTTTCAAGGCTTCTAAAATACTTTTTCTGTCTTTGGTGGAGCGAAAGCGGTTCAGGTAATCCACACGAACGGGGAGGTCTTGGAGTCGTTTTGAAAAAGTTTTGTAATGCTGAAATGCCAAAATGGTTGTAGGCACCAAGACAGCCACTTGCTTGCTGTCATCGGCAGCTTTGAAAGCCGCACGTATGGCTACCTCGGTTTTGCCAAAACCTACATCCCCACAAACGAGTCGATCCATGGGTCGCTGACTTTCCATATCAGTCTTAACCGCCATGGTGGCCTTGCTTTGGTCGGGGGTGTCCTCAAACATGAACGATGCCTCCAATTCCAATTGTAGATAACTGTCGGGAGGAAAGGCGTGACCAATTTTTTCCCTCCTTTTGGCGTAGAGTTTGATCAGGTCAAATGCAATGGCCTTGACCTTGGTTTTGGTCTTTTGCTTGAGCGTCTTCCATGCTTTGGAACCCAATTTGTGGAGGTGGGGAACATGACCGTCTTTGCCATTGAATTTAGTGATCTTGTGAAGGGAGTGAATGCTCAAGTAAAGTAGGTCACCCTCCCCATAAGTCAATTTGATGGCTTCCTGCTGAACCCCGTCCACATCGATCTTTTGCAAGCCTCCAAATTTCCCGATACCGTGGTCGATATGGGTGACAAAATCTCCAATTTTGAGGTGGGTCAATTCCTTGAGCGTTAGCATCTCTTTTTTGGCGGCTCCTGAGCGAAGCTTGTATTTGTGATAACGTTCAAAAATTTGGTGATCGGTAAAGCAGGCAACCTTAGCTTCGATGTCTTCAAACCCTTCAAAAAGCGGACAAACCTCCGTTTTGTAATGCACTTGGATCTCCATCTCCTCCAAGATTTCATTGAGTCGTTTGCGCTGGGCTTCGCTTGAACAAAAAATATAATTCTCAAATCCGGAATTGTGGTTGTCATTGAGAATTTGAATCAGCCGATCAAATTGCTTGTTGATGGAAGGCTGTGGACTCTGCTTGATACTGATTCGCTCCTTCGCCTTAAGGTGGTCAGAGGGATGAACCAATAC
>Ga0181577_10002039_pt1 | contig 15950 bp, 24 predicted proteins | sample 101ome_21_FD_132468 | JGI IMG/M metagenome (GOLD analysis project Ga0181577, IMG submission 132468) | Coastal salt marsh microbial communities from the Groves Creek Marsh, Skidaway Island, Georgia - 101413BT metaG (megahit assembly) | ecosystem: Environmental > Aquatic > Marine > Intertidal...
ACCTTACCTGAACGCTTCGGCTGACACGATTGACTTGACTGTTGCAACTGGCGCAATTAACGCCGTTGTACGTGTCTGGGCGATTGTTGCCGACGTAACAGGTGGTGTAGAAACTGCACAGACTGTTACCTTCTCGTAACTAAAATGTCGGGGGGCAGGGCAACTTGCCCCCTTGACAACCTAAGTTTTTTATGCTATAAGCAGGAACGTCCTGCGGGGAAATATACCCATGCCACGTAAAAAAGAAAATCCTATACGTAAGACAACGACAGGTAAAGGTGCAAACTATCGCCCTACCAAGTCTGGTGCAGGAATGACTGCAAAAGGCGTAGCAGCCTACCGTCGAAAAAATCCCGGCAGTAAATTACAGACTGCCGTGACAGAAGATAAGCCTACAGGAAAACGTGCAGCTAGACGCAAATCATATTGTGCTCGTTCTGCTGGTCAAATGAAGAAGTTTCCCAAAGCTGCAAAAGACCCGAACAGCCGTCTACGTCAAGCACGGAAGAGGTGGAAATGCTAAACTTACTGGTAGGACCAATTGCAGACTTAGCCGGAACTTGGTTAAACGGCAAGGTCGAAGAAAAGAAAGCACAAGCCCAGACTAAAGTAGCTAAAGCACAAGCTGAAGCTATTGTCATGCAAAAGAAAGCTACTGGCGAAATTGATTGGGACTTGGAAATGGCGAAGGGGTCAGCAAGTTCGTGGAAAGACGAGTGGCTGACAATTTTGTTTTCGATCCCGCTAATTTTAGCCTTCGTTCCCGGTATGGAAGAGGTGGTAGCAAATGGCTTTGCACGACTCAATGAAATGCCTGAATGGTATCAATATTCACTTGGCGTTATCGTTGCCGCTTCTTTTGGCGTACGTTCAGCTACAAAATTCTTTGGTAAAAAATAATGGCAAAGATGTTTGCAACAGCAAAACTCGAAAAGCGCAGACCAAAGCGTAGACCGGGTGTTCACAAAAAGAATGTAAACAAACGTAATAAAGTGAAGACACATTTCGGATGAGTGCAGAAAAAGTTCTAGAGTGGAAGTTACTTCCCCGTTTTATGATGCTTGTTATGACGTTGATGTCGTGGCGAGTTGTAGAATGGTTTATGACCTTGCCAGAACCAAGCCCCGCACAAGCAGGGCTGGTTTCTGTTGTAACTGGTGCTATGACAGGTGCCTTTGCCGTGTGGATGAATCATGAGGGCAAGCATCCGGGTCAGTCTAATCATAGAATTACGGAGACACGGAAATGAGCAATAGAAAAAAACAAGAACATCTAGATGAAATAGACGCAAGAAGAGGAGTTGCGCCGGTTGCTGTAGAACGTGGCAGACCGGGTTTAGAAAGATTCTATGCTGACGATCCTCGTAGCAAAACATCCCGTGATTTGCCGTATAAGGATGTACCTAAGTACCAGAGGGAAACAAAGTCAAAGTTTGGAACAGTAGAAGGCTCTTTTCCCATTGGAAAAGCTACCGTAACATTAGGTGGCGACTACAACGAAAGAAATGTACGTGAATCTTATCCCGATAACAAATTCGGTATTCCAAACAACTTGTACAAAATGATCCAAAAGACTGTATCTGGTGGCTTGGGATATCAGGTATCTTCCGACTTAAAAATTAGTGGTTTTATTGACAGGTCTAAATTCAAAGGTGGCCCAAAAGCAAACAACCGCTACACAGTTCAGCTATCTGGAAAAATGCTAGGCGGCAATTTTGTAGGTTCTATTTCTGGCAGTGAAGGAGAGAAGGTTGGTCAGTTTCAACTTCGTATTCCTTTTGCCAGCGGCGGTATGATTCGTCCACGAGGCAGAAAAGCTGGATACTAATGAAATACAACGTATCACACTTTCTTACCAAGCTAATTGAGCACGAGGGTATGGTCCTAACTGTCTACGAAGACAGCTTGGGTATCGAAACTATTGGTATCGGACGTAACCTAAAAGATCGTGGCATCAGCAAGGAAGAACTAGAATACATGGATATCCCGAACATGGGTATCATCTATGATCACGGTATCACAGAAGCCGATGCCCGTTATCTTGCAATGAATGATATCAAGATTGTAGAGAATGAGTTGGTTGCGGTACATCCGTGCGTGGAGGAGTTGGATTCAGTTCGCCAGTTGGTTTTGATGGACATGGCGTTTAACATGGGTGTGCCCCGCCTGTGCAAGTTTAAGAACATGTGGAATGCAATTCACGAACAGAATTTTGAGGCCGCATCTTGGGAGATGCTAGATTCCAAGTGGGCACGACAGGTAGGCCGACGGGCTACTATCTTATCTGATGCAATGAAGAATGGAGAGTTTTGATGATCGGAACAGGTGACCTTAAAAAACAAGGGTTTGTTTTTGGGCAGAAGAAAAAAGAAACGCAAAAAGCTTCTGATCTTCCCAAGCCATATCCGTCTGATGCCCCTGCTCGTATGCACGGTTCATACTACTCTAATAACATTGATGCCATAAAAAGTTGGTACAAGAGTAATGGTATGGAATTACCAGAGCATTTTGAAAGCAAAGAAGATTACGTTGAATATCGTCTGTCCCAAAAAGCATACGGCGGACGTACCCAACAACCACGTGGCGCATATCGTAGCGCGGAAACTAAGTAATGCCCCTAACATCTAAAGGTAAAAAAATTAAGGCAGCAATGACCAAAACCTACGGGGGCAAACGTGGAGAACAAGTCTTCTACGCATCAGCGAATGCTGGCAAGATCAGCGGCGTTGAAAAGAAAGCGAAAGGCGGGTCAGTTGGAAAAACTAGCAAACCGTCGAAGCCTAAAACGCAGAGCAAAAGTAGAGTTAATGAAGCTGGCAACTATACTAAGCCCACATTAAGAAAACGACTATTTAACCAAATTAAAGCTGGCGGCAAGGGCGGAAAACCCGGTCAGTGGTCAGCACGTAAAGCCCAGATGTTAGCCGCTGCTTACAAGAAAGCTGGCGGCGGGTATCGTGATTGAGTTTCTTCTGGTCGTCTACTTGGGTGGAACGGTAGTTGACCAAACACAAAGATTTGCAGACATAGACCGCTGCTTATACTTTGCAAACAGACTGTCTAACCAACCGTCTGTACCAACAACCGACGAACGACGGATACGAATGGTAGCAATGTGCAAACCCGTACCGAAATGAGGAAACAACCATGCTTGCAGAACTCGCGGCTGCTAATGCAGCTTTTCAGGTTATCAAAACTGCGATTCAAAACGGCAAGGAAATCTCCTCTATGGGTCAGCAGATTGCTGCATTCGTCAGTTCTAAAGAAGACCTTCAAAAAAAGGTACAGAAGAAAAAAGCTAGTGCGTTCCATCAGGGGAACGATTTTGAAGAGTTCATGGCGTTAGAAGCCATCAAAGAAAAAGAAGAAGAACTCAAGCAGTTTATGATTTACTGTGGTCGTCCCGGTTTGTGGAATGACTGGGTAAAGTTCCAAGCAGAAGCACGGGTTGCACGGCAAGAAGCCAAACGTCTAGCAGAAAAACGATCCGAAGAAATAATGGAATACGTTGTTATTGGTTTGGCGATAATCGTAGTAATAACCATATTTTTTATCTTTGTTTACGCAGCCGTAAATTCTAATTGACAATTCGTTGGTTTTTCTCTATAATAAACGCAGAGGAGAATCCGATGCGAAAGCTTGCAATAGACGCCTTGCGTCACACCTACGAGGCACAGAAAAAGAATGCTGAATACACTTACTACAATTCTAAAAACGACTTGCAGCAACTTAACACCGCACTTGCAAGCTGGATTGACGCAAAGCAAAAGCTTGATGCAATCCATGAAATCGAAGATGATATCGAGTTTATGTAAATACCTTGCGTGGGGTTTGCTATATGCTGGCAAGCCCTTTACTTGCATTGGGAACGGATTCTGGAAGCTGCACCGCAAAGTCTTAGATTGGAATAAGTAATGGCTTTGAAAAAGTCGCAACGTAGCTTGAAGGCTTGGACTAAGCAAAAGTGGAGAACCAAAAGTGGTAAGCCCTCTACTCAAGGACCGAAAGCAACGGGAGAACGCTACCTTCCAGAGAAGGCAATCAAGGCGTTATCGGACAAGGAATACGCGGCTACAACCCGTGCTAAAAGAAAAGGAACTAAAGCTGGTAAGCAGTTCGTCAAGCAGCCTAAAAAGGTACGTGCTAAAACGAAAGCTTACAGAAGGGTGAAGTAAAGATGCCAATTACAAATTCCGCTTCTAAGTTTCACACAGAGTCAGCAGACCTAACTACCACTTCTCAAACTTTGATCTATACGGTTCCTAATAATTACTCCGCAATTGTACGTGCGTTAATTATTGCAAATACAGATACATCAAATCGTAACATAACTTTAAAGTGGTATCATGCTGATGACACTACAACTCACAGCATCTTAGAAGGACATGCAATAACAGGCTCTAGTTATGAAGCCGTAATCAATGACAATGTCCCCTTGTATTTGCACAGCGGTGACAAAGTTTATATCACAGCTAACACTGCAAACACTATTGTTACTACAATTTCTGTAGAAGAGTATTTTGATCCGAACCGATAGGTTCTCATCTGTAGGGTTTAGGTATGTTTAGTGTTAATTCTGAAATGAACGCAGGAGCAGTACGAGTTTTTAGTACGGAGAATCGGTCACTTTCTCCTGAAGAATGGGCAGAACTTGCAGCCGACAAGATCATGGCTATAGGCGACCAAGCCCCTCAACCTATTCGTGACCAAGCACACGCATTCAAAGACCGCATCCGCCATGTAGTTGCATACTACGTTAGACAGGCGGTCGAATCTAACGAGAAGCAACTCATAGGGAGACTAAAGTAATGGCTATCTCAACCGCACTTTGCACATCTTTTAAGAAGGAACTATTAGAAGGCAAACACGATTTTAATGCTTCTGGTGGACATACCTTCAAACTTGCTCTGTTTACAAGCAGCGCAACTCTTGACGCATCAACCACAGACTATGCAGTTACCAATGAAGTATCTGGTACCGGATATTCAGCAGGTGGTGGCACACTAACAAATGTTGATCCTACATCTTCGGGCACAACTGCCTTTTGTGATTTCAACGATTTGACATTTTCTACAGCTACCATTACGGCCAATGGTGCGTTGATCTATAATACAACAACCGACGGTGGTTCAAGCACAACCAATGCTGTTTGTTCTCTTGCATTCGGTGGTGATAAAACATCAACTAACGGTGACTTTGTAATTCAATTCCCGACTGCTGACGCATCTAACGCAATCATCCGTATCGCCTAACGGAGATTAGCTATGGCTACCACCACCTTTACCGGAACTCTATACGGAACCGCTGTATATGGTACTGACATATACGGAGTTGGTGGTGTAACCATTGTTCCTGATGGAGTACAGGCCACTGGAACTACCGATAGCGGGTTGGTTATTTCGGCGGATGCTAACCACGTCGTAATCGGTGTACAGGGTACAGGTGCTGTCGGGTCAGTTGGTTCTGCAATCGTAGCTGATGCAAATATCGGTGTGACAGGGGTGGAAGCCACAGGCTCTGCCGGAACCATCACACATAAAACTGTAAACCGCATACCAGTTACTGGAGTAGAAGCAACAGGTGCTGCCGGTACTCTAGGAATGACCGGCGATTCTAACTTTGCTATTACAGCGGGTACAGAAGGCACAGGACAGGCGGGAACTGTAACTACTACAGCAGATGCAAATGTAGCAGTAACAGGTGTAGCTGGAACGACTGCAATAAACGCGGCAGGTGTAGTAGTTGGAAACAACGCAATACCAACTTTCTCTGGCGTAGCCGGTACAGGTGCAGCAGGAACAGTAACCGTGTCTCCTACAGTTACAGTCTTTGATGCTGATAACTACAGCAGAGCAAGGGCTGTAAGATTGATAGAAATTCAATCATCAAGAAGGGCAGCATAAAATGGCTTTGAAATGGCAAGATAAAGACCCAGACGATATTATCGACTATTCGGTAGATTGGACTGCTCTACTTGGTACAAACACAATAAGTAGCGTTACGTGGAAAATTTACGATGCTACAAGCGGATGGATTACATGGAGTACCGGTGCAGTTGAGAACGGTCTTCAGCACATAAGCAATACAAACACTAATACAGTAGCTACTATATATCTAGGGTTAGGAACAGCATTCACAACCTATAGTATTATTTGCCGCATGACTGCAAGCGACACAACTGTTATCGAACAAGAAGTTCGCCTTCGTGTAGTGGAGAAAAACTAAATGGCATACGATTTTTTAGGATTAACTAATGACATATGCCGCCGTTTGAACGAAACAGAACTTGTTTCTGGTAATTTTACTACGGCTACAGGGGTATACTCTCAGATAAAAGATTCAGTAAATGCTGCTGTAAGAGATATCAACCAGTCACATTTTGCATGGCCCTTTAATCATAACTACGACACAATAACTTTAACTGCAGGACAGTTAAGATACCCCTTACCATCTAATTCAAAGTACGTAGACTTTGACACGGTGCGTTTAGAACGTAGCACAACTCCGCTTGTTGAAAGCGCACGTCGTTTAACACAGCTATCTTATGATGAGTACGTAAGTCGGTTTATCGATGAAGAATACAAATCTTCTACAGATGGGTCTGCGCCAGAGTACGTAGTTCGAGCACAAGACAGCGATATCATTTTTGCACCTATTCCAGATGCAGCGTATTCTGTAAAGTACGAATACTACATGTATCCTGCTGATCTTGTAAACGATACGGACGTTCCTACTATTCCCTATCGGTATCGCCACGTAATTGTAGACGGCGGCATGTACTATGCCTACATGTTCCGTGATAATATTGAATCTGCGCGAGTATCCTTCCAGAAGTTTGAAGCAGGGATGAAGCGTATGCGTATCCAGAATGTAAACGAGAATATTTACGCAAGGGCGGTTTAAATGCCGGATCGTTGGACTACCAATGCCTTTGAACTCAAGGGCGGGTTAATTACAAATCTGTCGCCGCTACAGCACGGCATAGGTGCACCGGGATCAGCCCGTATTCTTCGTAATTTTGAGCCATCCCAGTCCGGTGGCTATCGTCGTATTGAAGGATATACCAAGCACGACAGCAACACGGTAGGCAATACCGGACCAATTCGCGGCATCGTCTACTACGGCGGCAACGTGTACGCTGCACAAAACGATGGTTTGTACCGATCCACTGGTAGTGGCTGGACAGAGATAACAAACAACGCGACTTTTAGCAGTGCTGGTATCAACTTAAATGCAGGGTCTGGAAAAGTCCGTTTCTTAAAATACAACTTTAGCGGTACTGAAAAGTTAATGGTTGTAGACGGTACAAATAAACCGTTTACGTTTGATAACACGACCTTCAAGGAACTGACAGCCTTATCTTCAGACGTACAAGGTGCAGACTTTGTAACTAATTTTAAGAACCACATTTTTATCGGAAACGGCAAAAACCTTATTTTTTCTGCACCATACGAAGATGAAGACTTTACAAGTGCATCAGGCGGTGGTATAATAAACATAGGTGACGAAATAACAGGTTTGATTGTATTTCGTGATCAACTGATTGTTTTTAGTGAAACTTCTATAGCTAGAATAGTGGGCAACAGCGTGGCAGATTTTGCGCTTCAGCCTGTATCGCGTGACTTGGGGTGTGTAGAAGCAGACACTATTCAAGAAATCGGGGGCGATATCATCTTCTTAGGGCCAGACGGTCTTCGCCTGTTTTCTGCAACAGACCGCGTAGGCGACTTTAGTTTAGGCGTAATCTCGAAGCCAATCCAAACTGAAACCTTAGATTTAGTTCGTACCAGTTCAACCTTTTCAAGCTGTGTGATTAGAGAAAAAAGCCAGTATAGAATTTTTGGATACAACAGTTCGTATCAATCATCCGCATCAAAAGGTATCGCTGGAACACAACTTCAAGACAGTATTGCATGGAACGATTTGCGCGGATTCAAAGTTTACTCTATGCACAGCGAATACGACGGTAGTGTAGAGTACCTCTACTTTGGTGGTGATGACGACTACGTATATCGAATGGAGCAGGGAAATACGTTTGATGGTACAAACATAACGGCAACTTTTGCAACACCGTTTGTTCCTTTGCAAGACCCCAACCTTCGTAAGACACTATATAAAGCAACCACCTATATTGATGCTGATGGCGTGTTTGATATTCAGCTATCTATAAAATACGATTTTGACCAATCAGGTTCTGTGCAACCTCTGCCAATCAGCCTGAATAATTCTACATCTGGTTCGATTACATATGGTACAGGTGTATTTGGCACGTCAACTTTTGGTCAAAAACAACGTGCAATATATCAGGTTCCGGTAACGGGGTCTGGTTTTACGGTTTCACTTCTGTATGAAACGCTAGGACAAACGACCGACTCGACATTTACCATAGATGCTGCGACTGTCCAGTACGCACTATATGGAAGGAGATAACAAATGGGTACAGGATATACCAGAAACGATACCGCCAATAATATCGCGGACGGTAACGTAATTAACGCAGCGGATTTGGACGGCGAATTTGATGCCATTCAGTCGGCTTTTAACGCATCTACGGGTCACTCCCACGATGGCACAACGGGCGAAGGACCACAGATTACGTCTGCAGGTATTGCTGCAGGGGCTATTGTAGCTGCTGCAATTGCTAACGACTCAGTTGCACTAGGGACGAAGACTACCGGTAACTACGTCGCTGCAGGTGCAGTGTCGGGTGTCGGTTTGTCTGGGTCGGCTTCATCAGAAGGTGCAACATTTACTGTAACATCTAACGCGACAGATGCAAACACTGCAAGTACAATTGTGGCGCGGGATGCAAGCGGTAACTTTAGTGCAGGGACGATTACTGCTACTCTTACTGGGAACGTAACCGGTAACGTAACCGGTAACGTCACAGGCAATGTGACGGGTAATGCGGATACTTGTACAACTGCAAGTGCGGTTGCTGCTGATTCAGTTGCACTAGGAACCGACACTACAGGTAACTACGTAGCAACTATCACGGCTGGTACAGGTATCTCTGGGTCATCTTCGTCAGAAGGCGGCACCCCTACTATTGCCTTGTCGCATTTGGGCATTGAATCCCTGACCGATCCAAATGCTGATCGCGTACTGATGTGGGACGATTCAGCAGGCGCAGCAGCGTGGCTTACCATCGGTACCAACTTGACCCTGACTGGTACAACTTTGACAGCAGACGCACAGTCTCCTGTAGCTGGTACAGGCATCGATGTAACAGGCACTACTATTAGCATTGAGCCTGATTTGCGTGACGGTATCACACACATCGGTTTAGATTCCGGTGACTATATCGGGTTTACAGACAACACACAAATTGACTTTTACGTAAACGCTGGTAACAAAGTTCGCATCGAAGCAGATGGTGATCTTCACGCCGACGGCAACGTAATCGCATACTCAACTACCATTTCTGACGAACGCCTAAAAACAGACATCACCAAAATTGATGGTGCTTTGGATAAGGTAAACAGCTTGAATGGCTACACCTTTACATACAAAGCTGACGGTAAAAAGTCTGCAGGTGTTATTGCACAAGAAGTCGAAAAGGTGCTTCCTAGTGCAGTTCAGGAAACAGAACTTCCTCTTAAAATGGATGACGGTCAAGAATATAAGACCGTACAATACGACCAACTTGTTGGTTTGTTGATCGAAGCCGTTAAAGACCTATCTTCTCGTGTCAAGGAATTGGAGAGCAAGTAATGGCAATCGTAGCTAGTGGACAAGTTTCGCTTGCTGATTTCAGAACTGAATATGTAGGTGGTTCTAGCCAAATCAGCATGGCGGATTTATATCGTGGTGGATCATACGTCAAGGCAAATGCCGGAGACAATACGGCAACGAACCTAGCTGCTTCTGTACCTACTTCCGGGGAAATCGAATTTGCTGACTTTTTTAGTACAGAAAAGGGCTGGAAAAAGACGTATTCTGCAGATGCCACTAACCAGTCGGTTGCAGGTATCTTTGGTGATGACGAAGACGTAAACTACCCTAAGTTTATCGATATCAACTCCGGTGTTACTGTTGGTGGAACTGGCGGCACTGCTGCTCTGACTATCGGGGCTAGTTTAGCTGGCTCTCTAACAATCGACAATAGCGGTACTATTGTTGGTACTGGTGGAACCTCTGGTGGTGCAGGCGGAAACGCTATTGCCTGCTCTGCGTCTGGTGTTACTATTGATAATAATGCAACTGGTATCATTGCTGGCGGCGGCGGTGCAGGTGGCAGCGGCGGGGCTGGTGGAACGGGTGGAACTGGCGGGTCTGGCTATACAACTAACACTGTTAGAGAGCCTTCTAGTGGCTATACGTACAACGAGTATAACACACGCTGGTATTATGGGGTGTATAGTGGTGATATTAAATGGGGCGGATCATATATAGCTTACCTAAATTCAAGCCAAGCAAGTGCTAATTCAAACACTCACAGTGGCATCACTTACTATAAGGGTAGCACAAGATTACAACAGGAAGATAATACCAAAAACGAAATTGCAAGACAATACTCCTCTACTAGCTACTATTCCGGCGGCTCTGGTGGATCAGGTGGATCAGGTGGCGCAGGCGGAAACGGACAAGGGTACAGCCAAGCCCAATCGTCTGGGTCTGCTGGCTCCGGCGGTTCAGCAGGCTCTGCTGGCGGAACAAACGCAGGTGCCGGTGGAACTGGCGGTACCGGCGGAACTGGCGGCGCAGGGGGCACTTATGGTAATGCCGGATCGAGTGGTGCTACAGGTAATACCGGCTCGACTGGCGCATCTGGAAACTATAGTGCTGGCTCCGCCGGTTCAGCAGGTTCTGGTGGCTCCTCTGGCGGTGCTGCAGGTGCGGCAACATCCGGCACATCAATTACAATTAACAACAGCGGGAATGTCTATGGAGCAACAGCATGACGCAATATAATATCGAAAAACTTGAAAGTGGCATTGCTACTGTACGCTATGCCGATGGTAGCTGGGCAGAACTCCGTCTAGCTGCTAATATGACACAAGAAGATTTGGATGATTTGGCATTTCAATTCGCACCAAAAGAGGGTGTCGCACCAGCGTTTGTATCAGTCGGCGCAACTAGCACAGCAAGCCCGAAGCCAGAGCCTATTGTTGAGGCTCCTGTAGATGACAGACCTGCTTGGTTGCTTGCACGGTTAGTAGCTTACGGTTCTCCCGAATCCCAGCTAGAGTACATTGCAGAAAACGGCTTGGATGCGTGGCAAACAAAGGTAGCCGAAATCAAAGCAGCTAATCCAAAGGTATAATTACCGATGGAAATGCAAAACCTTATTGACATGCTTCTGGGTATTGTTGTTGCTGGCGGTGCATGGTGGGGAAACTCCATGACCAAAGAGCAAAAGCGCATTGAAATCTTGCTAAACAAAACCCGCGAAGATTACGCAACTCGTAACGATGTTCGTGACGACATGCGCCGTGTCATGGAAGCTTTGCATCGGGTCGAAGATAAGCTAGATAAAGCTTTGGATAAAAGGTAAGGATAGGCGATGGCTACAATTACATCAGATCAACAACTGCAGACTGAGGTAGGCACCCTTGCCGGAGTTGGCATTCCTTCTGCAGCCGCTACTACAGTAAATCTTGTAGAACAGCCCGGAGAAATTCAGACTACAGCCGGAACACAGTTAGGCCCGACAACTGGACCTACTGCAACAACAGGAACAGCGACGCAGACAACTGCTCCAACAGTTTCTTCCCCACAGGTTGGACAAGTCGCACAGATTGCCGACACAGCATCAGGTGTAGCCGCTGCCGGTCCGATGCAAGCTGCCCAGATTACACAGCCTGTCCAAGTTGATATGACAGGCGTTCAGGCCGGTCCGTCTGCAGGGGCAATCGGAACAGCCGCTACTCAAAACCTAGACCCACAAGCCACAACCCAGTATCAGCTATCTCAACTGATGGCAAGCGTACAGCAAGGCCAGCCTCTTCCCCCGTGGGCTTCTCCGGCTGTTCGTAAAATTTCTGGCATGATGGCTGCTCGTGGTTTGGGTGGTTCTAGCATGGCCGCTGCTGCAATGACACAGGCTGTCTTGGAATCTGGTGTCGCTATTGCTGCACAAGACGCACAGAAATATGCAAACATCCAGCTTGCAAACCTAAACAACCAACAGCAAATGGCACTGCAAAATGCAGCCACCTACGCTGCAATGGACAAAGCAAACCTGAATGCCCGTTTGACTGCAGCCGTAACCAATGCACAATCGCTTCTTGCCACCGAAACAAAAAACATTGATAACCAGCAACAAGCTAACACGCTTTCATACAACGCCCTAACACAAAGCATCTTTAAGGATGCCGCTGAAGAAAATGCACGACAGCAGTTTAACGCAAAGAACGAAGTACAGGTAGAGCAGTTCTTTGCTGAACTAGGGGCACAAGTAGAAACAGCAAACGCAAACCGTCTAGCGGCTATGGAACAGTTCAATGCAGGTGAAACCAACGCAATGAACCAGTTCAACGCTTCGATGGCTGATGCTCGTGAAAAGTTTAATGCAAATATGCAATTCGCTGTTGACCAATCAAACGTAGTTTGGCGCAGACAAATTAACACAGTTAATACTGCGACACAAAACGAAGCAAACCGCATAGACGTACAAAATACATTTAACGCATCACAAAATGCCCTTAACAACTTGTGGCAACAGTACCGCGACAATGCTGCTTGGAACTTCCAAAAGTCCGAATCTGCTCTGCAGCGTCAGCACGAAGTCGGTATTATGGCTATGGAGTTCGCAAATACACAGAAACTATACGATCAGCAGCAGAAGGACGCTTTGGCTGCAGGTATTGGCAACTGGGTTGCTGCTTGGGCAAAGAACCTGTAGGGGATGGATATACATGTTAGAAGCTTTTATAGGTAATACAGTTAGTAAAATATTTGGTATTCCATCTCAAATCGTAGACGGATTCACCAGTATATTTTCCGGTCCTAAGACAACTGTCAACGATATGTTTGCAGATGAAGATGCTGGCTTGTTTGACAGTAGTAACTTTTTAAGAATGGGAGCAAAGGCATTCGGTCAGTCGATGACGGACAAGGAAAGACAATACTTTAGCGCACCAAAAGCTAGAGACCCCCGTAGTGTTAAAGACTTAACTCGCTTATCCCCTTCGTCTTCTCCTATCAGCCTGACACCCACACAGACTTTGTATCAAAACGAACGGGTTAGGCAGTATGGTTTGGCCCTCGCTAACTCATCAAACGACCATGTTAAAAACGCTTTTGCTGCAGCAGGCATAGATCGTGTTCCTTTGACTGCAGCTAGTGGGCGTAAGACTACTGTTTTAGCTGCTCCTAAGTTATCTTCAGAGGTGGACGTAACATGAAAATCGACCAGCAAAAAGCCGCTGCCGGAAGTATAGAAGCAAAAGACCCTTTTGCAATTGCACCACCCGGACATAGCTTAACACAGGATAATAGCCAGTGGCCGTGGGGACAACCCCCAAAGCACGTCGATCCTTCCGTTGTCTTGGATAGTGCCATCGACCAGTTGAATAAACCAAAAGTAAAAGGCGAACTTATGAAGCTGCTGATTGTTGGCGCATCAGTAGAGTCACTTGTAGAGGGGTTTGTTTTTCAGGGCTTTTCAGATGGAAAGTTTAGCCCAGACGTTGGGCAGCTAATTAAAGGTCCGTTGTCTATTGTTCTTGCTGGTATGGCGGAAGAAGAAGGTATCCCTTATCGTCTGTTTGAAAACGACAACGCCCTAGAAGCAGACGAAATGGATGATGAAACTTTCTTCCGTATGATGAGGCAAAACAATCCAAGCATGTTTGCTTACGTAAACGAACAAATCAACGAAGCTATTCGTCGGGGTCATGCACCACAGGAACCCGAAGAAGAAAGCTTTATGAACATGAAACGAGAGGCGGAATAAGATGGGTTGGGGTACTGCATTTGCGACTGGCCTTGTCAAAGGTTTTACACAAAACATCAAGGAAGAAGAAGCCAAGCGGCTGTCTGAACGAGAACGCCTGAACAAGTTTGATGAGTTTATTCTCAAGGCAAAATTTGATAAAGATGCCAATCAAGATGCTGTAAGCAAAGCGGCAACTCTAATACAGTCTGCTCGTACCAAAATGGATCAACGCAAACCTATCGATATATTTGGTACAGCCTCTGACGATATCGATGTTGATTTTGCAAATTTGCAAGGCTCTTTATTAAATGCTACTGATTACGAAGCACGAATTGGGTCTTATGGGTTTGATCACGATATCTTTGGAAAAGGTGGCAAGGTAGAAAGTCAACTTGCTTTGGGTTCTATGTATCGGTCCCTTTCTTCTAAGGGAAAGTCTGAACTAAAAAATCTTACGGTACCACAGCTAAATCAAATGGTAGGAACGATTCAAACACACATGAATCTTCTTAGCAATGAATATACCACTGAACTAAAAAGAAACGGCGGTAATGTTGATGCAGTTAAGTGGAACCCTGCAGATACATATAAGAATATACAGCCTTACCTTGATGAACTTATAACTTTACAAACGGGGATTACAAAACAACCGGGTTCTGATAAGAATGTTTCATCAGGTGGGTCTGTAGCGTTATCTACAGATGAGGTATCTCACTCACTAGGAACTGACGGGTCTATACGCATGTCTGTAGATTTTACTGATCCAATTTACGGCGTTGCGTACGGACAACTAGCAGATAAGCTAGGTATACCACGGGCGCAGTTTGCAGAAACATTCGACTCACAGCTTGCTAATATAACTGGATTTGACGTAAGTAAAAAAACAAAGGCATTGAATGGTGCAGCCACAATCATCAATGCTTATGGCAAGGGTCTTAACTTAGATAGCGAGAGTCCAAACTTTAATTTGATGGACTCAGCAACAGCAGACGATATTCTAACTAAGTTGCGTAATGCTACAAACAGCGATCCGATTGCAATGCAGGTCGCACTTGCTTTGCTAGTTCCTTTGACAGATTGGGACCCAAGCAGCGGAAATCTACATGTACAGGATGTGAGCACAACTGACAGACTGTACGGTGCCAGACTGCTAATGGGCCGTAATGCAGAAGAAAAAGACTTCAATAAAATCAAGGAACGTGATACTGAAGTAGGCAGAACTATTGTTGAACTAAACGATTACGTTAATCTGCTACAAGAGCAAGTATCAAAAGCAGGTGAGGGTCAGTCTCCCCCTATTGTTGCTGGAAAAGCCTACGTTTTCATTGCTGCAGGTAAAGCTATTGCAAGAAGTCTTCTGAATAGAAATGACAGTGATTACTGGAAAAGTAAAGATAGCGAATTTATAAGCCCCACTTTCGTTCACGCATACGGCGAATCAACTATGGTGGTATCTGAAGCTGAAGCTGCTAATATACAAACCGACCCCAACGGCGATCCTATAAAATACGTCACAAAAGAAAGGCTGGCACAACTCAACGCAGGTATTCAGGCGAAGTACGATGAGGGTTACAAAAAATACTTAAAGCAATCTGGTGGAGATGAAAACTTTGCAGAACAGCAAGCTATACAGTTTGCAAAACTAGAAGCATCTCGTATTGCTCTTGCTTTCCAGATGGCACGTGCGGCTGATCCATCTGGTCGCTTATCTAACCAAGACATTGATGCTCAATTAGTTAGATTAGGAAGCAACTGGGATACCCCTGAAATTGCTATGGAACGAGCAAAACTGGCATTAAACCAGTTCCAGCGTCAGAAAGATCAATACGCATACATCATACAGATTGCTGATTCGTCAGGTCGTTCTACCCCTCTGTCCAAGAAACAAATTAAGGGTGCGTATACTTTTATGAGGCTTTCAAAAATGGCAGGGTATCGGACTCCTCTTACGGCTGCAACCGGGGTGACAGCGAAAGACGAAGCCGGACCAAAACTAAGAGATACAAGCAAGTGGTTCTTTGATTCTGAAACTAAACGGATTTATACCCTTGATCCTAACAACAGATTCG
>Ga0181577_10002042_pt1 | contig 15946 bp, 15 predicted proteins | sample 101ome_21_FD_132468 | JGI IMG/M metagenome (GOLD analysis project Ga0181577, IMG submission 132468) | Coastal salt marsh microbial communities from the Groves Creek Marsh, Skidaway Island, Georgia - 101413BT metaG (megahit assembly) | ecosystem: Environmental > Aquatic > Marine > Intertidal...
ATCGACCGGCTGGAGGTGCCGGCCGGTGTGCAGGTAGTGCTTTATTCAGAACACGAGACCCGCGCCCGGCTAGCCGCTATCGATCTGTCGGAGGTTGTCGACACTTCCATCGCGGTTCTGCAGGGCGGGCGCGAAGCCTGGGTCGCAGCGGGGCTGCCGGTCGAAGCCTCGCCGGATACGCCACCCGATGCGGACTGTATCGATTACCTGTTCTGGGTGTCGAAGCGGCACATGGGGAGCGACGAAGCCGCGCTCGCCTATCTGGAGTGGGAAGAAAACCTGCCGGCTCAGATCGAGGCGGACGGAGACGCCAGGTTCACGGTATTAACGAGATAAGCAAAGAGAGCTCTGAACATGTCACTACAACTTGGGTATCTGCTGCCGACGCGCGAACGCATCATGGTCGGCAAGCATGAAGTTCAGGAAATTCTCGCGCTTGGCGACCTGGCGGACGAGCTGGGCGTCGACAGCGTCTGGATAGGCGATTCCCTGCTGGCGAAACCGCGGCACGATCCGCTCGCCCTGATCGGCGCGATTGCCGGACGTACCAAGCGCGTGAAGATGGGTACGGCCGTCCTGCTGCCCATGCTGCGCAATCCGGTGCTGTTGGCCCATCAGGTGGCGACGCTGGATCAGATCGCGGAAGGGCGCATGATTCTCGGCATCGGGACCGCGCGCGACGTGCCGGCAATCCGCAACGAGTTCGAAGCCGCCGGCGTGCCGTTCGAAAAACGCATCGGGCGCATGCTCGAACAGATGCGGTTGTGCCGTGCGCTGTGGAAAGGCGAACCGGTCGACTGGGACGGCCTGTGGACGGTCAGGCAGGGCGAGCTGGCGCCCGTGCCGTATACGCCTGGCGGTCCGGCCATCTGGTCCGGCGGCGGAGTGGAGGCCGCGCTGAAGAGGGCTGGCCGTTACTTCGACGGCTGGTTCCCGTCCGGCGCCGGCACCGGCAAGGACTGGACCGAGGGCTGGAAAGGGGTGCAGCAGTTCGCCCGGGAGGCGGGACGGGATCCCGCCGATATTACCGGCGCCGCTTATGTGACGATCTCCGTCAGTGACGACCAGGCAGCGGCCGATGCCGAGCTGGACGGTTATCTCGAAGGCTATTACCTGCGCCCGGCAGAGGAAATCCGTACCCAGCAGTATTGCTTCGCCGGCAGCCGCGCCGGGGCGGTCGACTGGCTCGCCGAATTCGCCGCTGGCGGGGCCTCCCATATGTGCATCCGCTTCACCGGCAGCGACGACGCCGCCCAGATGGAAGAGCTGATCCGCATTCGCGAAGAGCTGGGGTAGGGGGCGCGGGACCGAAAATATTCAAAGTCTCCTCTCCCCTCGGGGGAGGGGGACAATTTTGCGTCATTCCCCCGCCACGACGGTATTCCGCAGCACGCCGATCTTTTCGATCTCGAGTTCTACCGTGTCGCCGACCTGAAGCAATCGGTCGTGTTCATGACCGGAACCGCCGCCGATGGTGCCGGCGCCGAACACTTCGCCCGGCCAGATGGTTTCGTCGCGGCTGACATGTTCGATCATGCGTTCGAACGAATGATACAGATCGCCTGACCGCCCACGCGACAGTTCCTCGCCGTTGAGCCGCGCACACATGTCGAGATCGTATGGATCGGGGATTTCGTCCGCCGTCACGATGCAGGGGCCGAGGATATTGCCGGTATCGAAATCCTTGCCCTTGGCGGGGCCGAGCTGGCCGCGCATTTCGTTGATCTGGATGTCGCGCGCGCTGACGTCGTTGTAAATCGTGTATCCGAAAATATGGGCGCGGGCGGCGTCCAGGGAGATGTTCCTGCCCTTGCGCCCGATGACGAAGGCGAGTTCCAGCTCGTAGTCCAGCTCCGACGTCGCCGATGGATAGACGATGTCTTCGCCGGGTCCGATGACGTTAAGCCGGTTGCATTTGAAATAGACCGGCTGTTCGAACCACACCGGCGGCGGGTCGAGCTGGCCGCGCGCGCGATAGGTTTCCATCGCCGCTTCGGGGTCGTCCTTCTTTGCCGCCGATTTCCGGAAATGGACTTCCCGCGCACCGCGGGCGTGGCCTTCATAAGCCATGAAATCGCGCATCTGACGGGGGCGTGGCAGGGGCGACCGCAGGGTCACGGCCCCGGTTTCGTGCACGGCTTCGGCCGGCGCCGTATCGACAAGCGTCTGCGCCGCCGCCAGTGCCGCGCTTTCCGCATCGATCAGCGTCAGCATCGTTTCGAACATCCGGGTCTTTTGGCCATGAACCGTTTCATGGGCGCTCGCGAGATCCAGAACGTTACGGTCGTCGTCGATGAGGGCGCCGACACGGTCCCGTCCCGCGCGGTTGTAGGTGACCAGACGCATCCGTCTTTCCTTTTCCTGCGTTCAACCGGGGCCGATAATGCGCTACGCTTTGCGCATGTCCAGCAGCTTTGTCTTCCAGCCCCACGTCGTACAATCCGACGGCACGGTGATCACTCCCGATATCGCCATCGACCGGGTCTATGCGACCATGACATCGTCCGGGCTGGAGGCGGAGCCGGTCGCGCGCCTGACGTCGTCCACCGTCATCCAGGAACCTGTCGAAGCGCCGCTCGGCGCGCCGGCCGTGGTGCTGGTGGCGGCGAGTTTCGGGATGCTGGTGTCGGTCGGCGTGATCGCGCGGGATGTTCTGCCGCTGGCCAGAGCCGCATGGCGTTATGACGATATCCGCAACGGCTACGGCGATATCGTGCTGCGCTCCTGGACGGTGCGGGCCGGACAAAGGACGGGCTTCGTGACCGAGGAACTGTCGGCCCTGATGACTCCGTCGGACGTCATGAAATCGCTGGGTAATGCCGCCGGGCTGAAACCGGGCACCGCCGTCTTCATAGGCCATCCCGCAGGACTGGGAGAAAGCGTCGACGCGGACCGGTTCGAAGTCGCGCTGGAAGGCGGCTTAGGCACCCTGACGCACGGGTTCGACCTGGAACGGATGGGCTAGCGGTTCCGGCGTCTCGAGATGCCGAGAGCAACCAGAGCGAACCCGACAATCGCCACCATGCCGGGCGCAGGGATTGTCGTGGCGAAAGACGTGTCCGTGAACGTCCGGAATCCGGTGTCGGCGTTCTTGCTCTTCTTGCCGCCGCTACTCGATCCGATGCCGTCGAGAAACTGTTCGCCGCGCAGATACGGTGAACTGTTGATGCTGGAGATCGAAATTAAATCGTTGTCGCTGGTGATCTGAAGGAAGAGGACCGTATCCGGTATGACGGCGACAGGCGCGAAGAAGACCGTGAACCAGCGTTCGTCGTCCGGTGCCGGTGTCGCCGTCGCCGCCAGTGAGTGCGGTGGCAGCCGTGATGACGTTGCCGCCGCCATCCGGCGCCCCGTCGAGAATGGTAAGTGTGATCGATCCCGACAGCGCATTACCATTGGATCCGGTGGAATCGATGCGGATGGCGGCGCCGGCGATGTTGTCCCCTGCCTGCTGAAAGGATTGCCAGTGCGTTGTTGTCAGGTCGTTAAACCCGGAGCTGGGCAGATCGACTTCCTGATCGACGATCACAGCCGCCTGAACGGAGATCGAGGTGGAAAACAGCTCCGCGGCGAAGGCCGCCGCCGCGAAACGCATTTGAGGGATTGTCATTGTAAACTACGCTTTCACTACAATGGTTCGGCCCGCAATTCGGTCGCGCGCCTTGTGACTAGATTAAAGCAATTTCCATGCCACAAAATTTATCATCTTAAATCAATGCATTAGAAGTTATGAGGCGATGCCTCAGTGGGAAATGTAAAGCGGACCGACGATTTGGTAACGCCTGCGGCGCTATCCCCACACGTCTTCCGCGATCTCCAGCATCATTTTCAGTTTCGCGGTCTGTTCGTCGAAGGCGATCTTGTTGCCGATATCGATAGACGCGAAGCCGCATTGCGGCGACAGGGCGAGGCTGTCGAGCGGCATTACCTTCGCCGCCTCGGCGATGCGGGCGCGGATTTCGTCCGGGTCTTCCATCCGGCCGGTCTTGGTGGTGATCAGGCCGAGAACGACCCTGGTGCCGTCGGGCATGAAACGCAGCGGCTCGAACCCGCCGGAGCGGTCGTCGTCGTATTCCAGGAACCAGGCGTCGACATCGACGCGGGGAAAGAGTTCTTCGGCCATGGCGTCGTAGCTGCCGGCGGCGATCCACTGGCTTTGTGCGTTGCCCCGGCACAGATGAATCGACAGGTAGGTATCGGGGGATCGTTTCTCCATGCAGGCGTTCAGCACGTCGCCGTATAGGCCCAGCAGCTTGTCCGGGTCTTCCCCGATATCCGCCGTGTTGGCGCGCAGACGGTCGTCGAGGAAATAGGTCAGTACCGGGTCGTCGATCTGGATATATGTGCAGCCGTGTCTTTCCAGTGCCGCGATTTCTTCCTGGTACAGCGTGACGATATCGGCCCAGAAATCGTCCATGGATGGATAGACATCCCGGCTGACCGCGGCGCGTCCGCCGTGGAAATGGATGCGGCTGGGCGACGGGATCATCACCTTGGCCGTTTTCGACGTGCACCGGTTCAGATAGTCGAAATCGTCAATGGAGATACTGCCGCCGCCGCCGATCTTGCCCGTGGTGAGTACGTTCTTCGGCACGTAATTGCCGCCGTGTTCGGGGTTTTCGTGGAAGGCGGAATCGACGTCCGGTTCGCTGATCTCGATTCCGTCGATGGCCGAGATAAAATCAATCCACCAGTTTTCGCGCCGCAACTCACCGTCGGTGACGGCTTCGAGGCCGAGATCCTCCTGCATTTTCACCACTTCGGCGATGGCCTCGTCTTCGACGGCGCGGAGGTCTTCAGCGGATATCTTTCCGGCTTTCCAGTCAAGGCGCGCATCCAGAAGTTTCTGCGGGCGCAGCAGGCTGCCGACCTGATCGGCGCGAAAGAAGGGTTTTATGGATATTCGGGCTCTCCTCTCAGTGCTGGACGGACTCAGGCGTCTTCCCAGATTTCGGCGGCGACGTCCGCCACGAATTTTAGCTTGGCGGCCTCGTCCTCGAACGAAATCGTGTTTCCGGCATCGATCGACGCAAAGCCGCATTGCGGGCTGAGGGCGAGATTTTCCATTGGCAGGTATTTCGATGCCTCCGCGATACGTGCCTTTATTTCGGCGGGATCTTCCTTGCGGCCGGTTTTTGTGGTGACCACGCCAAGCACCACGCGTCGTCCGTCCGGCATGTGCTGCAACGGTTCGAACCCGCCGGACCGGTCATCGTCGTATTCGAGAAACCAGGCATCGACGTTCATTTTCGGAAATATGGATTCGGCGAAGCGGTCGTATCCGCCTTCAGCGTTCCACTGGCTGGCCGCATTCCCGCGACAGAGATGAAGCGACAGATAGGTATCCGCGGACCGGTCCGATATGCAGGCATTGATTGCGTCGGTATAAATGCCGAGTTGCTCGTCGGGATCTATTCCGTCGCTTCTCATTTCGGCGCGGATACGTTCGTCCAGAAAATAGGTGAGGACCGGATCGTCGATCTGGATGTAGTTGCATCCCTGCGCTTCGAGCCCTGCGATTTCCGACCTGTACACGGTTGCGACATCCGACCAGAAATCGTCCATCGACGGGTATACGTCTTCATCCACTACGGAACGGCCGCCGTAATAGACCATCCGGGTGGGCGAGGGCAGGGTGATTTTGGGCGTCCGGTCTGTGTTGGCGCGGATGAATGCGTAGTGATCGCGCATGATGTCGCCGCCGCCGGCGACCCTGCCGGTGGTTTTCACACCCTTGGGCAAGTAGACGCCGCCGTGATCGTGGCTGTCCTGGAAGGCGGAATCGGCGGAAGGATCGGTAATTTCCACGCCCTCCATCGCACCAATGAAATAAATCCACCAGTTTTCGCGGCGGAACTCACCGTCCGTTATCGACGGAAGGCCGGCATCTTCCTGCATGCGGATGCAATCGACGATCGCCGCGTCCTCGATCTTTTCGAGTTCGTCGCCGGATATGTCTCCCGCTGCGAATCTGGCACGTGCATCCAGCAGTTCCTTCGGACGCAGCAGGCTACCCACCTGATCGGCGCGGAAAAACGGCTTGACGGACATGGTGGGCTCCCCCTTGGGTCCCAGACGAATTTCTGTTTGTCTTCCTCGGGCCTTTGTCCGTATCGCGGCTTCAACCGAGGGGCTGTGACGACGGTTTCCCGTGGTTTCCCGGAGCAAGCCAGGTATGAAACCCTCGAGACGGCGAACGGCCTATCTTACCCCCGATTGTTCGATGGCGAGCGGTACCGCGTCAACCCCGAGCGGCGCCATCAGGTGAACGCCTGCGACGCCTTCGATCCCCGAATAAGCCGCGATCAGTTCGGCGCAGATCGCCGTGCCTTCCGCTTTCTGATCCTCCGCACTTTCCAGCCGGTCGATCAGCGCGTCGGGGATAGTCGTTCCCCAGAGGTTTTCCCGCATCCATCGCGCCGATTTCGCCGACGCCAGCGGACCGATCCCGATCAGCACGCCGGCTTTTTCGGCGATACCGTGATCGACCAGCGCGGCCGCGTATTTACGGACGATATCAACGTCGAAACAGAACTGGGTCTGAAAAAAACCGGCGCCGGCGTCGATCTTGGCGATCAGTCCGTCCGGTTTCCAGCGTTCGTCGGCAGGATCCATCGGCGTATCCGCGCCGCCGATAAACAGCTTCGGCGGGGACCTGATTTCCCGACCCGAGGGTAGTGTGCCGTCGTCGCGCATTTGCTTCGCGCACTCCATCAGGTCGCGGCTTTCGTAGTCGAATACCGGTTTGGCGTCCGGCTGATCGCCGGCGGACGGATCGTCGCCGCGCAGGATCAGCAGGTTCTCCACCCCCAGCGCGGCGCCGCCCAACAGGTCCGACTGCAATGCGATACGATTGCGGTCGCGGCAGGTAAATTGCAGCACCGGCTCGATACCGTTCTGCACCAGCAGCCCGGCCGCGGCGACGCTCGACATGTGCGCCCGCGCGCTGGCGCCGTCGGTGACGTTGGCGGCGTCGACATGGCCTTTCAGAACCGAGGCTTTCGTCAGCAGGTCGGCGGGATCGGCCGATAGCGGCGGCGTAATTTCCGCCGTGATGGCGAAACGGCCGGCGGCGATGGCGTCGGACAGCGCGCTCATCAGTCGCGCCGCCGCGAGACGACGAACGATTCGTCGTTGAACCAGAGGCCGTTGTATTCCTTCAGAACGTCGCTCGTGGCCTGCAGATAGCTGTTGTCAGCCATGGCCGCTTCGAGGCGGTCGTCCTCGATCTGAGCGACGTAAACGGCGGCATTCCATGCAGCCATCAGGGTAGACGTTCCGATGGACGAGCCGATCTCCGTGGGCAGCGTATGCATCACATAGCGGAACAGGGCGCGCTTGTCGGCGGCGGCGGTGAAATTAAGGTCGCGCCCGTCGCGGCCGAGTTCCTTCTTGAGCGCCTGCAGCAAGGCCTGGCGGTTGTGCTGGAACGGGTCCTCGTCCGGCCACACCCGTCTGATGATCTCGATACCGGGATCGTTGCCGTGGGAATGGATCGTCAGCATGCGGCCGCCGGGCGCCAGTGCGCGGGCGAGCGGTGCGAGTACGCGTTTCACCTTCAGATCCAGCGATGCCCGCAGGCGGAACGGCTGCGACGCGATGATCAGGTTGTAGTCTTTCACCGACAGGCCGGGACGCGGGATGATGTTGTCGAGCAGCAGCTTGTGATCGCCGCGATAGAGGATCATCACCGAAGGGCGGACATAAAGCGGATTGCCGGTCTTCTCGCTGGTGCGGACTTGCCATCCGTCGGCGATCTCCGGCTCCAGCGCCGCGATCTGTTCCTCGAACTCGTGCGCCGAATTGCCGTCCAGCGCGACTTCGCGCCAGTTCAGGCGGGCGGCGTTTTCCGGCGCGCGCGGCATCAGCGACGGTGCTTCCGCGTAGAACATGTTGGTGATCACGACGACCATGGCAGGATGTTCGTTGAACCGGTCGGGCAGTTTTTCCAGCGTCAGGCGTACGTCTTCGAGGCTGATTTCCTTGCCGACCACGTAAAACGGCACGGTGGGATACAGCTTGTGCATGTGCCGCATGACGCGGGTCAGGACCGTGCCATCCCCCATCCCCGCATCGAAAACGCGAAGAGAGGGCGGCCGGACCTGCAGCCGGTTAAGTTCCTGCCCAACCCGGTCGGCGACGGCCCATTTCTCCGAGCAGGTGTTCACGAACAGCAGATATTTCTGGCGGTTGTCGTAAAACCGGAAATGGGTCTTGTCTTCGCCCCCGCCGTTCGCATCCGCGGGCGCTTTCGTCTCGGTGGCCGGTTTTGCTCCCGCACTCATGCGGGGGTCGTATGTCTCTGTTTCATCCCCATCGGCCGCATGATCGTCCAGGAATTTTTCCACCCGGCCGATTGTCGCCGTGGTCACCCTTTTGCCTTCCCGCAACCTGCCGACGAATTTCCCATCGTTGACCGCGCGTCGTCCGAATGTGGATTCCGCGATCTCGGCGCCGCGGCAGTAAGATTCAATTCGCGCAATCAGTTCGGCATGTTCGGTCATTCGCCCCACCTTTGACTTGCTTCGAATGTTCAATTGTCCCAATATTTTTGCAATAGTCAATATTGGGATTTGTCCCACTTTATGTCGGCGCCGGGACTACGAAAAGATTCTGCGACGCCGAAGGAATTGATCTAAATATTCTCCATGTCTGACAAGCCCCAGATTCTCCTGACCCCCGGACCGCTGACAACGTCGGAGCGTACGCGCGCCGCAATGCTGCGCGACTGGGGGTCCCGCGATCCCGCCTTTATCAATCTGACGCGCCGTGTCCGAGAACGGATCGCCGCTATCGCGGGCGGCGCCGAGACCCACGCCTGCGTGCTGTTGCAGGGCAGCGGAACATTCGGGCTGGAAGCGGCGGCGGCGACGTTCATTCCGCCGGACGGTCATGTCCTGATCCCGGCGAATGGCGCGTATTGCCATCGCATGGGAACAATCGCCGAAACGCTGGGCCGCCGGGTGACGGTTTACGAGACGCCGGAGAATGTGCCGCCCGATCCCGCCGAACTGGGCAGACTGCTGGATGCCGACGTCACCATCACCCACGTCGCCATGGTTCATTGCGAAACCACGTCGGGCATCCTCAACCCGCTTGCGGAAATAGCGGAGACCGTTCAGAAGGCCGGACGTTCCCTGATCGTGGACGCAATGAGCTCGTTCGGCGGCATACCGGTCGACGTCAATGCGACGCCGGTCGACGTGCTGATCGCGTCATCGAACAAATGTCTGGAGGGCGTGCCCGGAATCGCCTTTGTCGTCGCGCGACATGAAATCCTCGCGGCGTCGGCGGGAAACGCGCCGTCCGTGGTGCTCGATCTCCATGCCCAGGCCGCGGGATTCGAAAAATCCGGCGAATGGCGATTCACGCCGCCGACGCATGTCGTCGCCGCGCTGGATGCCGCGCTCGAACAACTGGACGAGGAGGGCGGCGTTGCCGGCCGGCACGCACGTTACCGGGAAAACTGCGACGTTCTGGTCGATGGTATGACGGCGCTCGGCTTTCGCACCTATCTGTCTCATAACCTGTAGGCGCCGATCATCGTCACGTTCGATATGCCGGACGACCCTGCATTCGATTTCAACCGGTTCTACACCGGGCTGCAAACGCGAGGTTTTACGATTTATCCGGGCAAACTGACGAAAGCGGATTCGTTCCGGATCGGCTGCATCGGACAGGTGTTTCCCGACGACATGCGCGCGGCCGTCGCGGCGGTGTCCGATGTGATGCAGGAAATGGGCGCGACGCCGTGAAAGCGTCCGGCGTATCGATCCCGGCCGACCGGTAGACCCTATGCGGTCCTTCGTCCTTCCCGTCTCCGCCCTGCTGCTGGGCACAGCTCTGCTGCTGCTTGGCAGCGGCCTGTATGCGACGTTGCTGGCGATACGCGGCATCGGCGAGGGATTTTCCTCCAGCGCGATCGGGCTCATCATGGGCGCCTACTATCTGGGTTTTCTGCTCGGTTGTCTGGGCTGCCCGCGGCTGGTTCAGAATGTCGGCCATATCCGGACCTATGCGGCGCTGACGGCCATCGCGTCCGCGGCATCCCTGGCCCACATCATGATGGTCGACGAGATCTTCTGGGCATTGTTGCGCGGGATCGCGGGCTTCTGTTTCGCCGGGTTGTACATGGTGATCGAAAGCTGGCTGAACGACCGGGCAACCGCGGAATCGCGGGGACGAATCTTCGCCATCTACATGATGGTCAATCTCGGCGCGCTTGGTTTCGGCCAGCTGTTGCTGCTGACCGCGGATTCATCCGGGTTTGTTCTGTTCTGCGGCGTCTCGATCCTGATTTCTCTCGCGGCGGTACCGTTGTCGATTTCCAGCAGTCCGCAACCCGTTCTGGAATCCTATACCCGGCTGGGCATTCGGCGGCTTTGGTTGATCTCTCCGCTCGGGCTTGTCGCCTGTTTCGGCGTCGGCATGGGACAGGGGGCCTTCTGGTCGCTGACGCCGGTCTTCACCACCGAGGCAGGGCTGGGAGAAAACGGCACGGCGATATTCATGACCTGCACGATATTCGGCGGATTGATTCTGCAATGGCCGATCGGCTGGGTGTCAGACCGCTACGACCGTCGTCTGGTTATCTTCGTGGTCGCGTTGTTAAGCACGGTACTGGCCGCTGTAATCGTCTTTTTGACGTACCGGGCCGACGCGATGACGTTCTATCTGTTTGCCATCGGGTACGGCGGCTGGTCGTTTGCCGTCTATTCCCTCGCGGTTTCGCATGCGAACGACTGTACGGACAAAACCGATATCGTGTCGTTGAGCGCCAGTCTGCTGCTGGTATATGCGGTCGGCGCGGTGATCGGCCCGCTGGTATCGGGGCTGCTGATGGAACTGACCGATGTGCGGGCGCTCTATGCCTTTATCGGAGCGGTCTTTCTGGCGATCGGCGCATTCTCGCTTTATCGGCTCATCGGGCAGCCGCCCGTTTCTCCGGACGACAAAACAGCCTTCGTCGCGCTTGCCCGCGCAGGTCCTGCGGCGGCACTGATGGATCCTCGCGGGCCGGAACAGGACGAAGAATGAATCGGTCTACGTCACCGGACCCTTGATCATCGATTCCGCGATAAGGGCATAGAAGTTCACCCAGGCATTGCGGATATCCGGCGTGAACCTGTCGCCAAGCTTCTGCCCCAGCGTCCACATCAGCGCTTCTGCCACGGCCGCATAATCGCCTACTTCCACGCCGTATTCCCGGTACCGGTTGCCCAGTTCCCGAACCACCGGCAGGACGGATTCGTTGCTCAGGATACCGGCGACCATCACCTGCATGATTTCGATCGGCTGGTGGCCGTATTCTTTCATTTCGCCGGTAAAGCGGCTTTCCAGATCCGGATGGGTTTCGAATAGACGCCCGTAGAACATGTCTGCCGTTTCGGCGGAATCGAGGCCGATGGCGATAAAGCTCTGCTGCACATGTTCGATGTCGCCGGTGGAGATGGGAAGATCCGGACACGGACCGGCCGCCTGTGCCGGCTTCGCGGGGGCGGCAGGTTCGGGCACGGTTTCGGGCGCGGCGGGGGGCGGCGGTTCCGGCGCTGCGGCGGTTTCGACCCGGGGCGGCGCTTCGGAAATCCGCGCCGCGGCGGCGGGCTCTTGCGCCGGCGTATCGGAAACGATCCCGACCGGGCTGCCCGACCGGTCCTGGGCGTGTTCGATGGATTTGCGCGCAGTTTCGGTTCTCGCCACGAACTGTTCCAGCTTGGCGGTCAGCGATTTCAGCGTCGCGCCGATCTGGTCGGTGGCCTTGCGGGTTTCGTCCGACAGCTGTTTCACTTCGGCGGCGACGACGGCGAATCCTTTGCCGGCATCGCCCGCGCGCGCCGCTTCGATCGTGGCATTCAGCGCCAGCAGATTGGTCTGTTTCGCGATTGCCTGGCCACGCCTGCGACCGCCTTGATGTCCTCTTCGAAATCGAGCGTCCCGGCTTCGAGATCGTCTATCGCTTCGAAGGCGTTGTCGAAACTGTCGTGGCTGTCGGCTGGCGCCGCGTTTGCATTGCTCATGGTCGCGATCTCTGTTGAAGCGCGCAGGGAACGCGCGCGAATGCCGGAACTCTACCGGCGACAGGTTTAACTTCGGTTAACCAATGCGTTGTCTCGCCGCGGTTGAAGGGCGGTGCATCGCCTCAGTATGATGCTCCGACGTAACGGGAAGAGTGCCGAAATGGGTATGCAGACGGTGTGGGATCACATATGGCTGGCCGCGGACCGGACGCCGGACAACATCGCCGTGGTCGACGACCGCAGCGACCGCCGGCTGACGTTCGCCGAGTTGGTGGACGAGGTCGAAACCGCGGCAGCGGGTCTTGCCGAGGCCGGCCTGCGGCCCGGTCAGTATGTCGCGACCGTTCTGCCCAATGTGCTGCAGCATGTGATCGCGCTCCTGGCGCTGCACCGGCTGGGGGCGGTCGTCTGCATGATCAACCCGCGCCTGAAACCGGACGCGGCAGGGTCCCTGATCACGGATGCGGACATGGCGGGCGCCGTTTGCATCGCCGATGAAGATATCGTCGCCGCGGCCCGGGCCGCGCTGCCGGAAAACGCGCCCATCCTGACCGTCGGGGGCGAATTCGACGGCGCGGCTACCTTTGAAACCTGCCGCGCCGACGCGGCGGACCTGACGGCCTGGACGCCACCCGATCCCGAAGACGTCGCCTTCGTTCTCTATACGTCCGGAACCACCGGGTTGCCCAAGGGCGTCATGATCCCGCATCGCGCCACCGACGGACGCGTTCTGTTTGTGCCGGTACAGTGCGGCCTGCGCCATGGGCCGCAGAACAGGGCGCTTGGCCTGATGCCGCTGTTTCACGCCGTCGGGTTCTATGCGGCGCTGGTCACGACGCTGTCGCTGAACGGCACTTATTACGTGCATTCCGCGTTCGATCCTGCCGCCGCCGTCGAAGCGATCAAAACCCACGGCCTCACCTATGTGTTCGGTGCGCCGGCGCATTTTCATGCCATGCTGGCGGCGCCCGGTTTCGATCCCGCCGACATGGGTTCTGTGGACACGCTGGTTTACGCCGGTGCGGTGATGCCGGGGCCGTTGCTCGACCGCGTGAAACCGGCCTTCCCCAACGCCAGGATAACGAACATTTACGGCACGACGGAAGTCATGAACGCGCTGTATATGCCGGACCCCGCGGGCAGACCGCTGCAATACCGGCCCGGTTTCTATTCGCGGGTGCGGGTCGGGCGGATCGGCGGCGACGTCGACGATGTCTGCGACGCCGGTGAAGAAGGCGAACTGCTGGTCGACGCGACGGCCGACGCCACGTTCCTCGGCTACCTCAACCGGCCCGATGCGACGGCGGAAAAACTGACCGGCGGCTGGTACCGGACCGGCGACATCATCTTCCGGCGTCCCGACGGCGATCTGGAATTGTGCGGCCGGGTGGATGACATGATCGTGTCGGGCGGGGAGAACATTCACCCCGAAGAGGTCGAAACGATCCTGATGCAGCACGAAGCCGTGCGCGAGGCGGCCGTGATCGGCATGCCGGACGATCGGTGGTCGGAAAGGGTCGTCGCCTGTGTCGTCGCGAATGGCATCGATGCCGATACGCTCGATGCGTGGTGCCGGGACTCCGCGCTCGCGAACTACAAGCGGCCCCGGGAATACCGGTTTCTCGACGCCTTGCCGCGCAACGCCGCCAACAAGGTTCTGCGCCGCGAATTGAAGGACATCGTCACGGGAAACTGAAGGTCCGGCGCCGTATCCGGGCCGCGCAGGTTCGTGTCATGATTTCCCCCTGCAGGCGCCTGTGATAGCTATAGCGGCACGTAAAACGGGTCCACGCACCACGCCGCTGGAACATAGAAGGGGAAACCGATGTCCAAACTGCCGCTTACTTTCGCCTGCGGGCCGTATGACCGCATGGAGGCGCTGAATTACGGGCTGATCGACGTCGAGGGCATCGATCTGAACTTTCTCGAAATTCAGGCGCCGCGCGAAATCTTCGACCGCATGGTCGGCGCCCAGGAATTCGACCTGTCGGAAATGTCGCTGGCCGAATACGTCACCATGACGGCAAAGGACATCAGCCCTTTCATCGCCATTCCGGTGTTCCCGTCAAAGGCATTCCGCCACGCCTTCATCTGCGTCAACAAGAAGGCCGGTATCAAAGAACCCAAGGACCTGGCGGGCAAGCGGATCGGCACGCCGCTCTATACCCAGACGGCGGCGATCTGGATCCGCGGGGATCTGGAAAACATCTACGGCGTCGACCTGTCGGACGTGCAGTGGATCCAGGGCGCGATGGAAAAGGCCGGCAGCCACGGCGATCCGCCCGCGCCGCCGCAGCTTTTGAAACCGGTGGAAATCACGCCGAACACGTCCGACAAGTCCCTGTCGGAAATGCTGCGGGACGGGGACATCGACGCCGTGCTGGGTTCGCGCATGCCGGATTCCGTGCGCACCGATCCGGACAAGGTCGGCTACCTTTTTCCCGATTTCCGCGAGGAAGAAAAGAGATACTACAAGGAGCACCGCATTCACCCGATCATGCACACGGTGGTGATCCGCAAAGACATATACGCCCGGCACAAATGGGTGGCGCAGAGCCTGTACAAGGCGTTCCTGGCGGCCAAGGACTGGGCGCAGGAGGCGATGTATTTCTCCGGCGCGCAGAAGTACATGCTGCCCTGGCTGTTCGACGACCTGCGCGAAATCGACGAGGTGTTCGGCGGCGACCCGTGGCCCTACGGCGTTGACGAGAACCGGCCGACGCTGGAGGCGTTCGTCAAATACATGCACCAGCAGAATTTCATCCCGGAGATCATCCCGGTCGACGATCTGTTCGCGCCCGCGCACGGGCGGCTGGACTGAGATTGTTGTTACGTCGGATCAAACAAGAAGACTGTCGCCCTCGGACTTGATCCGAGGGTCTACGTGTCTGTTTCGGTGGCAAGAAGATTCCCGCCTGCGCGGGAATGACGGAACTTAACTTAAACTGTCATCCCCGCGCAGGCGGGGATCTTTTGGCCGGTGTCACGCCGCCGCATCCTTGCCGAAGATATCGGTCAACCGCGCGCCTTCGTAGAACGTCTTAGAAAAAGCGTCTCGGGCCGCGTAGCGGTCGTACCAGGCCTTGAGCGCCGGGCGGCTGTCGATCATGTCGTTCAGGCCGAGATCGATCATGCGGTCGACGGTCGGCATGTAGGCGGCATCGACGATGGTCAGCATGTCGCCCATGATCCAGTCCTTGCCGTGGCCGTCGAGCGCTTCGGCCACCCGTTGTGCGGCGCTGTCCAAGCGGTCGAGGGATTCCGCCGTTTCTTCCGCGCTGAAGCCGGTCTTGTTCATGCGCTGGTAGAAATGCTTGCGGACGGGATGCGCCTCGGCCATCGCCTGATAGGCGTCGTCCTCCATGTTCTTGTAGCGCTTCGCGAGATGCTTGTTGAAGGACGGCACGCGGATCGCCGGGGTCGGGACCTCTTCCAGATAGCGCAGCCATTTCCGCATGTGGGCGCGCTTCACGAAGTCCTTCGGCGACATTTCATGTTCGGGATAGACGTCTTCCAGATATTCCAGAATGACCGAGGAATCGATGATCACGTCGTCGCCGTCGGTCAGGGTCGGCACCACGCCGTTGGGGTTGAGCTTTAGGTACCAGTCGCTGAGGTGTTCGCGGTTCTTGTGATCGACATGCTTTTCCTCGAACGGAATGCCCTTTTCCCACAGCGCAAGGCGCACCTTCTGGCTGCAGGTCGATTGCGGAAAGCAGTAAAGCGTGATGTCGGCCATCGGATGTCTCCCTTTTGTGCCGTGTTTCTTGCGCCAACGGGCAGGGGAGTCAATGCGGGACGACGGCACTGAATATCCCCTCGCCCCTCCGGGGAGAGGGCTAGGGAGAGGGGGAGACAAGCTTATTTAACCCTCTCCCTAGCCCTCCCCCTAAAAGGGGGAGGGGGCTCATTCTTGTCTGTTACCCCGC
>Ga0181577_10002050_pt1 | contig 15926 bp, 13 predicted proteins | sample 101ome_21_FD_132468 | JGI IMG/M metagenome (GOLD analysis project Ga0181577, IMG submission 132468) | Coastal salt marsh microbial communities from the Groves Creek Marsh, Skidaway Island, Georgia - 101413BT metaG (megahit assembly) | ecosystem: Environmental > Aquatic > Marine > Intertidal...
CAAAGAGCGAGCAAGTTTTATTAAAGAGCTATGGGCAGCAGCTGATTTCTTTTTTCAGCGCCCAACTCAATATGATGAGGCTGGCGTAAAACGCGCTGTTAAAGAGAACACTTGCTCATTAGTCGCTGATCTCACCCTTGTGCTGAATGAACACCCCTGGGACAGCGAACAGACTTTATCCGAAGCTGTAAAAGACTGGTGTGCAGATCATGGGGTTGGCGTGGGCCAAGTCATGATGCCCTTACGGCTCTTCTTAGTTGGGGCCATGAAAGGCCCGGATGTTTTTCAAATTATGATGCTTCTGGGTAAACAAGAGGTTTTAGCCCGCCTAAGAACCGGCCTGGAGGCATTCCAATAGGAACACGCTTCCGTTGTTTTTAGGGTATTTAGGATTATCACTTTCTTAACAATGAGCCAAAGGATAATTGCTTATCTTGGTGAAAACATCCGTAATCATGAGCACTTTCTTATTTTATTTCTGGGTCCTTTTGGCCTTATTCGTTTTCTGGACCTTCATTTTTATCGTCAAACAGCAAACTGCCGTTATCGTTGAGCGCTTTGGGCGGTTTCAGAGCATACGCTCCTCGGGGCTTAGATTTAAGATTCCTGTGATTGACCGAATCGCTGGTCGTGTAAACCTTAAAATTCAACAGTTGGATGTTTTGGTGGAGACCAAGACCAAGGATGACGTCTTTGTCCGTCTCAAAATATCGGTTCAGTTTCAGGTCATTAAAACCAAAGTCTACGAGGCCTTCTACAAGCTCGAAAATTCAAACGATCAAATCACTTCTTATGTTTTTGATGTGGTTCGCGCGGAAGTCCCAAAAATGAAACTCGACGATGTGTTCGAGCGCAAAGATGATATCGCCATTGCGGTAAAGCGAGAACTCAACCAATCGATGCTCGATTACGGTTATGACATTATCAAAACTTTGGTCACCGACATCGACCCTGATGTCCAAGTTAAAGCCGCAATGAATCGCATTAATGCTGCTGAGCGCGAAAAAGTTGCCGCCGAATACGAGGCTGAAGCCGAGCGCATAAAAATCGTCGCTAAGGCAAGGGCTGAAGCAGAGAGCAAGCGACTACAAGGTCAGGGTATTGCCGACCAAAGAAGAGAGATTGCCCGAGGACTCGAAGAATCTGTTGAGGTGCTCAACAATGTGGGCATCAACTCGCAAGAAGCTTCTGCCTTGCTGGTAGTTACCCAACATTACGACACCCTTCAATCTGTGGGCGAGGCCACACAAAGTAACCTCATCTTAATGCCTAATTCCCCACATGCTGGTAGCGACATGTTGTCTCAGCTGATCACTTCCTTTTCAGCAAGTCATCAAGTGGCACAAACCAACCAAGCCGCAAACACAGCTAACCAAGGGGGTGAGTTAAATTCCAACAGTGATCCAAAGGCCGATGCTCAATAGGCCGATGTTCAATAAGCCAGTAAACTTATGGGGTGTTGATTTTACCCCATGAATCACGAAGAGAAACTGTTCGATTAAAGACTAGCTTGTCGGGGTTTGACTTTGGGTCCAACACAAAATAGCCGGTGCGTTGAAACTGGACCGGTGTGCCCACAGACAATTCCTTTAAACCAGGCTCGACCTTAGCAGAAATAACCTCGAGTGATTCTGGGTTGATGTGGTCCATAAAGTCTCCGTCTTTGTCCGCGTCAGGCGCCTCAACAGTAAACAGGCGATCGTATAGGCGCACCTCTGCGTCAACAGCGTGATCGCGAGTAACCCAATGGATGGTCCCTTTGACTTTACGTTGAGCTTCTGGGTTGTTGCTTCCGCTTTTGCTCAGTGGGTCGTAAGTAGCGTGAATCTGAGTAATGCGCCCGTCAGGGTCCTTATCCACTGAAACACCTTTAATGATATAACCGTTTTTGAGTCGAACTTCTTTGCCGATGGTGAGCCTAAAATATTTTCGATTTGCCGATTCTTTGAAATCGGACCGTTCCATCCACAAATACTTGGCAAATGGTAATTCACGGCTACCAGAATTTGGATCTTCAGGATTATTCTCCGCCTCAAGCCACTCTGTTTGATCTTCGGGATAATTGTCGATAACCAGCAAAACAGGGTCGAGAACCGCCATCACGCGGTTGGCCAACTTGTTCAAATCCTCGCGTACGCAAAACTCAAGGTGGGCCACATCGATCAGATTCTCTCTTTTTGCAACACCTATGCTGTCGGCAAACGCCCGTATGGCTGATGGTGTATATCCACGTCTTCTCAGTCCAGAAATCGTAGGCATCCTAGGGTCGTCCCAACCATCCACGACGCCTTCTTGAACCAAACGCATGAGTTTTCGTTTGCTCACCACCGTATGGCTCAAATTTCTTCTGGCAAACTCGCGTTGTTTTGGTCTCAGAAGCTTTGGGTCGTGAATCTGATCCAAAAACCAATCGTAAAGTTCTCTGTGTGGCAAAAATTCCAGGGTACAAAAACTATGCGACACCTGCTCGATATAATCGCTCTCTCCGTGAGCCCAATCATACATTGGGTAGATGTGCCACTGGTCATTGGTGCGTTGATGGTGTTTGTGCAATACCCGATACATCAACGGGTCGCGCATCAGCATGTTGCTGGAGGCCATGTCAATTTTAGCCCTTAAGACGTGACTGCCTTCATCGCAAGCACCGCTGCGCATTTGCTCAAACAAATCGAGGTTTTCTTCTACACTTCGATCTCGATACGGGCTGTTTGTGCCGGGTTGATTGGGTGTTCCTTTTTGTGAGGCAATCACTTCAGAACTTTGAGAGTCCACATACGCCTTTCCTTGCTCTATCAAAACAATTGCCCACTGATAAAGTTGTTGAAAATAGTCTGACGCATAACACTCCTTGGCCCATTCAAAGCCTAACCACGACACATCCTTTTTGATGGCATCCACATATTCTTGTTCCTCTTTGGCTGGATTCGTGTCATCAAAACGCAAATTCACAGGAGCGCCATAACGCAAGCCCAGTCCAAAATTCAAACAGATAGCCGATGCGTGGCCAATATGCAAGTAGCCATTTGGTTCCGGTGGAAAACGAAAACACAGGGCCTCTTTATCATAACCCGAGCGTAAATCTTCTTCGATGATGTGTTCAATAAAGTTTAAACTGCGTGTTTCGCTCATAGCAGGGCTTTAAGAGGGCAAAGATATCAAAATATCTCCCAACATCACCGCTGTTCTAAGCAATACAAAAGCGAAGGGTGGTGTTTAATTTTAATTACTTTTGCGTGGTGTTAATTTTCATCTCACCTCATGGCAGAAATAAGACTTAAAGACATTAGGATATACGCCCATCACGGCTGTCTTCCTCAGGAAACCATTATCGGAAGCGATTACCTGGTTCAACTTTGTGTTGAGGCAGACCTATCGACCTCTGCCCTTAGCGACCAACTGGAGGATACCGTAGACTACGTCTTGCTTCAAGATATCGTCGCACAGGAAATGGCCACACCCTCTAAACTTTTAGAACACGTCGCTTGGCGGATTAATCGTCAGGTTATTGAGCGATGTCCTACGGTAGAGTGGTCAGAGGTTGTTGTTTCAAAAATTAACCCACCCATAGGCGGCGATGTGGATCGGGTAAGTGTTGTTATGCGCACTTACCGTAAGGAATTCACCCAAGAGAATGGTTGATTTTAAAAGAGTTTAGTTAAAGAAACTTGTTATATTTGCGCACACTTTTAAGGCGTCTTGGCCGAGTGGCTAGGCAGAGCTCTGCAAAAGCTTGTACAGCGGTTCGAATCCGCTAGACGCCTCGAAATAGGGTTTTTTCTTTCGATAAAGCCCTATTTTTTTTGTTCCATAGTATTTGGGAGTGACGGTAAATTTTGCTGCATCTCTTCGGGCAAAACCCCCTGTATTAGAAGCAATACTCCGAAAACAATGATCGTAATGCTGACAAATTTTTTGGTGTTGTAAATCACCCTGGGTGTCATTTTACTCTTGAGGTTTTTGGCCAGACTGATTTTAACCAAATCTGTAGTAAAAAACACCCCGATCACTGTAGCTAAGAAAAGGATCACTCCCTGCTTTGAGCTGGTCAATGCGTTGGCAAAGATTATGGTGCCGATCCAGCCTGCCAAAACCCCAAAATTCACAAAATTCAACAAGAAGCCCTTTGCGAATAAACTGGGTAGATTTGTTTTTACCGTAACTGCGTAATGTTCTCTGGCGATCTTTATAAACGACCTTGCTGTGCGCACATAGGAAGTCAGACCATAGGTGATCAACACCGCTCCGCCAAACACCAACAAACCGGGTTCATCGCGAAGGTTGTCTAAAATCTTACTCGTACTGAAATAAGCAATAACAATAAAGATGATGTCTGCAAATATGGCGCCTAAATCAAAGAATAATCCTGCCTTAAATCCTTTGGTAATGCTGGTTTCGAGTAGCGTAAAAAAGACTGGTCCAACAGCAAATGCCAGTAGAAAACCATAAAGCGCGGCATACCACAATCCTTCAAACATCTTGCTAAATTACAAATTAAAGTGCGCTAAGTGAGCATGTTGAAGTCTAATTGACGCTTTATCAAGTCCGCGCGCTTAACCACAATGCGCACCGGGTCGCCCAAGCGATAGACTTTGTTTTGAAACTGGCCAATTACAGCGTATTCCTTTGGGTCGAAGACATAATGGTCGTCTTTTAGATCTTGTAAACGCACCATTCCCTCACACTTATTGTCGTCCAGCTCCACATAAATTCCCCAGTCGGTTACCCCAGAAATAACCCCATCAAATTCTTTGCCTTGATGGTCACCCATAAATTTCACCTGCATATATTTAATGCTATCACGCTCGGCGTTGGCGGCCAATTGTTCCCGGTCGCTTGAGTGGTTGCACTGTTCTTGATATTGTGCGCTTTGAGGGGATGAACCTTTGTCGAGGTAATGCGCTAAAAGACGATGAACCATCACATCAGGATAGCGGCGTATGGGTGAGGTAAAGTGTGAGTAATGATCGAAGGCTAGACCATAGTGACCAATATTGTCTGTAGAATAAACCGCCTTACTCATGCTACGGATGGCCAGCGTGTCCACAAGGTTTTGTTCTTTACTGCCCTTTACTTGTTTCAATAATTTGTTGATTGATTTGGCGGTACTTGTTTTGGTTTTAGTGTCCAATTGGTATCCAAATCGCTTGATAATGTTTTGAAGGCCCTCTATTTTTTGCTCATCGGGCTGATCGTGAATGCGATAGACAAAGGTCTTCTTCGGTTGCTGTTTTCCTATAAATTCTGCCACACTTCTGTTGGCCAACAACATGAATTCTTCTATGAGTTTATTGGCGTCTCTGCTTTCTTTAAAATACACCCCAACGGGGTCGTTGTTTTTGTTTAAATTAAATTTCACTTCGATACGATCAAAAGATATCGCTCCTTGTCTCATGCGTTTTTGACGCATACACTTAGCCAGACCATCCATTTGCTTTATGGCCTTAACTACATTTTTATCCACCTGGCGTGCTTTACCACTTATCGAAATTTTTTGCGGTATGATGTTTTCATCACCTTCGATAAGATGTTGGGCCTCCTCGTAAGCCAAGCGTAAATCACTATAAATTACCGTTCTGCCAAACCACGAATTCACAACCTGGGCTTTGTCGTCCAAATCAAATACAGCTGAAAAACATAGTTTTTCTTCTTGTGGTCTTAAAGAACATACGTCATTACTTAAAACCTCTGGCAACATTGGGACCACGCGATCGACTAAATAGACAGAAGTGGCCCGGTCATATGCTTCTTGATCTAAAACACTGTCTGGTGTTACATAATGTGAAACGTCAGCAATGTGTACGCCAACGCGTACTACACCGTTATCCAACAATTCAAAAGACAAAGCGTCATCAAAATCCTTCGCGTCTTTTGGATCTATGGTCAACGTGAGAATCTCTCTAAAATCACGACGTTTATTATATTCCTCTTGAGGAATTTCGCGATTAATGCTGGAGCTTTCAGACAAGACCTCTTTCGGAAAATCATAGGGCAAACCATATTGAGCTAAGATGGCATGAATCTCAGAATTATGAGCCCCAGCTTGACCAAAAATCTTTGTAATTTTTGCAATAGGGGAGTCACTTTGTTCAGCCCATCCTTCGAGTTGGATTAATACTCTGTCTCCATCCTTAGCGCCATTGATATGTGCTCCAGGAATAAAGAAATCGGTGTGAAGATTTTGACCACTACATTGAACAAAACCATAGGTATTGGCCTGTTGAAATATCCCTACAAACTCTGTTTTATATCGTTTTAATACCTGGTGTATTTCACCTTCCAATCGCCCATTTCTTCTCCTTTTATAAACGTAAACGGATACAGTGTCCTTATTTAATGCACGATTTGTGCGTCTTTTATTAATCACCACCTCTTCGGTAAATCCATCAATTTGAACAAAGGCTTTACCTTTTGCAGTAATTTGAATAATCCCTTCCTGATAATTGTTATTTTGTATTTGCTTGAACACGCCAATAGACGATTCTTGGATCTGTTTTTGATCCACCAGTCGGTGTAATTTTTTAACGATTTGATTGCGTCCACTGCTGTCGCGAATTTGTAGAATTCCAGCGATTTGCTTGATGCTAAAGGCTTGGATTGGGTGGGCACTCAAGACTTCGAGGATGGCCGCCTCCGTCACTCTTGTCCGTGATTTAATACGTCTTTTCTTTTTTCCCATATCTAGGCGCCAGCTCAATCCTTTAAAAGCTTCAGGTCAAAGGTAATGTTTATTACATCCCTTTAACCTGCACTTAAAGTTTATCTTATACACAGTGTAACTATAATCATAGGTTTATTTATTTAAATTTTATTGAATTGTTGTGTTATAATGGTATGTTGATAATGACAATAACTTATTGATCAAAACCTTGATTTTTTCTGTTAGGCATTAATACTAACGTATTATTAACGCGTTATAAGCGCATTAAATCCTTATAAATCAATGATTAGACCAGTCAATTAACAAAATTCGTAAATCACAAAATTGTGTTGTACTTGAATAATTTAAGTAGTCAAATGTGTTTATTAAGGCGGTCTTGTATTGTGATAAATACTCCATATTTTTTAAGAATTTCACCACTGAATATTCATAAAATTTTACATTGAGATAATTTTAGAATAACACAAAAAATACTTGATAATATTTAACGGCAATTTATCAACACAGATGTTGACTGTTTATTGACTTTATCCATATCATCTGTTTTATGCCATAAGATAAATAAGTACCTTTAAAACAAATAAAATCAACACCATGAATATCGTTATTGGAAATGATCACGCAGGAACCGAATACAAGCAAGCATTGGTCGAATTAATTGAACAAATGGGGCATAGTGTTCAAAATTATGGGACAGATGATAATGCAAGCGTGGATTATCCAGATCACGTACATCCGGTAGCCAAAGATGTGGCCTCTGGCATTGCCAATTACGGCGTACTTATCTGTGGGAGTGGCAATGGCGTGTGCATGACGGCAAATAAATATCAAAATGTGCGCGCGGCTTTGTGCTGGAGTGATGAAATCGCTGTTCTTGGCCGCAGCCATAATGACGCGAATATCATTTGTATTCCTGCCCGTTTTGTTTCTTTGGACGAGGCTAAGCTAATGGTGACAAAATTCATCAACGAGCCTTTTGAGGGCGGTCGACACCAGAATAGGGTAAATAAAATCCCATGTGCGTAATAATTTCCAAAGTGCGACAACGACAAGCGAAATAATAGTACAGTTAGATCATGGAAATAAAGGTTAAGGTTTATCAAGATTTAGCGATCGATGAGCTTTACGCAATGATGGCTTTGCGCGCTGCTGTTTTTGTTGTCGAACAAAATTGTGTTTATCAAGACCTCGATTATAAAGATCAAAAGGCGCTGCACGTCATGGGGTGGATCAACGGTAAATTAGTGGCATACACACGATTGTTTGGTCCTGGTGATTATTTTGATCAGGCCTCTATTGGTCGAGTGATCGTTTCTATGGATCAACGCGGACATAATTACGGTCATCAAATCATGAGCGCATCAATAAATGCAATAACTCAGCACTATAAAACCGATCGAATCGATATTTCAGCCCAAACCTATCTTGAGCAATTTTATACCGCTCATGGATTTTTACCGTCGGGAGAAGAATATTTGGAAGACGGTATACCTCATATAAAAATGATTAAAACAGGAAATAACCCTTAATTTTAAGGGACTATCCACACAAAAATATTAGTTTTGTTTCTTTACTACTAAAAAATATAGGGGTATGGGAAGAAAAGTTAACTTTTTAGTGTTATTGTTTTTAGTGTTGATTTGCCTGATTTCAGGCTCATCCTATGAACCATTGGGTCCGGATGACGTCATTGATGCTGGGGATACTGCTTGGATGTTGGTGTCTAGCGCTTTTGTCTTATTAATGACCCCTGGTTTAGCCTTCTTTTATGGAGGAATGGTAACACGAAAGAGCATTATTTCAACCATGTTACAGAGTTTCGTCGCTCTTGGGGTGATAAGCGTACTGTGGGTTGTGGTTGGTTTTAGTTTAGCCTTTGGTGACAGTATCGGTGGTTTTGTCGGCGACCCCACAACCTATTTTGTATTTAACGGTGTGTCGTTAAAACCCAATCCAGAATTTTCTTCTAACATCCCTTTTTTACTTTTCGCCCTGTTTCAATTGAAGTTTGCGATCATTACCCCCGCGTTAATTACTGGAAGTTTTGCTGAGCGCATTCGATTCAGAAGTTATATTTTATTCATGGTGCTGTTTTCGATTTTCATCTATGCGCCGCTTGCGCACATGACATGGCACCCAGAGGGGTTACTGCGTCAGTGGGGTGTTCTGGATTTTGCTGGAGGTACTGTGGTCCACATGTCTGCCGGAATCGCTGCCTTGGCTGGAGCCATTTATCTAGGCAAGCGACAAGAGCGCATTGAAAAGCCTGCCAACATTCCTTTTGTGATTTTAGGCACAGGACTGTTATGGTTTGGCTGGTTTGGTTTTAATTCAGGGTCGGCCTTAGGGGCCAATGCGGATGCGGTGATTGCTTTTGCGAACACCAACTTGGCATCTGCCACCAGTATGTTGACATGGATTTTCCTAGAGCGATTTCAAAACCGTAAAATGTCTGCCCTTGGAGCCTGTATCGGTGCTATTGTAGGATTGGTTGCCATTACACCAGCGGCAGGATTTGTGAGTCTAGGCGCCAGTATATTTATCGGCTTTGTGGCTTCAATTGTGAGTAATTTTGCCATTAAGCTAAATAAGAAATCAGAGATAGATGATACCTTAGATGTGTTCCCCAGCCACGGTGTAGGCGGTATTGTTGGAATGGTATTAACCGCCGTCTTGGCTGAAGATGTAGGCTTGGTGCATGGCGAGACCACAACTTTTGTAAATCACTTAATCGCGCTGGTTCTTGTGGCGGTATTTACTTTTGTCGGAAGCTATGTGTTGTACAAATTTACAGACTTGTTATTGTCCATGCGCGTGCGGGAGGATCAAGAGTATCGTGGTTTGGACGCTTCGCAACACGGTGAGTTACTCGACGAATAAGTAGAAACGCGACTGATTTTTATTCGTTTTTGCCTCTTGGTTGTTTGACCTTACTATTAAAGGGCAGTCCCAACTGAGTTATAAATGACTGGTCGTCTAAATGATCCGCACGATCTACGCCAAAAACGATTTGTTTGGGGTCACCATAGACAAAAGTACCAAACAAACGATCCCATATTGAAAGCATGTTACCAAAGTTTGTGTCTGTCCATGGTTCGCTCCTATGGTGATGAAATTTGTGGAGTCCTGGTGTAACGATCAGGTAGGTCAAAGCCTTATCCACTTCTTCGGGCAAAGCGATGTTTGCATGGGTCCAATAGGTGAACAAAACACTCAAAATTCTATAAAACAAATAGAAACTAAGCGGCATGCCCATGATTATCACCGCAATAAGCGCAAAGACTTCGCGAAGAACAAAATCAAATGGATGGTGTCGGGTTCCTGTGGTAACGTCTACGTGTTTATCTGAATGATGCACCATGTGTAAACGCCACATCCAAGGTATTTTATGCAGCAGGTAGTGAACCCCATATTGTCCGATAAAGTCCAAAGCCATAATTGAGAGTAAAAGGGCCAACCAGGTGGGCAATTTGATCACTGGTAACAAACCAAAATTCGTATCCGAGAGCCAACCAAACACCCCGGCCGTCGCCAATCCAAATAAGACATTAATGACCATTACTATAGAGAGAAAGCCAAAATTAGTCTTGGCATGCACGCCTTTTTTGTAGGGGATTTTTACGTCTTTGTAATGACCCTCTAACACCCAAAACAAAGCGATGCAGAAAACGACCCAACCCAGCTTTTGCCAAACGGGCATGGTTTCAAAAAACCCTAAAAACTCATTCATGGCGTTAAAATTTTCGTGTACACTTTTTTATTTCCCAAAACCTCTAAAGCGCTTAGTACCTCGGCGTCGTGCTTTAATTTGTAGTCATAAAGCCCAGCAAGATAAAAATATCGCGGTAAAATAGCCTCAATTAACGTACTGCGCACAGCCATTTTTTCGGATTTTAATAAATCAATCTTTGCTTGAGAAAGGCCTTGTGCCAAGTGTTTCAAATCGCGATCAACAAAGGTTTCGAGCCCTTCCTTTGATGCGGTTGTGCGCAACTCAGCCATAGACTTTTCCGAGATTGTGCTTAGCGCGTCGGGGTGAGAGCGCACAAACTCTAAGAAGCGATCAAAATCCTTATCGCTAAACTCAAATTCATCTGGGCGGCTAAATGGATGCTCAGTCATAAAGGTGCTGCCAAAATCGATGAGCAATCGGGATTTATTGAGCTGGTTGATTAAAGGGTGCCCATTAGAGGAAGCGTACAGACGATCTGGTAAGATCCCACCACCGTCATAAACAGTTCTACCCCCTTTAGTTTTAAAGGCGTTGTACGATTCAGGTTGGGTGCGGATGGGATCTCCATCCGCATCCCTTTGCCAATAATCCAAGGCCTGAATGCATCGGCCACTAGGGGTGTAATATCTGGAAATTGTGACTTTGAGCTGGGTTCCATAACTCAGGGGCTTGGGACGCTGAACCAAACCCTTACCAAAACTTCTTCCCCCGATAATGACGGCACGGTCTAAATCCTGTAACGCTCCAGAGACAATTTCGCTGGCTGACGCACTGCGGGCGTTAATCAATACCACAATAGGCATGTCCAGGTCCGCGGGCAACCGCTGGGTTACATAGGTTTGGTTATACGCCTCAACGGCGGATTGGGTATAGGTAACAAGCGTGCCTTTGGGCACAAACAAACTGACTAAATTCACTGCCTCTGTAAGCAAGCCACCAGGGTTGTTGCGCAAATCTAAAATGAGCCCCTGGGCGCCCTCAGCCTTGAGCTCAAACAATGCTTTTTTAGTGTCTTTATAGGTCGTGGCGCTGAACGCCTCTAGGGCGATATAAGCCACATTGTTTTTGATCAGTTTTGAACAAACCACAGGGCTTGTCTGTGATTTGGTCGGCATTAACGAAACCGAGCTTTTCTGCTGGCCTCGATAAAATTCTAGAGCAACCTCCCGATCCGCGCTGGCTGCCACAAGCGGGTCGAGTTGATTCAAGTCATCCGAAAGCAACACTCCGTTAATGGAGTGTAAGACATCACCGACCTTCATTCCAGCCGCATCGGCGGGACCATTTTCTGTCGTGGAAACAACCAACCATTGATTGTCGAAACGTCTGAAGCCAGCACCTAAATTGGTGTAATTGCTTTCTCTAGCCACCTTAGCATCGGAAACTTCTTGTTCAGTCCAATAAATGGTGTAGGGGTCCAACCCTTCTAACATGCCAGTAATGGCTTGATCCATTAAGGTCGCCGGTGTGGTTTCATCCACATAATTCAGCGCCAATTCCTTGAACAAAGTGTTGAAAATTTCGAGTTGTTTGGTAATCTCAAACAAGCCGGCTTTGGCACTACCAAACGCCAAAAGGCCTATCGTCGCCAAAACAAATAGTGTTGGGCGCAAGAATTTGAACACGGATGTTTTAAAGGCCTTCATCGGTGGGTGACGCATGTTGAGTAAAACGATTTAACAGAGCCATCATGGCTTTTTCAATTTGAGCATAAGGTAAAACTTCTCTGCTTTGGTAAATAAAAAGCATGGCTTCTGTGTGACCTGCCACGGGTGGTTTGTTTAACCTGTAAGCTTCGCGAATTTGCCGTTTAATTCGATTTCTTGCTACGGCACTGCTGATGTTGCGCTTTGGTACGGAAACCCCAAACAAGTGAGAGTCCGCCCCAGATACTGGAGCATGGACGAGTTTGAGAGGAAATTTTTTTAACACCAAACCACGGTCGAACAAAGACTCAAACCCAAGGCGCCCTTTGAGACGCTCCGCCTTAGACAGTTTGTGATTCATGTCTTAAAGATACACAAGAACACGGATACCTGTTATTATTCGGGCTCATAATGATTGTCTTGACGATTTACATCTGCCATACGGCCGCTGGGGTCAATTTCGACTTCTGCAATACTCTTTTTACCATTAAACTCAAATGTATAAGTCGGCATGGCCCATGCCCAGTCGTCCAAAACAACAACCTCATCGCTGAAGGTCTTTTCTCCACGCATCATTTGGAGTGGGATGTAAAACATCTGTGAAGAGCCGTCATCATAGCGCACAGAGAGCTCAATCGGCATTGGCATAAGCCCCACGCGTTCGAGCACTATGCTATGGGTGTCCTCGACACGATTTACGGAGTCAATGCGGTAGTCTATGGTGTTTGTGGTTGTCGCAAAATCTTGCAAATACCAGTCCAGGTTAAAGCCAGAGGTACGCTCGGCCACTCGAATAAAATCACGAGGCTCAGGGTGCTTGAATTTCCACTGAGTATAGTAATTCTTTAGGGTTTGTGCTAAAACCTCTTGACCCATAATGTAATCCAGTTGGGCCAAAAAAACAGCCCCTTTGGAATAGGCAGCGATGCCGTAATTTCGGTTAGTGATGTAGCGGTCGGCATGGGTGCTCATGGGTTGTTCTGACCCAGAATTGGCTAAAAAGTTATAGGCGCGATAAGAACCCGCTAAGGGGTCCAGGTTGCTTTGGTCAAGGACCTGATGCTCTGCCAAAGAAGAGATGTAAGAAGTAAAACCCTCGTCCATCCATTCGTGTAAGGACTCGTTTGTGGCCAGTAAAAATTGAAACCAAGTGTGGGCCATCTCATGAGCTGTAACCCCAACCAAGCTCTCAAAAGAACGCTCTCCTGTAATCAGGGTACACATGGCGTATTCCATACCACCATCACCACCCTGCATGATGGAGTATTGCTTGTAAGGGTAAGGACCAATGGCCTCGTTGAAATAGGCCAAAAGTTCGGCTGTAACTGGCTGAAGGGCCTTCCAATTTTCCTGGAGTTCAGGCTTGTTTTTATAATAGAAATTCAGCGTCACGCCGTCAGGACCAGGATAGGTGTCATGGCGATAATCTGGATCTGCCGCCCAAGTAAAATCGTGGACTTTAGGGGCGTCAAAAATCCATCGTGTTAGTCCACCATCAATGGATGTTTTCTCCGTCAAATAACCGGTTCCTCCAACCACATAACTGCTGTCGATATCGATGCTTACATTAAAATCACCCCAAACACCGTAGAATTCTCTGGCAATATAGGGGTCGGTGTGCCACCCATCTTTATCGTATTCGGCAAGCTTGGGATACCACTGGGTCATGGACAGCGCCACGCCTTCTGAGTTGTTGCGACCACTGCGCCTGATTTGCACAGGAACCTGTCCGTGAAAGTACATGCTGAAAACCGTGCTGTCCCAGGGCGCTATGGGTTTAGCCAAATCAACCACTAGGACCGTTCCCTCCAGGGTATGGTTTAAGGGCTGACCATCTTGTGAAAGTGAAGTTGCTTTTAAAAACCCTTGTTCCTCTGGTTTGAGCCCTGCGATGCGATCCCGCACTCTGCGATCGGGGTCAACGATGGTTCTCGAGCGAACATCCATTTCGCTTCCGGGCTGGAAGGCGTTGAAATACATGTGATAAAAAACCTGGGTTAGGGTGTCTGGCGACTTGTTGGTGTAGACCAGTTTCTGAACGCCGTGATACTGCCAATTTTTGACATTCATCTCGACACTCATATCGTAGTCTACATGTTGCTGCCAGTAGCTAAAAGAATTTTGGCTGCTTACCATTGAGCAAGCAGCCAAAAAAAATGTAATTAAGCATTTCATTAGCGGGACATTTGATCAGCCATAATCAAAGCGTTATACAGGTTAACCAAATGGCCAGATTTTGAAATATTTGAGAAATCATCTGCGCTGTTTGGGTCTCCAGAAAGGATTACAGTGCCTGGGCCGGACAACCCGCTGTCCATCAAGATTTGTTTGACTTGAGCAGCGCTTAATTTAGGAAAGTATGAGCGTATCACTGCAGCGACACCAGCTACAGCCGGGGCGGCCATAGAAGTACCCTGAAGGTATTCGTAAGTGTCCAGAGGTGTGGTGGCCCAAATTTGAACACCAGGCGAGAACACATCTACATTCTCTTTGCCGTAATTCGAAAATCCAGCGACTAAACCTTCGTTATACTCAGGAGTCGAGGCGCCTATTGTGATGAAGGTGTTTCCAATCTCCTGGGTTTCTCCTGGGCGCACATCATTCGGGTATACTTCGTTTTTGTCCAAATCCATGCCGTCATTACCCGCAGCATTAACGATGAGCACATCATTGTCTGAGGCATAACGAATGGCGTCCCATACCCATTCTGGGTGTGGAGAAAAGCCTTTTCCAAAACTCGTGTTTAAGACTTTTGCGCCGTTGTTGACACAGTAACGTATGGCCAAAGCCACATCTTTATCGTATTCATCACCATCAGGAACCGTGCGTACAACCATGATTTTTGCGTTGTCAGCCACCCCGTTCATCCCAATTCCATTGTTGCGCTCAGCGGCAATGATACCAGCGACGTGAGTTCCGTGTCGCGCATCCTCTTTTTTGGGATCTGGCCCGTCGACATCATTGTTGCCATAGTATTTTGAAGAATAATCATTGGCATCATCTCCTAAATTTTCAGCACGATAATCGGTGCTTAAATTAAAATGGCTTTTTAGTCGGCCACTAAAATATGCCACACCGCCGTTTAAGCGATCTAAAACAGCAGGAATGTTGGGCCCAAAAGCCATCATCTGACCCAATCGCTCAACCATGCTTTGCTCCTCTTCAGACAACTCTGATAACGCCGCTAAATCGTCTTTTGAGTAATCTTCCTTGCCTAATTTCGCTTTGACCAAATCGTGCGCAGCACTGAGCTGATCGTACATGCCTTGATAGCGCGCTTTGCTTTGTACGGCATCGTTATAATCCTTTTCATAGGCGGCTTTGGCCTTTTGATAGAGGTCATAATCCGCTTTTTGTTCTGGGGCAACATCCTCGGCAGCAACATTTTCAAAACCAGGGCCCAATTCGCGAATCATGCGAACGTATTCCAAGTTTTCTTGAACGATATCGCCCAAAAAGTTCCAACCATGAATGTCGTCAACATAGCCATTTCGGTCATCGTCTATTCCGTTGCCGGGAATTTCATCTTCGTTCACCCAGATGACATTTTTTAGGTCTTCGTGCTCGATGTCTACACCACTATCGATTACACCCACAATAACACTGACGCCTTGGCGGTCGCTCAGTAGCTCTGCGTAGGCTTTGTCGACACTCATCCCCGCAATGGAGTCTTTACCCAGGTCTGCTGCACCCCAGGTCTGGGTTTGTTGGTCCGTTAAATCAACGTTTTTGGTGACGGCAGCACTGGGTGCATCAACAGGGGAGGCGTCAAAACGAGCAGGCCCACAGGCGCGTACAACAAGCGCGGAAATAAAGGCAATAAAAATGTGTTTAAGAGTTTTCATAAGGATTATTGATTTAAAAATTGGTCAAGGGTAAAAACCTGGTG
>Ga0181577_10002054_pt1 | contig 15920 bp, 12 predicted proteins | sample 101ome_21_FD_132468 | JGI IMG/M metagenome (GOLD analysis project Ga0181577, IMG submission 132468) | Coastal salt marsh microbial communities from the Groves Creek Marsh, Skidaway Island, Georgia - 101413BT metaG (megahit assembly) | ecosystem: Environmental > Aquatic > Marine > Intertidal...
AGTCGAAGTTCCCGAGATGGTTGTATCCACAATGACGGCAGAACCAGCATAAATACCCGTCACAAAAACATTCCCATCATCATCCAAGGCCACATTTCGGGCTCCATCTTGACCCGATCCGCCCAGTCGCTTTGCCCAAAGCACATCGCCATCTTCGTTGTATTTGGCGATATACCCGTCATAACCATACATCGGGATAGTGATGGAATCAAGTCCGAGGGACTGTGTTCCATTCCATGAGTACCCGAAGCCGCAGACGACAAAATCACCGTTGGTATCTGTAGCAATATCTGTTACAGCGCTGTAAGTAGCGCCACCACTTTGATCATCTGCCCAAACAAAGGTTTGCGCTTGAGAGGTGCAGATCGTAGTAAAAACAAGGAATAATGAAGCGAGTAGACTTCTAATCATAGGAAGTGATTTAAACCTTAGACGACATGCTTATAAAAGGTTGATAAAACTTACGAAGTTATCAACAAAATGGTTGGGAATGAAAAAAGGGGGCCATGCCCCCTATACTTTTTTAGTGCTATGCAAATAAGCGTTAGTCCACGTTGTCGTGGAGAAAACCATTATTTGGTCTCAGCTTGGTACGCTTCTCACCATCCTCATTCTCTTCCTCACCGAGTGTGAATCGGCTAGACGAAGATTCAGAAGAGTGAGGCACATCGTCGAGATTGATCTGCTTTCGCTTAAACGCAGGTTCGTTCTCAAGTTCGTTAACCCCAGATGGCGTGCGCAGCCTCATGCTCAGTTCGCGCAAGCGAGAAAGACGCTGATTTGCGCGTTCTGTCTGTTCCTCACGTGACGGACGATCATCGTCCTGTCTTGGCGTTTCTTCCGGAGTTGTGGTCTTGAAAGAAGGCTTCTCACTGGAAATATTTGGTTCGGTATTGGAAGCGGTTTCTTGCTCCGACTTCTTGATGAAAGGTTCCCATGTCTCAAGATCTTCCTCCTCCTCTTGTTGTTCCGTCTCACTTCCTTTTAGAAAAGGGGCACTGGCATCATCCTCTTTCTCTTCTTCAGCATTTTCCACTTCCGATGCTTCATCACTCGAACCGGACGAAGTGATGTCGAATTCAAAGATGCGCTGCGAAGATTGCGGCTCTTCGAAAAGGGTACGATCCTCGGACGTCTCGCATGCCTCGTCTTGGTCTTCCTCTTCCACTTCACCTTCTAAGGTAAAGAAGTTCTTTTCCTCGCTGACTGGCGATTCTTCATTAGCCTCCTCCTTGAATTCAGGTTCTTCAGCTTTCTTCAAGAAGGGCTCTTCAGATGATTGCTCCACCTTCTCTTCGGTTTGTTTCGGAGCTTGAGGCATATCATCCTCGAGGTTCATTCTTCGCTTCTCTGGCTTCTTGTCAAGGTTGACACCGGTGTTAGGGTTCTGATTAAAGCCGGTAGCAATGATGGTAACGCTCAATTGATCTCCCAACGATTCATCCATTCCGTAACCCCAGATCACATCTGCACTTGATCCTGCCTCATCCTGGATGTAATCCGTAATGTCGCTGATCTCATCCATAAGCACCTCTTGGTTGCCGAAAGTGATGTTCAGAAGCACGTATCGAGCACCTTCAATGTTATTGTCGTTCAACAATGGAGATGAAAGCGCCTTCTCAACCGCCTTAATGGCTCGGTCCTCACCTTCTGCTGCGGCAGAACCCATAATCGCCACTCCGGACTCCGTCATCACCGTGCGCACATCTTCGAAGTCGACGTTGATATACCCGGTGCGAGTAATGATCTCTGCAATGCCTTTCGCTGCCGTGGTCAACACATTGTCAGCCATAGCAAACGCCTGCGCAATCGGAAGGTTTCCACACATCTCTCGAAGCTTCTCATTGTTGATGATGAGCAGCGTATCTACATTCTGACGAATCTCTTCGATTCCTGCCTCCGCCTGTTGGCGACGCTTCCGGCCTTCAAAGAAGAACGGCATGGTCACGATACCAACGGTCAAGACACCCATCTCGCGAGCTGTCTGAGCGATCACTGGAGCCGCACCCGTTCCGGTACCACCACCCATTCCGGCTGTGATGAATACCATCTTTGTGTTCGTACTGATGATGCTCTTTAGATCATCGATATTCTCGGTAGCGGCATTCTTACCAACTTCAGGTAGAGACCCGGCACCTCGACCTTCAGTAAGGGTCGCTCCGAGTTGAACCTTCAGAGGCACCGGACTCACGTCCAATGCTTGTTGGTCAGTATTACACACCAAGAAATCAACTCCGTTGATGCCTTGACGGTACATGTGGTTGACAGCGTTGCTACCTCCACCACCTACACCGAGGACCTTGATGATGCTTGAATTTTCTTTGGGCAGATCGAATTTCATATCGCTCGTATTACTGTGATTCTTCTTTCAATTAGAGTTGGTCGTCTTCTTCAAACCACTCCTTGCCTTTGGCTAAGAGCTTATCAAACAGACCCAATCCTTTGGTTTTTACTTTTGTTTGCTTGGTGATACTAGGCTCCTTCATGTTGTTATTCTCAGCGTACTCGAAGCCTTTCAACACCAATCCAACGCCTGTAGCGTACATCGGGCTGGCTACTTTCTCATTCCCTGAAGCCAAATGCTCGGTTGGGAAACCGATGCGTGTATCCATCCCTGTCAAATATTCGAACAACTGCGGCAAATGCTTCAGTTGAGCACCACCACCAGTGATCACAATCCCTGCGATCAGCTTCTTCTCGAATCCAGAATTCCGGATCTCGAAATACACCTGTTCGATGATCTCTTCCATTCTTGCTTGGATGATGTGGGCCAAATTCTTCACGCTAATCTCTTTTGGCTCACGACCATTAAGACCTGGGATGACCACGATGTCGTTGGCTTGATTCTCGCTTGCCAATGCAGATCCAAAACGAACCTTCAAGAGCTCGGCTTGCTTGCGAATAATGGTACAACCCTCCTTGATGTCATCGGTTATGATGTTTCCTCCAAAAGGAATCACAGCGGTGTGACGGACAATTCCATCTTGGAAGATCGCTACGTCGGTGGTTCCACCACCTATATCGACTAGGACCACTCCAGCCTCGCGTTCCTCATCACTAAGCACTGCTTCAGCCGACGCCAAGGGCTCAAGGGTCAGATCAGCCACATCCAATTCAGATTTCTGAACACACTTGAAGATGTTGTTGATGGCGGTAACGAGACCCGTAATGATATGGAAGTTGGCCTCCAGTCGGATTCCACTCATTCCGATAGGATCCTTGATCCCTGATTCGTTGTCGACGATGAAGTCTTGGGGAAGCACATGAATGATCGACTCTCCCGGAGGGAGCACCAGTTTGTGCATATCCTCAACTAGGGCATTCACATCTTTGCGTGTGATCTCATCGTCGAGGTTATCCAAGGTGATCACACCTCGGTGCTGTAGACTCTTGATGTGTTGTCCGGCGATACCGACATTCACCACAGAGATCTCACATCCGGCGCTAAGCTCAGCTTTCTCGACCGCCTTCTTGATCGCCTCCACTGCCGGCGTGATGTGGGATACCACGCCACGTCGGACACCGACCGATTCGGCCTTGCCCATTCCCAGCAACTCGAGCTTTCCATACTCGTTCTTCTTTCCTACCAGGCAAGCGATCTTGGTGGTTCCAATGTCCAACCCAACAATGATCTGATCGTTCGATTCCATAGACTAACTTTTGGTGCAAACCACTTGGTTTGCGTACTTCAGGTTGATTGTTTCGTATTCATTCCAGCCCGTACGATTCAGCCCTTTCTGATAGAAGTGCCAAAGCTTATTGAGCTTCTTATCTAAATTCTTGGTGGTTCCGATGATCACTCGGTGGTCGCCGACTCTAGGGATCAACTCTAATTCACTGTTCTGATTCACATAGAACTGATTGAATTGCGCCGACCAGAACTCATGGGCTCCAATGACGCTAGCCGCGTTGTAGATTTCGAGAAGTGTCTGCGCATCCGGATGCTCTGTCAACTTGGGAAGTTCGTCAACATTCTTACCGATGTACAGCTGCACCATCAAGGTGATGTTGCCATTGGCGATCGGGGCACGAGCCGTGTAATGCTTGGAAAGCGGCATGATCATTCCATACTGATCGATGTAGACACTCGAACCTAGGTCATTGAACACACGAACGATCGGCTTTCTGACCTTGACATCCACGTGGAGATCACCGTTGAGTTCTTTGTACACCTCTGCGTCCTCGATGAAGGGATGATTGGTGATCAGAAACTCGATGTGTCCAGGATCGATCTCATTCAGGCGAGTCGAATCCTTGCGATATCCCAAGTCGTAGACCGACTCTTTCACATCCGCTGCATCGATGAAATAGTTCTCACCGTCAAAGTCGATATCTACCAAAACGTCACGAAGCACGGCTTGGTTGGAGGTAGAAACCGCCGCAACCAGCAAAACGAACAGCGCCGAAATGCTGATGACCATACCTGATATGCGAAGGATCTTAACCCACATGGTGTTCGTGTTCAAAGGCTTCCACAATAGAATCCACGAGTCGGTCGATATCTCCGGCCCCAAGGATCAATACAGTTTCTGCCGATAGCGATGATACAGCATTTACGAGGGCACTCTTTTCGACCAACTGCTTAGTTTTCAACGTGAGTCTATTCAAAAGGTGAGCACTCGAAACCCCTTCAATCGGGAGTTCACGCGCCGGATAGATCGGTATCAAAATGACCTCATCAGCTTTAGAAAGGCTCAAGGCAAAATCATCTTCGAGGTCTCTGGTTCGCGAGTAGAGATGAGGCTGAAATACTACCGCCACCTTGTTGTTCGGGAAGAGCTCTCGTGCCGCTTGGATGGCAGCCTCGATCTCCGCCGGGTGATGCGCATAGTCATCGATCACCACCTTACTTGGCGATTGATATACTCGCTCAAAACGTCGTTTAACCCCTTGAAATTCTGATAGTTTAGTCGCCGCTGACACCAGATCCAATCCCAGCACAGAACACACACTCAAGGCCGCCGTCGCATTCTGCACATTGTGTCTTCCGGGAAGAGGGAGAGTCATTGGGTAGCTATCATCGAACTGAAAAGTGAAGGCCCCGTTCTTGACTTGAACCTCCGAGTAAGAATGATCCAACGCACCACCTTCTCCGTAAGTCAGCTTGTTGGGGTGATCGAATTCAGCAGCTACTTTTTCGTGAACGATCAAGGTTTCGGCCGAAGCGGCAAAGGATCGATAATCCGCCTTCATCTCATCGAATGTTCCGTAGATATCCAAATGGTCCGGATCCAAGGAAGTGACCACCGCAATATTTGAATGCAGTCGCAAGAACGACCGATCGTATTCATCCGCCTCTACCACGATGTAAGAAGGATCTTCTGACGCGATCAAATTGGAGTCGTAACCACTCATGATACCTCCCACAAAAGCGGAACAATCACCCCGCAGCTGATGCAGCAGGTGAGCCGTCAAGGCGGTGGTCGTAGTTTTACCGTGGGTACCGGCGATCGCAATCGTCCTTCTCTCTTTGGTGATCGCTTCGAGCACTTCGGAGCGCTTATACCAGTGATCGCCTCGGGATCTTACGAATTCAAAAGCAGGATGCTCTTTTGGAATGGCCGGTGTGTAGACATAAAGTGCATTCTCAGGAATGTGATCAACCCTTTCATCGAAGTGAACAGGCATCCCTTCCTTCTGCAATTCATCCGTCAACGGACTAGGCGTCTTATCGTAACCACTAACCTCTATTCCCTGCCGATGGAAGTACCTCGCCAAGGCGCTCATTCCAATTCCGCCAATGCCCAGCATATAGATCCTATGTACAACTGAAAGATTCATCACGCGGTCAATTGGATCACTTCGTTGGCGATATCCTTAGCCGCATTCGGCAGGGCATGCTTTATAATATTCGTTGCGAGTCTCTGCTGCAAATCGCTCTCTTGACTCAAGCGCAAGACCTCTTTCACGAGACGATCCTTCACCTCGGCATCGTTCACCATGATCGCAGCCTCGGTATGCACTAGCGCCTCTGCATTCTTGGTCTGGTGATCTTCCGCAGCAAAAGGAAACGGCACCAAGATGGTTGGCTTACCGATGATGCAGAGCTCACTGACAGCGATTGCGCCAGCGCGTGAAACCACGATATCGGCAGCAGCGTAGGCTTCATCCATCTCGAAGATGAACTCGGTGATGTGAAGCGCCCGATCAGCGAGATCTCTTTTCAAGACCTCACTTTCCTCCTTGAACAACTTTCCTGTTTGCCAGATGACCTGTACTCCCGCGTCTAAGAGTTCCGTAACCTTTTCTTTGAGCGCAAGATTGATGGATCGCGCACCAAGGCTTCCTCCTACTACTAGGAGCACCGGTTTATCTTCGTTGAGGCCAAATTTCTTGAGAGCCGCATCGCGTTTACCCAGAACCTCTACCACATTATCCCGAACCGGATTCCCCGTTTTGATGATGCTTTCCTTCGGGAAGAACTTCTCCATGCCATCGTAGGCTACACAGACTTTATTCACAGAAGAAGCCACCCAGCGATTCGTGATCCCTGCGAACGAATTCTGTTCTTGGATCAGCGTCGGCACCTTCATCCAAGTGGCCATTCGCAGGACAGGCCCACTTGCGAATCCCCCCACTCCAACAACAACGTCTGGCTTGAAGGATCGAATCAATCCACGCGCCTTGATCAAACTCCCAAGCAACCTGAATGGAAACATCAAGTTTGACGGACTTAGGCTTCGTTTAATACCGGTGATATTCAATCCCACGATCTTGTACCCCGCAGACGGAACCTTTTCCATTTCCATCTTTCCAAGCGCTCCTACAAACAAGAACTCCGTATCCGGATGCATGGACTTGATCGTATTCGCGATCGCAATGGCCGGGAAGATGTGTCCCCCCGTGCCCCCACCACTGATCATCACTTTAAGATGCATGGGCCAGCGGTCTATTCATTGGACGACTGTCGCTGGAGGTTGCACCGGCGCTCACGCTGAGGATGATCCCCACGGCGAGACAGGTGAACCAGATCGATGTTCCACCCATGGATACCATGGGTAGTGGTTGTCCCGTTACCGGGACCAAGTTGACAGCGACGGCCATATTGATCATCGCTTGAAATACCAAACTGAAGCCTATTCCGATCGCTAGGAGACTCCCGAAGGTTCGATCGCAATTCAGCCCGATCTTGATCGAACGGAACAGCAAGACGAGATACAGAACCAGCATGACGAATCCGCCGATCAAACCGTACTCCTCGAGCACTATGGAATAGATAAAATCCGAATAAGGGTGGGGCAAAAAGTTTCGTTGGGTACTCTTTCCCGGGAGTTTACCCATCACTCCTCCGGTAGCAATTGCGATCTTGGATTGATCGCTCTGGTAGCTCTGATTGATATTCGCCGCATCCGGACTGACGAAAGTCTCTACTCGACTCACCCAAGTATCGAGACGACCGAAGGAACCTGGAAATGCCTTTCCTACGGTGTAGACCATGGTTAAACCGAGAGCGCCGGTTACTAGTAGCAGACCAATATGCTTAAGTTTCACCCGGCCGATGAACATCAAGACCAAGCAATTCACAAACAACAGGGCCGCCGTACTAAGGTCGGCAGGCAGGATCAGTCCGCACACGATAAAGATCGGCACCAACAAAGGCAAAAAGCCCCGTTTGAAGTCGTGGATCTCATCCTGTCTTACTGCCAAAAAGCGCGCAACGAACATAATGAGCGCGACCTTGGCAAGGTCGGACGTTTGAAAGGTTTGATTGATCACCGGAATGGTGAGCCAGCGGTTGGCCGCGTTGATGCTCGTTCCCATAAGCAGGGTGATCAATAGCAGCGGAATACTCACATACAGCGCGAGTTGGGCAATCTTAGAGTAATACGTGTACTTAACCTTGTGTGCAAGATACATTAACCCAAGTCCACACACGAGGATAAAACCATGACGAAATAGATAGTAGAACGTATTCCCATCGTGATGGCGGTAAGCCAGCGTGACGATACTGCTATAGACCAGCAGCAAGCTGAATACCGACAAGAGCAGCATGATCAACCATACCGCACGATCGCCTTTGATGTATTTGAGTATTGCCTCCAACTCCTTACTTCAATTGAAATTCTCTCACTGCTTTGCGAAACTGTTGTCCGCGCTCTTTGTAATGCGTGTAATTCTCCATATCAGAAAACGCTGGCGAATAGAGCACCACATCCCCTTTTGAGGCAAACGAAGCACTCATACGGATCGCATTCTCGAGGTGCTGTGCACGCGCTATGGGCTTGACCTTACCTCGGAACATATCCTCGATCGCCGATTGATTCGGTCCTAGGACCACTAATGCCTTCAGCTTAATACAATCGATCTCGTTAAAGAGCGAATAATCCTCCTCATAACTACAGGAACTGATGATCCAGATCACCGGTTTCTCCATGCAATCGATGGAGTACCACGATGAGTTGATGTCCTGCGCCTTCGCGTCATTGATATACTCCACTTCTTCTACCGTATCTACGTACTCCAGTCTGTGCTCGATCTGTCCTAGTCTGCGCATATTCTCTTTGCGAGCACGCACTAGTCGCTGGTCAATAGCTTCCTCAATCTTGTTCAACTGCATTGTCATAGGGTCGGTTTTAGGTGGTTAGAGATTTCTTACAGACTCCTTGAACTGACGTCCACGGTCCTCATAATCTTCAAACAGGTCGAAGCTTGCGCATGCCGGACTCAGCAATACCGCATCGCCTTTCTCACCCATCTTGTAGGCTGCATAAACGGCATCGCGCATGTTATCCGCATCCACCATGTGTTCGATCACATCGCCGAATGCTTCGTGCAATTTCTTATTGTCCTTACCCAGGCAGATGATGGCTTTCACCTTGTCTTTGACCATATCCTTGATCTGGCTATAGTCGTTGCCTTTATCCACTCCACCAGCTATCCAAACTACGGGTTTGCTCATGCTCTCAAGCGCATACCATGTGCTATTCACGTTGGTCGCCTTGGAGTCATTGATGAAGGAGATTCCGTAGACCTCATTCACGAGCTCTAGACGGTGTTCGATGTTTTGGAAATCAGAGAGACACTCACGAATGATGTCCTTCCGCACTTCCAGGATCCTAGCGGCAATTCCTGCTGCCATGGAATTGTACAGATTGTGCTTCCCTTGAAGCGCTAATTCCTGTATGGTCATAGTTAATAGATGTTTATCCCGACTCGCATCGGGTGGGTTAATGATTACTTGGTTATTGTCAACATGGGCCATGACGCCCGTGGTCTCTTGGATAGAAAAAGTGGCTGGTGTCGCTCCCGAGGAGACGAGCTTCATGACCTCTGCCGTGACCGGATCATCTTGGTTGTAGATGAACCAATCTGCCTTGGTCTGATTCTGCGTGATCCGCATCTTAGCTCGCGCATAGTTCATGAGCTGGTAGTCGTATCGATCGAGGTGGTCTTCAGTGATGTTAAGCAGAATGGCGATGTCGCACTTGAAGTCGAACATGCCGTCCAATTGGAAACTACTGATCTCCAACACCATCCATTCGTAGGGGTCACCTTCGGCTACTATGCGCGCGAAGCTTTTTCCAACGTTTCCTGCCATGCCGACGTTGAGTCCTGCATTCTTAAGGATATGGTAGGTCAGCATCGTCGTAGTGGTCTTTCCATTACTCCCGGTGATTCCGACATACTTTGCCTTGGAATAGCGACCCGCGAATTCGATCTCACCGATCACCGATACTCCTTTCTCTCTCAGCTTCTTCACCAAGGGAGCCGTATCTGGAATTCCCGGACTCTTTACCACCTCATCGGCTTCGAGAATGAGCGCTTCTGAGTGCCCTTCCTCTTCCCATGAGATCCCATTATTTGAAAGAACGTTCCTATACTTCTCCTTCACCTTGCCCGCGTCACTCACCAGCACTTCCCAGCCTTGCTTTTGACCGAGAAGAGCCGCTCCCACTCCACTTTCTCCCGCACCGAGCACTACCAGCTTCTTCATCTAGCGCAACTTGAGCGTGATGATGCTGATGACCGCGAGCATGATGCCCACGATCCAGAAGCGCGACACGATCTTACTCTCGTGCAAACCCTTCTTCTGATAGTGATGATGCAAAGGCGCCATGAGGAAAATCCTCCTTCCCTCTCCGAATTTGTTCTTGGTGTACTTGAAGTAGCCCACTTGGAGCATGACCGAGACATTCTCGATCAAGAACACACCGCAGAAAATGGGGATGAGAAGTTCTTTTTTAATCGCCAAGGCGAACACGGCGATAATTCCACCGATCGCGAGGCTTCCCGTATCGCCCATGAATACTTGGGCCGGATAAGAGTTATACCACAGAAAACCGATACACGCCCCAACGAAGGCTCCCATGAAGATGACGAGCTCCTCGGAGTTCGGGATGAACATGATGTTCAGGTAGTCGGCGAAGATCAGGTTGGAGGACAGGTAAGCGAAGATGGCCAGTGTGAGTCCGATGATACTGCTCGTACCGCCAGCTAGGCCGTCGAGACCATCGGTCATGTTCGCTCCGTTAGAAACTGCCGTAATGATGACAATGACAGCCAGGATGTAGAGTATCCATGTATAATCAGCGATACCATCGCCGAGCCAACTTAAAAGTGAGCGGTAGTCAAACTCGTTATTCTTGACGAACGGAATGGTCGTTTTGGTCATGTCGGTCTCGACCCACTTTGGCATTTCAACCACAGCCCCATTATCTTGAGTTACCTGTTCGGTAATGAGCTTTCCACTCTCATCGTAGACCTTATGCTTGATCGTGACCTCACCATTGAAGTAGAGAATAGCGCCAGCGATGATACCGATCCCCACTTGCCCTACTACCTTGAACTTTCCTGCTAGCCCTTTCTTGTCCTTTTTAAACACCTTGATGTAGTCATCGGCGAATCCGATCGCACCGAGCCACAAGGTGGAGATGAGCATCAACCAGATGTAAGTATTGTGAAGCTTCGCGAAAAGAATGGTCGGAATAACGATCGCTGAAAGGATGATCAAACCTCCCATGGTTGGAGTTCCTTGCTTCTCCATTTGACCATCCAAACCAAGGTCACGCACGGTCTCTCCCACTTGAAGTCTGCGCAAGTAATTGATGATGCGCTTTCCAAAAAGCATGGAAATGATGAGCGAGGTAATGACCGCCATGGCAGTGCGGAAGGTGATGTACTGAAAGACACCCGCTCCTGCCACGTCCATTGTATCGAGGTATTCGAATAGGTAGTAGAACATCAGCTTACTAGGTTGAGCATTTCGGTTAGGATCTTCATGTCATCAAAGTCGTGTCGAACGCCATTGATCTCTTGGTAGGTCTCGTGACCTTTGCCAGCCACTAGGATGATGTCACCTGGCTCAGCCATACTAGCTGCCGCCTTGATCGCTTCTCTGCGATCGGTGATAGATAAGGTCTTCTTCTGTTGCGCGATCTCGAGTCCTGCTTCCATATCCTTGATGATCTGTGCAGGATCCTCGGTTCTAGGATTGTCACTGGTAAGGAAAACACGATCACTCATTTCGCCGGCGATGCGGGCCATCTCAGGACGCTTGGCCTTGTCGCGATCTCCTCCGCAACCAACCACTGTGATCACGCGCTCATTACCACCGCGGATATCATTGATGGTTGAGAGCACATTCTTCAGCGCATCAGGTGTGTGAGCGTAATCCACGATACCGACTACCCCTTTCTCTGTGCGGATGTATTGAAATCTTCCGGCGGGCGGATTGAGATTGGAAAGCATGGTCAACACCTCCATTCGGTCTTCGCCGAGCAGGATGGCCACGGCGTAGGTCGCTAGTAAGTTGTACCCGTTGAATCGACCGATAAGCTTACTCCACACTTCTCGGTCGTCGATGATCATATTGAGACCCTGGAAGTGATTCTCGAGGATCTTCCCTTTAAACTCCGCGTCCGTTCTCAGCGCGAAGTCGTGGATCTTTGATCGAGTATTCTGCACCATGATTTCGCCATGGATGTCATCCGCATTGAAAAGTGAGAACGCATCTGAAGGAAGGTCGTCGAAGAACTTCTTCTTCGCTGCGATGTAGTTGTCAAAGGTTCCGTGGTAGTCGAGGTGGTCGTGGGTAATGTTGGTAAACACTGCTCCCGTAAACTGCAACCCCGCAATGCGACGTTGGTGAACGGCATGCGAACTCACCTCCATGAAGCAATACGAACATCCTTCCTCGACCATCTTAGCCAGCAGTGCATTCAGCTGTACCGGATCGGGCGTGGTATGCGTAGCCGGCTCCTCTTTGATCCCGATCAAATTGACGACCGTACTGATCAATCCGACCTTATGACCCATGGAACGGAAAAGTCGATGCAAGATCGTAACCACGGTGGTCTTGCCATTTGTACCTGTCACTCCAACCAGCTTCAACTTCGCCGATGGATTGTCGTAGTAATTGGCGGCCATGATACCCAAAGCCTGTCCTGAATCTTTAACCTTCACATAGGTCACTCCATCCACCAATGCTTCAGGAAGCTCTTCGCAAACGATGATCTTCGACCCCTGAGCAATCGCCTTATCGATAAAAAGATGTCCATCCGTTTGGGTTCCGCGAACGGCTACGAAGGCACTCAGCTTTTCTGCCTTGCGGCTATCGAAACAGATCTGCTCTACCGCCAGATGTGTATTCCCCACGACATCCTCGATGCCGGCACGGTACAATATGTCCTTCAATAACTTCACGACAATTCCAGTGTAATGCGTTGTCCAGGTCGAGCTATGTCGCCTGGTTGAACCGATTGCTTTTTGATCATTCCTCTTCCTCGTAGTTCCACTTCCAATCCTGCATTCTCGAGCAGAAACACGGCGTCCTGCGCCGACATACCCAGCACATTCGGCACTAGATTATCCACGATGTTCCGTCGTCCCATGGTCACCTTATCCGTTCCCGTTTGGGTAACCACCCACTTATTCTCAGCGTTGTCCGACTCAACCGGAACTTCAATCTTTTCGAAGACTTTTTGGAGGTCACGCTGATAGCCGCTCTTGGAAACCGGAATACGGGTCGCCGAAGTGATCTGGCCAGCAGGCTTCAATTCATCATGGATATTGATACTGGTCGCATAGATCTTATCCGCTATTTCTGAGAAGATCGGACCTGCTACGTGACTAGCATAGTAGACACTACGGTTTGGCGCATTCACCACCACAATGCAGCTATACTTCGGATCGTCCGCCGGGAAGTAGCCGGCAAAAGAGGCCTGGTAAGTGATTTTCGTTCCGTAGCCCTGACTCGACTTCGCCACTCGGGCGGTACCCGTCTTGCCGGCGATCTTATAGTTTTTGTTCTTTAAGTTCTCCGCGGTTCCATGGTCGACCACCGCCTCGAGCAGTTGCTGAGCCGACTTGGCTGTCTTCTCTGAACAAACCTTCTTATTCAGAACCATAGGCTCAAACTCTTTGACCACTGAACTCTTGTCTGTGATCTTGCGAACGAACATGGGCTTCACCATGACCCCATCGTTGGCAATCGCATTGTAGAATGTTAGGATCTGAAGCGGCGTCATCTTCACTTCGTATCCGATGCTTGACCACAAATAAGAAATCAGTGACCAAGACTTATCCGATGGATCCTTGATCAGAGGCGCTCCCTCTCCTGCGATCTCGATCCCAATTTCTTCTCCGAGACCCAGCTTTCTCAATCCCTTGATAAACTTTGCCGGCTCATTGGAATAGTACTTCTCGATGATGCGCATCACGCCGATGTTCGAAGAGAATGCAAAAGCATCCTCGACCGAGATCTTTCCATATCCACCCTCTTTCGAGTCGCGCATCTTCTCCCCGTGAAATTCCGCCTCACCGTTGCCCGTCTCAACGCTATCGTTCAGGTCTACAAAACCATCTTCCATCGCTACCACAAGAGAAGGCAGCTTGAAGGTTGAGCCCGGTTCCGCACTTTCACCGATGGCGTAGTTGTAGTACTCGTAGTAGTCGCCATCATCGCCCTTACTCAAGTTGGCTATGGCCTTGATCTCTCCCGTCTCAACCTCCATCAGGATGACACATCCGTGGTGAGCATCGTGTCGCTTCAACTGATCGAGTAAGGCATTCTCAGCAACGTCTTGGATATTAAGATTGATGGTGGTATGAACATCATAGCCATCTTGTGGCTCCACTTCGTTGGCATCATTGATCGGCATCCACAATCCGCCCGAGATCTTCTGCATGAGCCGCTTTCCGCTGACCCCTGCCAATTCTTCTCGGTACGCTCCTTCCAATCCGACCGGTGCTACATCCTCCCGGTCGTAGCCGATGGTACGAGCGGCCAGCATACGGAAAGGACGTTCGCGCTTATTCTGCTGTAGCACGATCATACCCCCTTTGTAGCGACCTCGATTGAAGATGTGGAAGTCGCGCATGACTTTGAGCTGATGAAACTTGACCTTTCTCTTGATGAGATGATATCGGGACCCTTCTTGCCGCGCGGTCACCAATTCCCTCTTCCATTCAAGAGGCGACTTGTCCTTAAAAAGCCCTGAAAGCTCTATCGAAAGCGAATCGACATTCTCGTTGAAGATCTCATCGGTGAGTCCATCGGCATTCAGGTCCATTCGAACCTCATAGATGGGAATAGAGGTGGCGAGCATACTTCCATCATCGGAGTAAATGTTTCCACGTACCGCTTCGATATCGCGATAGACGGTGGTCAGATTCTCAGCCTTCTCTCGCCAATAAGATCCCTCAACAAACTGGATATAGACCACCTTCCCCATGATCGCCGCTCCGAGCAGCGCAATGGTGAGATAGACCAAATAGGCCCGATTCCACATCTGTTTATTTGTCACTTGAGCCATCAATTGATCTCTTCTAGTTCTGAGGATTCAAGGACAATTTTCTTAGGCGGGTCGAACGACTCAGTTAAACCGAGTCGTCGTTCTTCGATGATCTTATTCAGCTCTGACTCGATGATGGTATTGTTCAACTCGCTTTTGATGCTGATCTGTTCTGATCGCAGTTCTTTGATCTGGCCCTGGGTGCGATTTATCCTCCTTACAGAAGATTCCGCCCAATAGCCATTCGCGATGTAAAGGATTCCGAGTAGAGCAAGGAAGAGGAGATAAGGAAGATGCTTCACTACCGCATCTTGCGTCAACAGCCGACCGGACAACAGCGCCGCAACCACGTTTCGCTTCTGTCCCTTATTTGCTGTATTATCTTCCATTTATCGTTTTACTCCTACTCTCATTTTGGCGCTACGCGCTCTTGGGTTTGCTTCAATTTCTTCGTCACTTGGCGAGATCACCTTCCCAATCTGATCCATGGGGCGCAGGACATTTCCGAAAACATCCTTCTCTTGCTTATCGTCGAAGTTTCCAGACCTCAGAAAGTGCTTGACCATCCTATCTTCCAGCGAATGGTAGCTCAGTACTACCAATCGACCTCCGGTATTCAGCAGGTCCGGGACCTGAGTCAGGAATTCTTCCAAAACCTGCAGCTCATCGTTCACTTCGATGCGAATCGCCTGAAAGATCTTTGGCAACTCACCCTTGACCTTCCGCTCGGGAACCACCTGTTCCACGATCCGAACGAGATCAGTTGTCATCTCGATCCTTTTCTCATTTCTCACTCTTCCGATCGCTCTTGAGATCTGCTTCGCAAATCCGGATTCACCATATCGCTTGAACAGCATTCCCAACTCTCGTTCCTCGTACTCGTTGACCACTTGAACCGCATCTTTCTCTTGCGATGGATTCATGCGCATATCGAGTCGAGCATCAAATCGAAAGGAGAATCCTCTTTCAGCCGCATCGAAGTGATGACCGGAGACACCGAGATCAGCGATGATCCCATCCACCTTATCGACCCCGCTCGCTGTCAGGAACTGACTGATGAACCGGAAATTCCCGAAGCAGAGTTGGAAGCGAGGATCATCAGGTTGGTTTTTCACTGCGTCGGAATCTTGATCGAACCCAAACAACTTTCCTTCAGGACCAAGTCGCTTCAGGATCTCTCGAGAATGC
>Ga0181577_10002061_pt1 | contig 15887 bp, 12 predicted proteins | sample 101ome_21_FD_132468 | JGI IMG/M metagenome (GOLD analysis project Ga0181577, IMG submission 132468) | Coastal salt marsh microbial communities from the Groves Creek Marsh, Skidaway Island, Georgia - 101413BT metaG (megahit assembly) | ecosystem: Environmental > Aquatic > Marine > Intertidal...
ATTGGAGAGCAGATCACAAAGGCGGTATCGACGACCTCGAAAAGTCTCGTTGGTATCTGAATAAACTGATTGACACGATGAGAACAAAAGCAGAACATCAGTCCCCCACAAAACGAGGTCGAACATGATACCTAACCAACATTATGGTCCGTCGATGCCGCTTTCACAGGAAATCGACCAACAGAAATACCGTCAAACTGGCGAAGACTTTTACAGCAAGATCGTTCGCATTGCAGACGCATTGAAAGACACACCTGATCACTTCGAAGAGTTCAAAGACACGCTAAGACACATGCGTTTCTTACCTGCTGGACGTGTGCAGAACGCAATGGGGGCGGCACGTCAAACTACAGCATATAATTGCTTCGTGTCTGGTCCTGTTGAGGACAGCATGTCCAGCATAATGGAGAAAGCGACTGAAGCGGCAGAAACCATGCGCAGAGGTGGTGGCATAGGTTACGACTTCTCTCGCTTGAGACCACGTGGGGATTTGATCCGGTCTCTTGAAAGTCGTGGAAGTGGACCAGTGTCTTTCATGGGTATCTTCGATGCTGTCTGTCAGACCATCGCATCCAGCGGTGCGAGACGTGGGGCACAGATGGGGGTGCTTAGAATTGACCACCCCGACATCGAACAATTCATTACAGCGAAGCATGACAGTACGACCCTAACAGGGTTCAACATCTCTGTAGGTGTGACTGACAAATTTATGAATCACTTAGCAGAGGGCAAACCATTCCCACTCGTGTTCGAGGGCAAGGTGTACAAGGAAGTTGACCCTGTTGCTCTCTGGGACATGATCATGCGTTCTACATGGGATTGGGCAGAACCGGGTGTCCTATTCATCGACCAAATCAATAACAAGAACAACCTTTGGTACATCGAGACCATTGAGGCAACCAATCCGTGCGGTGAGCAACCACTACCAAGTTACGGTGCTTGTTTGTTGGGGTCGTTCAACCTCGTGAAGTATGTGGATGGCAATAAATTTGACTGGGATCAATACAAGAAAGACATCCATACAGTCGTCCGAGCAATGGACAATGTGATCGACAGAACGATCTACCCACTGCCAGAGCAAGAGAAGGAAGCAAAGAACAAGCGACGCATGGGACTTGGTGTCACTGGTCTAGCAAACGCAGGTGAATTATTGCGTCTGCCATATGCCACACCTGAGTTCATGTCATGGGCAGAAGATGCTCTTAAAATGCTCCGCGACGAGACTTACACTGCCTCGGCACTCCTTGCTAAAGAGAAGGGTTCATTCCCGCTCTACAATGCTGAGAAGTACCTTGCTGGACGGTTCATCAAGACACTGCCGAAGAAGGTGCGTGAACTCATCAAAGAGCATGGCATCCGTAACTCTCACCTGACCTCAATTGCACCAACAGGGACAATTAGTCTCACGGCAGACAACGTGAGTTCAGGCATCGAACCACCATTCAGTCACTTCTACGACAGAACAGTTCAACAGTTCGATGGGCACCAGATTGAACGGGTTGAGGACTATGCGTATCGGCAGGGTGTCGCAGGACGGACTGCCAACGAGATCACGGCAGATGAGCATGTAGACGTATTGGTCTTGGCATCTCGCTATGTGGACAGTGCTGTCTCGAAGACATGCAATGTTGGCGATGATGTCCTCTACGACGATTTCAAGGAATTGTACGTCAAAGCATGGCGAGGTGGTGCAAGTGGAATAACTACGTTTCGTGCCAGTGGCAAAAGGTACGGAATTTTGAACGAAGTCAAACAGGACAACGACCCAGAACCAAAAGCAGAAGCATGTTTTATCGACCCAACCACGGGTCAGAAGGAGTGTGCGTGAAGGAGAACAAGGAAATGACCTACGACCAAGTGTGTGAATTGGTGAACATGGAGTTCGAACGTAACGACGAAGATTTAAGAAAGACAGTCGAGGCAACTGGATTGCCATTGAGTGTCGTGATGGAAGCGACAGGCATCAAGGACATGCTCGATTTTATGGATGATGATGAAGAGGAAGATGATGATGAAGATTTTGTGGGTAACTCTGTTCACACTGATGTGCTACCTGATGCTGACCCCAGCAATGGCGAATCCAAGTAATGTGGTTGTCGAGGACGTGGACAAGACTGTCTTATCCCGTCAACCGTACCAGATCGAAGTCTGCTACGAAGAGCATGTGTCTGGTGATAAGTCAGGTGACATGATCAAAGGTGCATTGCTAGGTGGTTTGCTTGGCAACAACATCAAAGGTGAAGTGAATGGTGGTGCAATCGGAGCAGTCTTGGGTGGCATGTACGGTCACTCACAGAGCAATGCTACTGGTGGCACCCAACGTCGCTGTCAGTTAGAAACACGTTACAACGAGACACGTCAGACCGTGTACTCACACAGTCTCGTCACCTTTACGCATGAAGGTAAGACACACCAACTAAGATTTCAGAAATAAGGGACGTTATTCTTAACTCATTAGAGTTTCGAATTTCTCCCATTTACTTATGCCTCACTGGTTTCCCGGTGGGGCATTTTTTTTTCATAGGAGATAACATGGAAGTCAGACTAATCAGTTACTCACAGACACCATACCCAGACTATGCAGTCCCTGACTCAATGGCAGATATGGTTGCTTATTGTGCACGGGTGTCCAACCCAGCAAACCAGGACAACAAGGAAACATCAGAGAAACTGTTGAACTACTTAGCAAAGCATAAGCATTGGTCACCCTTTGAGATGGTGTCTGTTTGCTTAGAGATTACGACCACCAGAGACATTGCAAGGCAAATACTCAGGCACAGATCATTCTCGTTTCAGGAGTTCTCACAACGGTATGCCAATCCCGTCGATGAACTGACATTCGAGATACGTGAAGCAAGACTGCAAGACAACGAGAACAGACAGAACAGCATAGCAACTGATAATGTCGAACTGCATCATGCTTGGACAGAGAAGCAACAAGCAGTTATCGACAAAGCAGTCGAGGCATATGAGTGGGCAATCGAGAACGGTATTGCAAAGGAACAGGCACGTTGTGTCTTACCAGAGGGCAACACAGTCTCTCGTATGTACATGAACGGTACACTGCGATCATGGTTGCATTACATTGATCTTCGAGGTGACAACGGGACACAACTTGAGCACATGCAGATTGCACATCAAGTGGCGAAGGTTATTGCCGGAGTTTTTCCAGTGAGGTTGACGCTTTCCGTCACATAAAAAAAGAAGAGCAGTGAAGACGCAAACTATAAGGTCTTACTGCTCTCCCGATATAAGGAAACTCTTACCCTTATTCAGGGCGGTGTTGCTCCCATAAACGTAAGTTAATCAATTCTTGTGCCAATATCAACATGTTGTCGTTTATTTCGAGTAGTTAATAAATTTGTTCCTCTTATGAGGAAACTATAGGTCAACCTAAGATTACACCTACGACTACTACCTGTGAAAACCTACGAACTATCTACGTTGAGTTAACTTCAGACAACATCAGTCAACGTCGGTTCAACGTAAGATTAACTTAGGTTTACGCAAGTCCCGATTTGGAACAACGATTTATAGGGTCATCCCAATAAATTTCAGAGATAATGTCCTAATGTCCAGGATCAGCAGTGTCGAGACCAGGCATAGTGCTGTGATATTGCATCACATCCCACACAGATTGTAACGATATCAGTGTCTTATCAGTTGTCGTCACAGATTTTGGTTCCATAGGCAGACTTTTCGACCCCCAGTACCTCTCAGAAAAATTGAATTTCAAAAGACCGTTAAAGGTCGGCGTTGTTGTTGTTGTTGTCAGACCTTTTCAACGAGAGACCGACCTACGGAAAAACCAAGGATTAACCTCAAATGGCGTTAGAATCAGGAACATATATCGACAGTCTCAATGCGTCGAACCCTGTCGCTACGGATGGTCTTGCGCAAGCAGACGATCACATGCGTCTAATCAAATCGACCATTCTTGCGTCATTCCCCGGTATAACTGGCGCAGTAAATGCGACACATACCGAGATAAACACAGTCGCAGATGGCGATACCAGTGCCACTTCGACGACCCTAGTCGATGCAGACCGAGTTCCAGTCAACGATAACGGGACTATGGTGCAGGTCGCACTAAGCGATTTTAAGACCTACATGAACTCGAATATCACGACCATCAATGGTCTGACCTATCCTACAGCAGATGGCAACTCAGGCGAGTTTATGACTACTGATGGTTCTGGAACCTTGTCCTTTGCATCCGTAGTCTCTTTCCTCTCAGGCATGATTATGCCCTACGCAGGAACCACTGCTCCTTCTGGGTGGTTGTTCTGTTACGGGCAGGATGTGAGCAGGACCACATACGCTGATCTATTCACAGCAATCGGCACGACGTATGGCACAGGAGACGGGTCAAGTACCTTCACTCTACCTGACTTGCGTGGACGCACCATCGCAGGTCAAGATGACATGGGTGGCGCAAGTGCTGACCGATTAACCAACCAATCTGGTGGTCTGGACGGTGATACCTTGGGTGCCACGGGTGGTGCTGAGACGCACACTTTGACTGAAGCACAACTCGCGTCACACAAGCACTTTGGATTTGCAGAAACTACAATCGACATTGATGGACCACCGGGCAACTTAACAAACTCCACGCAAGTTGCAGAAGCAAATAACAGTTTCGGGGGTGGTGATGAAAAGTATGCGATGGGTAGCACAGGCACAGCGGCAACCGTTGGTCTGACATCTGCAACAGGGTCAGGAACTGCGCACAACAACGTGCAACCAACGATCATTCTTAACTACATGATAAAGACGTAAACGATATGTCCATAATCCCACTTAGGGACTTGGGTTCCGTTGGTGTGATAACGGACACCAGTCCGTACAATATTCCTCTTAACGGTTTCAGCAAGGCATACAATGTGCGCTTTGATGAAGGTCGAGTTCGCAGAGCACCAGTGTTCCGCAAAGTCAAAGACAGTCTTGGGTTTTCACCTAGATTCTGTTTTGGTGTCGTCCCTGCAACGGGTTTCGATACGGTAATTATTGTGTCTGATGCCTATGTCATCAAGGAGTACGCGAACAATACGATTACCGATGTCTCAGGTTCCATCACAGGATCAAGTGACCCCCGACCATTTACGGGCACGTCACTAGCAGATGTCACCTACATCAACCGACCTGACAGAGTGCCAGTCTATAAGACTTCATCAGCATCAAACTTTGTCGATTTGGCAAACTGGGATAGCACACACAGATGTGTGGCGTTACGAGCATTTGGTGATCAGTTGATTGCTCTCAATATGACCGAGGGCAGTACAAACTTCCCAACTAGGGTCAGGTTCTCAGACATAACAAGTGCCAACTCTATACCGGGATCATGGGCAGACAGTGACCCGACAGTGAGCAGTGGTTTCATTGATCTCGTGCAAATCCCAACTGAAATAAAAGACGGTCTAAGTCTGGGTTCAAACTTCCTGATCTACTCATCCGATCAAACGTGGTTAATGGAATTTGTAGGTGGTCAGTTCATCTTCAATACACGTAAACTCTTTAACGATGCAGGTGTGATCAATCAAAACTGTGTTGTCGAGGCAGATGGTCGTCATTACGTCTTTGGACCAAATGACATCTACACTACAGACGGAACTTCGAAACAAAGCATCTGCGATGAACGAGTGAAGTCATTTGTCTATAACAATCTGAACAACGACAATATCGACGTGTGCTTTGCGATGCACAACGTCAATCTCAACGAAATCATGTTCTGCTTTATGTCAGGTGACGCAGATGCAAAGTTCCCTAACGCAAACCGTTGCAACCGTGCGGCAGTCTACAACTACCGTAACAACACATGGACATTTTATGATTTGCCGAATGTCAGCAGTGGTACACAAGCAAACGTGAACTCAGTTGCAACTTATGCAACCACGTCAGCAACCTACGCTTTGACTGGTGGTACGTACTACTCACAGGAAGACAGTTTCGACCGTCACACTCTGATGGTTGGTGAGGACCAGAGCACAGATGGAATCACAAGCGACAAACTTTACGGTCTTGATTTGTCTGACACAGGGCAACTTGCGTATGAACTAGATACTGAAGCAACTAAGTATCCGTATCTCGAACGCACAGGCATTGACCTCGATGAAGCAGGTTCAGCGGCAAGGCAATATGTGGTCGTTACTAGATTGTATCCACAAGCAGACACAACGAACTCTGCTGACACAACGATGACATTCGAGTTTGGGGCGAGTGATATCCCAAGGGACACACCAACTTACTCAACCCCAGTCACTTTCGATATTGCAACGGATCACAAGATCGACAGCAGGGCGGCAGGTAGATACCTGAGTTACAGGATGACCCTGACTGAGAACAAGGACTTCGATCTGTCTGGATTTGACATCGAGGTTACACCGACAGGAGCAAGGTAAATGGCACTTAGTGACAAGACCAACTTGCTTGTGACGGACTATACCCGGCAACAGTTCCCGCTGATCGAGGACGGGATTAGACGATACATTCAAGAAGAACTGCGACGCATCGAGACGAGCATAGGAACACTAATTCGATCCTCAGTCCAAGTCGCAGACAACCCACCGGAAAACCCAGTCAAAGGAATGATCCGGTATGCAGTGTCACCGTGGAACCCCGGTTCAGGTGATGGTTTGTATGTCTACAACGGAACAGCGTGGGTCGCAGTTTAAGAAATAGGAAACAAATAATATGGTATGGGGACAAGTAGCAGGTGCCGTCATAGGCGGTTACATGGCAAACCAAGCGGCAAAAAAGCAAGCAAAAGCAATGGATGCCGCAAACCGCATGTCGAATATGGGGTATCTGGACGCACAACCCTACATCCAGTTCGGATATTCAGGTGGTAAAGGTGCACTACAAGATGTCTTGGACACAGGTGCATACACAGGACCAACTTATGCTGGTCTTAACAACATGCAGACTGGTGCACTGAATAACCAATTCGGGTTCGGTGGGGATGCGTTCGGTTATGGCAGAAACTTGGCACAAACTGCGTCAGGTTTCGGTGGTAACTATGCTGACCTATACAGTCGTGCGATGGGCGGAAACGCCATGCAGAACGCTATCGACTATGCAACCTCAAACCGTGGTGCCTTAGTTGATGCGGCACTTAGAGACAGCACACGTCAACTGACTGAGCAGACATTACCCGGTATCAATAGAGCGGCATCCGCAACTGGGAACACCAATTCATCACGTGCAGGTATCGCAGATGCACTAGCAACCCGTGGTTACCAAGACCGTGCGGCAGATGTCAGTGCTGACATAACGAACACACTGATGAACCAGTCTCTTGCACAGCAACAGCGAGACTTCGCAAATGCAATGAGTGCTAATCAGGGTCTGTCTAGTGCCTTTGGTACTGGCACGAGAACAGGGTTTGCAGGACTAGGACAGCAACTTGCCGCAGGTGGTGCGTTCCAGAAAGACTTGCAGAACCAGTATCAAGATCAGCAGAACCAGTTTGAACGACAGCGTGACTTCGAGTTGGATCAGTATAACAAGTTTATGGCAGGCATCCTTGGTCGAGCACCGATGGAAGGTAAGAATTACACACCAAACTTAGTCGATCCAACATCAGCAACCATCAGTGGTGCTTTGAGTGGGTTTGGAACTGCTGGTCAGTTGATGAATCAGTTCGGCGGTGGCGGTGGTGGAGGTGGATCAGGTTTCACAGGTTTCACTAACCCAATGATGCAACCGTATAACACCATGAATTTACTGTAGGGGTTGAATATGACTTTACCTATAGACCCAAAAACAGGTTTTCCAATGCTTACGATTAACCCAAACATGTTTGTGACATCGGCAAATGCCGCACCAGCATTGGCATCAGCACCACAGACAACCCCAGACGAACTGACGATGCCTATGATGAACAATACTCCACCATTGCAGATTAACGCAGATCAATTCTCGACACCTGCAATGAACAATACGCCACCACCAGTATTAGGCAGTGCACAGGTAAATGCTCCGCAATCAAGAGGTGCATTGGTCTCAACCCCAGATCAGGGTCGCAGAAGCAACACGATGTTGTCTGTGCAACGACCTGACCTCGGCATCGGCACAAATGAAATGCTTATGCGTGTCGGTGGAGCAGGGTTAGCAAATGCAGGACGAGGTGGTCTTGCGGCATACGGTGCGATGTTCGACAAATACGGCAACATTCAAGATCAACGCCGTGCAAACGCCATGACTGAATACAACGCTGACTATCGTGCAGAGCAAGCAGAGTTAAACAGACAAGCGAAAATTGAGCAGGAACGTATAAAGGCAGAAGCAAAGAAGAAGGGTCAAGCACCTTCGATGCCTCAACAGTCTCCTTACACACAAGCAACACTTGATGCGATTGCTTCAATCGAAAAGGCAGTTGCTGAGGGTGAAAACGATTGGGTTAACCCATTCGATAACGTGACAGGATTGATTGGTGCGGGATTGTCACTAATACCCGGCACACCTGCCTATGACACAAATGCTCAAATTGAGACCGTGATCTCATCCATTGGTTTCGATAGATTGCAACGAATGAGGGACGAAAGTCCGACTGGTGGTGCATTGGGTCAGGTATCAGAACGTGAATTGTCACAGTTAAACGCATCACTTGGTAACTTGCGACAATCTCAGAGCAGACGACAGTTTAAGGATAACCTTGCACTCGTTAAGAAACATTATCTGGCATCAGTCGAAGCAATCCGTCAGCAACAAATCGAATTTGCACGAATGAATGGACTGCCAGTCCCAGCATCAGCACAAGGCGGTGCAGGTGGTAACAATCAGATTGCGGCAGACGCAATCGTAGGAATCACAAACTAACATGAGGTAGCACTATGGCAAATCGAATGGATGCCTATGCTGACTGGTTAGTGGCAAACCAAAATCTAAAGGGTACGCCAGAGTTTCAGATAGTCGCAGATGCGTACAAAGCGATGCGTCAGCAGAAACAACCAGCACAAACTACCGAAGCACCTCAGAAAGACACCAGTTTCACTTCTGCGTTCATGTCGGGCATAGACAGACCATTAGAAAACATTGGGACTACACTTCAAGCAACCGGACTAGCACCGAATGTGGGTCAGGCACTAAAAGATGCTACACAAGCACCTACCAACTACGAGAGTGCGTCTGAGAAATTCATCAACCCAGATCAAGGTGACTTCACCATTGCTGGATACGCACCAGAATACTTGCCTCGTGCAATCGTTGAGCAAGCAGGAAACCTCGGTGGATCACTGATCACGCGTAGTGCAGGTGCGGGTGTGGCAGGTGTTGCATCTGGCGGCAATCCACTTGCAATGGTAGGTGGTGCTATTGCTGGACCAGCACTGTTTGAGTTCGCACAGCAACTCGGTCCTGTCGCAATCGAACGTGCAAAGAACAACGGTAGATCAGAACCCAACTGGGAAGATTGGACAGCGGCGGCGGCAACTGCTGGTGTCTCAGGTATGTTAAACGCACTTGGTGTCGGTGGTGGTACAGGTGCAAAATTACTTAACAAGACACTTCGTGAGGGAACCACTGAGACAGCACAGTCAGTCACAGAGCAGACAGGTACGACAGCAGGTACAGATAAGGGTCTGCAAATAGACCCAAAACAAGCAGTCGGTGAAGGTATCATTGGTGGCACAACTGCTGGTGGTTTTGACGTGGCAGGAAAAGCAGTCACTGCACCGGGAAAACTTGTTGCTGAAGAACCAGTCCAAGACCAAGAAGCGGCAACAGGGTTTGCTAACGACCTTCAACGAATTGCAGAAAATGAAGGTTATGATTTGAAAGACGTTGGCACAGGTGCAAACCAAGGTGCTAGGGCGGCAATTGATGATCTGCATGTAGAGTATGCAACGCAGATTGACCAGTTAGTCGCTGACCTAAAAGACCGTCTAAAGATCACAGATGACGACAGTCGTGTAGAAGCGTTTAAGAAAGTCAAAGCAAATGCGGCAAAACGCAAAGCGAAAAACAAAGTCAAAAGCAGAGTAGATCCCTCTGACATCAAGGTTATTGAGGAATTAGCGGGTGACACAGCAGAAGGTGCTGAGTTAATCGCATTGATGCGCAAGTCGAACGAACTGTCGGCACTTGCTAATAAGTCACTTAAAGGTGGTTTGTCTCAGTTCACTGACATCTTTAATCCGTTTGATACAGATGGTCGCTACAACATTGGTCGTGCTATTGCGGCACCAGTTTCGAGTTTTAGTGCCTTATCAACTAGCGGTGCGTCTCTCGTACCAGCAGTGCTAGGTCGAGGTGTTGATGCAATTACTGGTCGCAGAAGCAGAGTTGCTAAGTTCGTGAAGGACAACCAAGGTCAAGGTGACATAAAGGTTGATCCTCAACTGCCTAGTCTACGAACTGGCAGAGCATTAGACCGACTAAAGCGACAGCAGGAAAAACAACAGCGTGGTGAAGAACGTAGACAGTTCAATCAATCGCTGTTTCAGCAAGGTGCTCCGGCAACACCCGGTTCGCCTCAAGCAGTTGTAGAGGAAGCAACTGGACTGGGTACGCAGGAAGTCATGCGTGTCTTAGAGCAATTGGAAGCAAGCAATCCAGCACCAATCTTGAAAAGAGCAATCGACGAATACCGTGTCAGTGTTCAGCAAGGTGGTAGAATATCTAATGATATGCTTGGTCCTCTTATCAGGACGATCAAGAACGCAATTCCAAGCACACCCGCGACACCCTCGACACAACCTATACAACAATCGCAGTTAACTGACGCACAACGTCAGACTGGTATTGATGCGAACATGAAAGCACTCGACGAGATTGCTGAAGTAGCATCTAACGACAAACAACTGTCGAGACCAGACAAGGCAATTATTCAACAGGCAGTCGCAGAGATGCGAGACAGTCTTGGTGTTGATCCAGTGACACGGATCACGGAGATAATCGAACGTGCAGTTGCAAAGGCGCAAGACCCCACAAAGGTCAGGACGTATTTGCAGAAATACCTTACTCGTGTGAAACGGCAACAGCGAGAAAACAGAGGTTTTCCGCCAAAAAAGTCTGAAGGGGTCGAACAGGTCAGTTCAGATCAAATACCATTTTACCCATATCTAACAGAAGAGTTGATGGGCAGACCCCTAACTGAACGAGAAATTCAACATAATGACATGGAACGTGGCATTTTTGAGTTACGTAACCAGTTAGACAGTATGCTAATGCGACCGGGTGAGGGCATCCTTAAAAGTCGCAAAAAGTCGGCAGATATTGGCAATATGAAAATCGACTTCGATCCACGTAAAGTTGAAGAATATCGAAAAAGTATCAATGTCGAGGCAATGCTGAACGGTACACCAGAAGATCGTGCTGTGGTGTCAAACTTACAGGTCGGTCTAAAGGGTGAAGGTGGCATGACCAACGAAGAAATAGCGTTGTTAGTGCCCTCGATTGTCCGTTCGTTGAAGTTTATGTCTGGCAAAGAAGGCGACAGGGTAGGTGCTTACGGTCGTTATGCAAAAACGATGGTTAACGACAAAATCTCTAAAGACCGTATAGATATTATCGATCTTGGTGAGGTAACAGGCACCCAAAAACCAAGAAGAATGGCACCCAAACAGTTTCTTGATACTCTTCTTCACGAAGTTGGGCACGGCATTGGTTCGAGGTCGAATCTTGATCAGATGATGGAAGATATGAGTTTGCTGGGACAATTAGAACCAGACGACGCATATTACAAAATCATGGATCAAGCAGTGCGCATTAGTAAAATGCAGAGACCAGAACTATGGGAAGGTTTAGAGGACAACATTGATGCTTTGCGACAAAGGACAGGGTACTACCTTGGACCAGCAAACCAAACTTATCAGTTAAATCTTCGCACAATGGATGATGTCTATCGTTTACAAAGTCAGATTTTCAAAACAGCAATTGAAAATGGCGTTTTAGACTTTCAGCAAGACAACATGGCAGGTGCGGTTGAGCAACTTCTTTCTCAGATAAAATATTTCAATAATCCAAGAGAATTAGTTGCTGATGCGGTGTCTTACTATCTCAAAAATCCGAAATCTATGAAGGAAAACTTTCCTGAGTTAGCGAAGATGATCCGCAAGGGTGTAAATGAAAGCGGTGTTGCAGAACACATTACATTTCACTCAATCGCTGGACTTATTGGCATCACAGGTTTGATGGCGGCACTTCAATCAGCACTAGACGGTGAAGACGAGGAAAAGCAAGGCATCTTGTCCCAAATTACAGGGCGAGGTGCGTTATCGACATAGGAGACAATATGCAAACTACGACAAGAAAACGTCGAGCAAAGTCACCTACGAAAATCGGTAACGGTAAGCACCCTCAAAAAGCACCAAAACAAAACTATTTTGCGACCCTCATGGCAACCCCAGAGGGTCGTGCACTTAGAAGATACTGGTCAACTAAACCTCGCAACCGTGCAGGTAGACCAAAAGGCGTACCAGACGGGTTCCGTAGAGAGCAAATTGAACCTATCCGTGCGAAAGCGAAGAAGGAAGCAGAACAGGTAGTAAAAATCATGGCAGAACAGTACGGCATAGAAGATAACTATGCGCAGGAAGCACTACAGACCGCAGTTGAGGTCATGCGTGTTCCCGGTGAGACCAGAGAAAGACTGGCGGCGGCACGTCTGGTGCTTGATTTCACCAAAACCAAACCAGTAGCGAAGTCAGAAGTCACCATTGGTAAGGCAGAAGAGTTCCTATCGAGTTTGTTAGAAGACGATGGACAAGAAACTACAGCAGATACGTAAGCGTCTGTTCAACGACTTCCCATTTTACGCCAAATCTGCTCTCAAAATCCGAACAAAAGAAGGTGACATCGCACCTCTGGACTTAAATCCAGCACAACAAATCCTACAAGACGCAGTTTCCAAGCAAATAGCGTCAGAAGGTAAGGTTCGGGTCATAATTCTAAAGGCAAGACAGCAGGGATTGTCCACTTACACAGGTGGATACCTCTACTATGCCGTTTCTCAGCAACCAGCACGAAAAGCAATGGTGGTTACACACCACAGTGACAGCACACGTGCTCTTTTCGACATGACAAAGAGGTTCCATGAAAACTGTCCTGAAATACTTAAACCACACACCAAATATTCGTCTCGCAGAGAACTGTCGTTCGATGTTCTGGACAGTAGTTTTGTGGTTGCTACCGCTGGGGGCGATAGCGTAGGGCGAGGTGAAACACTTACGCACGTTCACGCATCAGAACTAGCGTTCTGGAACAAGTCTACAGCGCAAGACATCTGGAATGGTCTGATACAGGCAGTCCCGAACACCAAAGGCACCGCAATCTTTGTGGAGAGCACCGCCAATGGTGTGACAGGTGTCTTTTATGACTTATGGCGGGGTGCCGTGGATGGAACCAATGGGTTCGTCCCAGTGTTTATTCCGTGGTTTTGTGACCCGGATTACCGTGAACCAGTATCCAAGAGTTTCGAACGCACACCTGACGAAGAAGACTTGGCAGACAAGTACAATCTCGATGATGAACAATTGATGTTCCGTCGCAGGAAAATTGCACAAAACGGTATCGACCTATTCAATCAGGAATACCCTGCACAACCAGAAGATGCGTTCCTTAATACTGGTCGTCCAGTCTTTAACCCAGAACAACTCACAAAATGCCTCGATGATGCAAAGGACGTGAAAGAGCGTCTGGCACTCGAAGCAGACGAGTTCGTCCATAATAGACGCGGCGAACTTTCAACCTACTTACCACACAACGCAGGAGAGCAGTATGTCATTGGGGCAGACGTTGCTATGGGCGTCCGAAATGGAGACTTCTCGGTCGCGCAGGTACTTGATAGCAAGAAAAGGCAAGTCGCTACGTGGCGGGGTCAAGTCCATCCTGACTACTTTGCGGAAGTGCTTTACGCACTAGGAACTTATTACAATAAAGCATTTATCTGTGTTGAGAATAATTCACACGGCATACTTACCTGCACAAGACTGGGTAAGGATATGGCGTACCCAAACTTCTACACAGAAGTCCAGCACGACAAGATAACTGATCGTGAAACGGTCAAACTGGGTTTTTCGACTACAGCGAAAACCAAACCCCTAATTATCGACCAACTTCGGGCGGCAATGCGTGAAGGTGAGATCGAACTTAACGACAAGACAACAATTCGAGAGATGCTGACTTACATCGTCACTGAATCAGGTGCGATGGAAGCAGAAGCATCCTGTTTTGACGACTGTGTGGTCAGTTTGGCACTCGCAAACTACGTCCACGAAGGGGCATGGGAACCAGTAGAAGTCCCAGAAGAACTCTATATAGAAATGGTGTAAAAGCATGGCAACCAAAGACTACAAGCGTCTCACGGAGAGTGAGATCGTAAAGATGGTCGAGGATAACATCAAAACCTCGGTCGGATATTACGATAGCGATTTATCTCGTGAGCGGAAGAAGGTCACGGAATACTACAACGCCACGCTTCCTAAACCCGCACATGATGGCAACAGCAAGTACGTCTCACAAGATGTCTACGATGCAGTCCAATCTATGTCAGCGGCACTCTTGGAAACATTTTCGAGTGGCAGTCGCATTATTAGGTTCGCTCCGGTAGGTCCAGAAGATATAAAACTGGCAGAAGTCTGCTCGGCATATACAGACCATCAATTGTTCGTCAAGAATGACGGGTTCTCTGTATTCAGGGACGTGATTCACGATGGACTGACTGCAAGAGTAGGTGTTGCAAAGGTATTTTGGCAGGAAATGTCGGAAGACATGCCTGAAGAGTTCGAGAACCTTACTGCTGACGAACTCGACATGCTACTGGCACAAGACGACATTGAGTTAGACGACAGCGAGACCAATGATGTCGGTTTGATATCCGGCACAGTCATTCGCAAAATCGACACCAGCAAAGTCTGTATCGAGAGTATTCCCCCGGAAGAGTTCATCATTGAACCGCAAGCACGGAACCTCGATGACACAAACTTCTGTGCTCACCGCACACGCAAGACCATCACAGAATTACGTGAGATGGGTTTTGATGAAGATAAGATCGACAAGATCGGTGACCATGAGGACATCGAACTCGACACTGATCCAGAGGTACTAGCGAGACACGAAGATATTGGTTCAGATCGGGGTTTTAACTCAAAAGGATATCAAGATCAGGTTCGCAACATCCTTGTGACGGAAGCATACATAATGCTCGATGTCGAAGGCACCGGGACAGCAACACTCCACAGAGTTATGAAGGCAGGTAATGTCCTGCTGGATAGTGAAGAGGTGAGCAGACGACCATTCGTTGCCTTTGCGCCACTTCCAAAACCTCACTCATTCTACGGTAGCAACTTTGCAGAGAGACTGTGCGCAACACAGAACGCACGTACCGTACTGACACGTTCGATCCTCGATCATGCGATGATCACGAACAATCCAAGGTACATGGTTGTCAAAGGGGCACTCACTTCGCCCAGAGAACTAATCGATAATCGCGTAGGCGGAATCGTGAACGTGTCCAGACCCGATGGCATTGCGCCAATGCCTCAAGCACCTCTGAACCCATTTGTATTCCAGACTATTCAAATGTTGGATGAGGATAAGGAAGATAATACAGGTGTATCGAGACTGTCACAGGGTCTCAACAAAGATGCGATAAGCAAGCAAAACTCTGCCGCAATGGTTGAGCAACTGGCAACTATGTCTCAGCAGAGACAGAAGATTATCGCCAGATGCTTTGCTAACAACTTTGTGAAACCACTGTTCTATGAAGTTTACCGACTATGCGTCGAGAATGAGACCGAAGAACGAATATTCGAGGTAGCAGGTGACTACGTTGCCGTTGACCCAGCATCCTGGGTTGAACAGCGAGACGTAGTTGTCGAACTTAAACTTGGGTACGGCGAACAGGACCGTGAAGCACAGAAGATGATGCAACTGCATCAGATGTTCTC
>Ga0181577_10002062_pt1 | contig 15886 bp, 19 predicted proteins | sample 101ome_21_FD_132468 | JGI IMG/M metagenome (GOLD analysis project Ga0181577, IMG submission 132468) | Coastal salt marsh microbial communities from the Groves Creek Marsh, Skidaway Island, Georgia - 101413BT metaG (megahit assembly) | ecosystem: Environmental > Aquatic > Marine > Intertidal...
GCAAGATCCGCGCTCGTCGCATCACCGGAGCTTCGGTGCAGGACCAGCGCAAGATCGCCAAGGCAATCAAGAATGCACGCGAGATGGCCCTGTTGCCATACTCCGGTGCGGGACGCTAAGGAGAAACCAAATGTCAAAGCTAATTCTGACTAACGAGGTTTCCGGCCTAGGCGGCGCAGGCGACGTTGTTGAGGTGAAGGACGGTTACGCCCGTAACTACCTGATCCCGAACGGCCTGGCTGTTGTCTGGACTCGCGGTGGCGAGAAGCAGGTCACCTCGATCCGCGCTGCTCGAGAGGCGCGCGCAATTGCCAGCGAGGAAGAGGCAAAGGCCCTCAAGGACGGCCTCGAGAAGGCAACCATCAAGATCACAATGAAGGCTGGAGCAAATGGCCGCCTGTTCGGTGCCGTGAAGACCGCCGACGTTGCTGATGCAGTGAAGGCCCAGGGTCTGGGTGAGATCGACAAGCGAAAGGTCGAGATCGCTGGCCCAATCCGCACCACCGGTAAGTACGAGGCGACTGTTCGCCTAACTGCCGAGCTGGTAGCCAATCTGTCGCTGCAGGTAGTAGCCGCGAAGTAAACAAAAGCTAAATAGACACGGCCCGCCAAAGCTGCGGGCCGTGTCTTTTTTGTGCGGTTTTCCCCTACTTTTCCACAACTCTCAGGTAAAACTTTAGAGTTTTGAACTTTTAGTTTTCCACAGCTACAGGCCACTGTTTACAAGGGCTATGTGAGTTTCGCAATTCTTTTCCACAGGTTTTCCACAGATAACTATGGCGTGTTTCCACAGGGTTATCCACAGTTATCCACAGGTCGATTTGAAACTTAGTTGTCAGACCCCCAAGCTATACAAGTCTCAGTAGATTTCGGAGGTAGAAAATGGCGATGACCGCAACTGTTATCGGTGGCGAAGGTCGCGTTATCCCCAACAATCTTGAGGCAGAGCAGTCTGTTTTGGGTGGGATGCTGCTGAGCCAAGAAGCCGTCGCCGACGTACTGGAAGTCGTCTCAGCGGTTGATTTTTACACCCCAAAGCACGAACTGATTTTTGATGCCGTCGTGACGCTTTTTGGCCGTGGTGAGCCGACAGACGTCATTGCCGTCACCGACTACCTAAACAAACAGGGCAGCCTGCTCAAGGCCGGCGGGGCCGACTACCTGCACTCGCTGACCAGCTTCGTTCCTACCGCCGCAAACGCTAGCTACTACGGCAAGATCGTCTCAGACAAGGCGATTCTTCGCCGTCTGATTGAGGTCGGAACCCGAATCGCGCAGGCCGGATTTGAATCCCAGGGCGAGGTTGAAGAGCTGGTTAATCAGGCCCAGTCGGAGATTTTCAACGTTGCCAATCAATCGGCCAAAGAGGACTACGTCGGTCTGAGTGACTCGCTTGAGGTTGCAATCCGGGACATCGAGCTTGCCCAGAACCGCGGCGGCGAGATGACTGGTATTCCAACCGGATTCACCAACCTCGACTCTTTCACCCACGGCCTGCACCCCGGTCAGCTGGTCATTGTTGCCGCGAGGCCGGCGGTTGGTAAGTCAACCTTTGCCCTGGACCTTGCCCGCCATGCCGCGGTCAAGCAAAATCAGGCCACCATCTTCTTCTCGCTGGAAATGGGCCGTTCCGAGATCGCCATGCGAATGCTCAGCGCGCAGAGCAGCATCTATCTGCAGAGCATGCGAAAAGGAACGATGACCGAGGGCGACTGGGCCAAGCTCGCTGCGGTTCGCGGTGAAATAAACGACGCACCGCTCTACATCGACGACAGCCCAAATATGTCTCTGGTCGAGATCCGCGCGAAGTGCCGCCGCTTAGCGCAGCAGGTAGATCTGAAGATGGTTGTCATCGACTACATCCAGCTGATGACCAGCGGTAAGAAGGTGGAGTCGAGACAGCAAGAAGTCTCCGAGTTCTCCCGTGCGCTGAAGCTGCTGGCCAAGGAGTTGAATATCCCCGTGATTGCGCTGTCGCAGTTAAACCGACAGGCAGAGCAGGCAAAGGATAAGCGTCCGGAGCTGTCCCACCTGCGTGAATCGGGATCGCTGGAGCAGGACGCAGACGTCGTTGTTCTTCTGCATCGAGAGGGAATCTTCGAAAAGGACCACCCGAGGGCCGGCGAGGCCGACCTGATTCTCGCGAAGCAGCGTAATGGCCCCACCGGAACCGTAACGGTTGCCTTCCAGGGGCAGTACTCGCGCTTTGTGAATATGCCAAGCTAGTCTGGTGCAATTTACCTCTTGGCTAAGGCCGATCGCAGCGGTGCCCGTGGGGCTGTTCATTACCTTTTTTCAGTCTCACGGACCTGAGGTTGGCCTTTTTAGCTTCACGGCTTTCGCGGCAATCTTTGGCTTGGGGGCGATAATTGCCTCGCGCACAGAGCGAACCATGCTGCCTCTTGGCCTTGCCGCACTGGTTTCGCTCGGCTTGGCTGGTGCAGCGCTGACCCAGTCGCAGCCGATGCAAATCACGCTTTTTCTTTCCGTCGTGGCATTTTGGGCCAGCATCGCCGGCATCTATGAGCTCTACCTGGCCTGGCGAGCAGGGCTAGCTGAAAGGGCTGGCCGGGACCTGCTTATTAGCTCGGTGCTGACATTTGGGCTAGCGCTTTTGTTTCTGGTCGGAAACCTCGACATCGTCAGCGCAGTCGGCTTCTTTGGCGCCTATTTGATACTGCTGGGTGTTCACTGGGGAATTGCTGCCGCCGGTCCCCAGGCGAAGTAGGCTTAACCTCGTGCGACGATTTGCGAACCTCAAGGCCTACATGGTCTCTTCAGTCTTGGCTGCAATTTTTGTTGGCATTGTCGTTGCCTTTGGCACTCGGACCCCGGAGCACACCGTCATAGCGACGTTGGTGACCTTCATTGTCTCGATTGTCGTCGTCGCCACCCTTGATCTAAGCGTGAAGCCAGAGGATCAAGACCCAAACAAGCCAAGGCTGCGCTAGGAGTCGATTCGCTTTGCCAGCTCGGCCGCTAGGCCGGTGTAGGTTTGCGGCTTCAGCTGCATCAAACGGTCCTTGGTCTCCTGCGGCAGATCCAGCTTCGCCACAAACGCCAGCAGTTCTTCCTCGCCAACCCGCTTGCCACGCGTGAGCTCCTTGAGCAGCGCGTATGGGTCTTCAATTTCGCTCAGACCACGGGCGACATCGGCTCGAATGGCGGTTTGAATCGCCTCGCCCAACACTTCCCAGTTCTCCAGCAGGTCGACCAGCAGCTCCGCCTCGTTGATTGCAATCTCGTCTAGACCGCGAGTGATGTTGTCAATTGCAAGCAGCGAGTGGCCCACGCCAACGCCGATGTTGCGCTGCGCGCTCGAGTCGGTGAGATCACGCTGCATGCGTGATGTGATCAGGGTCTGCGACAGCGAGGTGAGGATGGCTGTCGATAGCTCGAGGTTTGCCTCTGCGTTTTCAAAGCGAATCGGGTTGACCTTGTGCGGCATTGTCGACGAGCCGGTAGCGCCCTTCACCGGGATCTGCTTGAAGTAGTTCAGCGAGATGTAGGTCCAGATGTCAGTCGCTAGGTTGTGCAGAATGCCGTTGATGTGGCAAACCTTTTGGAATAGCTCGGACTGCCAGTCGTGAGATTCGATCTGTGTGGTCAGCGGGTTGAAGTCAATGCCAAGCACCTCAAGGAACTGCTGGCTTAGGGCTGGCCAGTCGGCATCTGGCGCAGCGGCAACGTGGGCGGCGAAGGTGCCGGTAGCGCCGGAGAACTTACCAAGAATCGGCTGCTCATCGATGCGCACCAGCTGGCGCTCTAGGCGGTGGACGAACACCGCAAGCTCCTTGCCCATAGTGCTCGGCGTTGCCGGCTGACCGTGGGTGCGCGAGAGCATGGCGGTCTCTGCTAGGGAGAGCGAGATCCCGCGCAGCTTTTCGACCAGTGAGCGAATGGCCGGTATCCATGCGTTGTCGAAGGCATCGCGAATGGTGATTGCGTAGGAGAGATTGTTAATGTCCTCGCTGGTGCAGGCGAAGTGCACCAATTCGCTCAGGTCTTCTCTGCCGATCTCGGACAGCTTGTTGCGGATGAAGTACTCAATTGCTTTGACATCGTGCCGGGTAGTCGCCTCAATTTCCTTTATGGCCGCGACATCGGAATCGGAAAAGTCTGTGTAGATCTTGCGAAGGCTAACTTTCTCGCCATCGCTCAGCTCTTTAGTTATCGCTAGCGGATCGTGTTCGACCAGGAAGATGAGCCATTCAACCTCAACCTGAACGCGGGCTCGGTTTAGCCCGGCCTCGCTTAGGTATTGATCCAGCGGGGATACCTGCGCTTGGTAGCGTCCGTCGAGCGGGCTAAGCGGCTGCGATGAAAGATTGCTCACGCGCCCATTTTGCCCCATTTACAAGCCAAATTGGGGCGCGGCCGGCGGCAATTAGCGAATCTTCAACACGCGCAGCACGCTGCGGGTGAAGAAGCTAGCGATGCTCATCACGATTGCGCCAAGTATTGCCCAGCCGAATCCGGCAATCTCTAGGCCCTCTGAGGTGAAGCCCTCGATGGAGATTACGTCTGCGCCAATGAGGCTGGAAAGCCAGGCTGCCAGCAAGAGCATGGCGCCATTAATCACGAAGGCAATAAGGCCAAAGGTGATTATGTAAAGCGGAAAGGCAAGCACCTTAATGACCGGCGCGATGATTGCGTTTACCAGACCGAAGAGCGCCCCGACCAATAAAAATGAGCCGATTGTTTGCCAAACGCCCTCGCCACCGTAGGGGGTGATTGTGATCTGGGGGACTATGAGGGTTGCCACAAATAACCCCACCGCATTCACAATGGTCGAGACAAGAAAACGCAACATGGCCTAATTCTTTCAGTCAGTCGGTAAATTAGCACTCGTGACTCCCGCTAACTCGGAACCAATGCTGCAGCTACTGGCGCCTGATGGCAGCTACGGCGTTCCGAAGGGATACGAGCGCTATGGCAAGGCCATCGAGGCCCTCAGCGAGGACCAACTAAAGACCTTCTATCGCGATATGGCGCGAATTCGCAGGTTCGATCAGGAGGCTATTGCCCTGCAGCGACAAGGTCAGCTCGGTCTTTGGGTTCCAGCGATTGGCCAAGAGGGCGCCCAGATTGGTTCCGGCTACGGCGTTGGTCACAACGACCACATCTTCCCCTCTTACCGTGAACACGGAGTAGCAATAACCCACGGCGTCGAGCTGATGTCGATTCTCAAGATGATGCGCGGTGTGAACCACGGCGGTTGGAACCCGGAGGAGACCCGCTACCACCTCTACGCGATCGTGTTGGGTTCGCAGGTTTTGCACGCTGTTGGCTACGCCATGGGCGTGAAGCTAGACGGCAAGGTGGGAAACGGAGACCTAGAAGACGATCTTGCCGTGATCTCATACATGGGTGACGGCGCAACGGCCGAGGGCGATGTCTCGGAGTCGCTGCTGTTTGCTGCGGTGAACGAGGCGCCAATCGTCTTTTTCGTGCAGAACAACCAGTGGGCCATCTCATCAAATGTTGAGACCCAGACCAAGGTTCCGCTCTATCGCCGCGGCGAGGGCTTCGGTGTTCCCGGCATGCGTGTCGATGGCAATGATGTGCTGGCAAACTACGCCGCCACCAAGATTCACATGGACGAGGCTCGCGAGGGCGCCGGGCCGTTCTTGATCGAAGCGCTCACCTATCGAATCGGCGCCCACACCACCAGCGACGACCCTTCAAAGTATCGCGACGAGGAGGAAGTCGAGACCTGGAAGAAGCGCGATCCCATTGATCGGTTCGAGATCTTCCTGCGCCGGCAAGGTGTCGCGGAAGACTTCTTCGAAGAGGTAAAGGAAGCCGGAGATGAGCTGGCCAAGGACATTCGAGAGCAGACCTTCGCCCTTCCCAAGCCGCCACTAGAGCACATATTCGACAACGTCTATTCAGACGAGCATCCCGAGATTGACCGGCAGCGCGCCTGGCTGCGCAGCTATGAAGATCAGATGGGTGCCCATGAGTAGTTATCAGGACATGCCAATCGCGAAGGCGATCAACGCCGGGCTGCAGCGGGCAATGGGTCAGGACGAGAAGGTCTTGGTCTTTGGTGAAGACGTCGCCAAGCTTGGCGGAGTCTTCCGCGTCACCGAGGGTCTGCTGGATGAGTTCGGCGAGAAGCGCATCTTCAACTCCCCGATCGCCGAGTCCGGAATCGTGGGAACGGCGATCGGTCTTGCCATGCGCGGCTATCGCCCAGTCGCCGAGATTCAGTTCGACGGCTTCGTCTTTCCCGCTTTCAACCAAATCACATCTCAGCTGGCGAGGCTCACCTACCGCTCCGAAGGCTTTTTGCAGATGCCGGTGGTCATTCGCATTCCGTTCGGCGGCGGTATCGGCGCAGTTGAGCATCACTCGGAAAGCCCAGAGGCTTACTTCGCACACACCCCTGGGCTTCGCGTGGTGAGCCCATCAAATCCAAACGATGCCTATTGGATGATTCAGCAGGCAATTTCCTCGCCGGATCCGGTGATATTCTTCGAACCCAAGCGGCGCTATTGGCAAAAGGGGCCGGTGAATCTTGACACCGCACCGCTGCCACTGCACTCAGCCAGGCTGCTGCGCGAGGGCACCGAGGTCACGCTGATCGCCTACGGCCCAATGGTTCCCACCGCACTGCAAGCCGCCGAGATTGCGGCCGAGGAGGGGGTCAGCATTGAGGTGTTGGACCTTAGGTCAATCTCCCCGATTGACTACCCGACTCTGCTAGCCTCCGCCCAAAAGACCGGAAGGGTGGTCATCGCCTCGGAGGCGCCGACAAATGTCAGCGTCGCCAGCGAGATCGCCTCGCGAATCGCAGAGCAATCCTTCTACCACCTGCAGGCCCCGGTTTTGCGGGTGGGCGGTTTCGACACCCCATACCCTCCTGCGAAGCTAGAAGAGGAATACCTGCCAGATGCCGACCGCATTCTCGAGGCGGTTGATAGGGTTTTGGCTTACTAGGGAGGTCTGATGAGCATCGCTAAGTTCCCGCTCCCCGACGTTGGGGAAGGTCTAACCGAGGCCGAGATTGTCTCCTGGAAAGTTGCCCCGGGCGACACGGTAAACGTCAATCAGACAATTTGTGAAATTGAAACCGCCAAGAGCGTCGTCGAGCTTCCCTGCCCGTTCGAGGGTGAAGTAACAGAGTTGCTTGCAAGTGAGGGTGACACCGTTGAGGTGGGGAGCCCGATCATCGCCGTCAACGTCGCAGGCGGCTCACCTATTGCCCAAGAGCCAGAGCCGGTCGCAGAAGCTGCGGCCGACACAGGCGCGGAATACAAGCTGCCCAACCTGGTCGGTTACGGCGACAGCGGCGAGGTGAAGAGCCGCCGCAAGCGTGCGGTGAACACGGCACCAATTTCAACCGCGATTCCGGTCGCCATGGTGCGAGCCGCCAGCGGTTCAGAATCGGTTTTGGCCAAGCCCCCAATTCGCAAGCTCGCTAAAGAGCTTGGTGTGAATCTCGCCGAGGTGACCGGTAGCGGTGTCCACGGCGAGATCACGCGTGAGGATGTGGTGGGAGCCGCCTCCCAGGCATCGGTATTCAAGAATCTGACCACCCCCGCGGTACCGAGTGAGCGCGAGGAGCGCATTCCGGTAAAGGGCGTGCGCAAGGCGATCGCCACCGCAATGGTGAAGAGCGCGTTTACCGCGCCACACGTGAGCATCTTTGTTGATGTGGACGCCACCCGCACCATGGAATATGTCAAGCGCCTGCGTTCATCGGTGGACTTCGCCGGAATCAAGGTGACTCCGCTGTTGATCATGGCCAAGGCAATCATCTGGGCTGTGCGGCGCAACAACATGGTGAACTCGACCTGGACCGACAAAGAGATCATCGTTCATAACTTCGTTAACCTGGGAATCGCTGCGGCTACGCCGCGCGGTCTGATCGTGCCAAACATTAAGGACGCGGACTCGATGAGCATGCTCGAGCTGGCGCAGGCCATCGAGCAGCTCGCTGCCACCGCGCGCGAGGGCAAGACCACCCCGGAAGACATGGCCAACGGCACAATCACGATCACCAACATCGGAGTTTTCGGCGTTGACACCGGAACGCCGATTCTGAACCCGGGCGAGGTTTCCATCGTCGCCCTAGGTTCGATCAGGAAGAAGCCCTGGGTCGTTGACGACGAGATCGTGGTGCGACACATCACGACCATCGGAGCCACCTTTGACCACCGAGTCGTGGATGGCGATGTTGCCTCCAGGTTCGTGCAAGACGTGGCGAGCGTCATCGAGGAGCCAGCGCTGCTGCTTGATTAGTTGCAATTGACATTCATTTTCAATAAGGGCTAAAGTGAAGTCATGCGAAATTGGATTAAAGCCATCGGTGCAGCCCTTGCAGTCGCGTTTGTAGCCGCAGGCCTTTACACAACCTTCATCAACGTAACTTCTCCGGACGACAATGGAGACACATCAAGCCCATCGCCCTCACCAACTCTCACCAGGGATGGCGAAACTGGTGTAATCAAGGTGGCGACCTCGACCAATGTTTGGGGGTCGATTGTTGAAATCCTTGGTGGTCAGTGGGTTGAGGTGACGGCCATCATCGATGACCCGCTGCAGGACCCGCACTCCTATGAGGCCTCCGCAAGAGATCAGCTAGCACTCTCCGAGGCTGACCTGATCATTGCCAATGGCGGCGGCTACGACGAATTCATGGACCAGCTTGTTTCCGCACTGGATACCGAGCCGGTTTTTATCGAGCTGGTTGACGGCGAGCACGACCACGAGCAAGAGGGCGATGCCGCTCACACCAATGAGCACATCTGGTATGACTTTGAAGAGGTCGGGCACGCCTCCGAGCTGATTGTGGAGGCCGTCGTTGAACTGCGTCCCGAGGCCTTTGACACGCTAACCACCAACTTCGACTTTTTTGTGAGCGAGCTAGCGAACCTGGAGATTCGACGCGAGGCCCTGCTGGATAACGGCGTTGGTTACATCGCTGCTGAGGGGGTAGCGAACCTGATGCTGGACGAGGCGGGATTTGAAAACCTCACTCCGGAGGATCTAGCAGATGCCATTGAGGAGGAGCGCGAGGTTCCCCCGGCTGCACTAAAGCAGGCCAGTGATCTACTCAGCGGAAACGTTGCAGGCCTCTTGGTCGTCAACTCCCAGGTCACCGACGCCGCCACCGAGCAGCTCGTGCAGATTGCAACAGACGCCGATATTCCCGTATTTCAGGCAAGCGAGCTGATCCCGGGCGAGCAGATGGACTACCTGGACTGGATGGCAGAGATTCTGGATCAGCTGCAAGAGGCTGTGTATTAGTTGACCCTGCTGCAAATTTCCGATGCCTCGCTCGGCTTTGACGAGCGGGTGCTTTGGAGCGGCCTAAATCTTGATGTCGCACCGGGAGAATTCGTAGCGCTTATTGGCGCCAACGGCTCCGGAAAGTCGATGTTGCTCAAGACCATTCTGGGCACACAGCCATTAAGCCGCGGCACCATCAGGTTTCAGGGGAAGCAGCCCGGTTCGGTCAACAGCCAAATTGGCTACGTTCCGCAGCATCGCAATGCCGATTCCGGCCTGCCGCTGAAGGTGATTGATGCGGTTCGCTTCGGCCTTGATGGCCATAAGTTCGGCCTGCCATTAGGAAGCAAGGTCGCCAAGGCGAAGGCACTGGAGGCGCTTGCCGAGGTTGATGCCCAGCACCTCGCCAATGAGCCGGTGGGCAAGCTCTCGGGCGGCGAAATGCAGCGCGTGCGGGTTGCCCAAGCAATCATTTCCGAGCCAAAGCTGATTTTGGCTGACGAGCCACTGAGCGCACTGGATTTGCGCCATCAGCAGCGAGTGAGCGAGTTGATCAACGAGCAACGTGAGCGGCTGGGTTCGGCCGTGATCTTTGTCACCCACGATCTGAACCCGATCATCGAGTATGTCGATCGGGTCGTCTACCTCGCACAGGGAAAGCACTCAATCGGAACCACCGACGAGGTAATGCGCTCCGAGGTGCTGTCTGAGCTCTACGGCGCGGACATCGACGTGGTTAGAAACCAGGGCCGAATCGTGGTGCTTGGTGCTCACGACCATGAGCATCATGAGGAAGAGGAGTGGGCATGATCGACTTCTCGGACATCTTCAATTTTGCCAACTACGACCAGCTAATACCGCTGGTTGCAAATTCGCTCTGGGCCGGCGCCCTGCTCGCCCTGATTGGCGGGCTGGTTGGCGTCTTTGTAATGCACCGCGAACTCTCTTTTGCGGTTCACGGAATTTCGGAGCTCTCTTTTGCCGGCGCGGCAATCTTCCTGCTAATTGGTTTGGATGTTGTGCTGGGCTCGGTGTTCGGCTCGTTGCTGGCAGCGGCAATCATTGCATTCTTGGGCGATCGGGCGCGCGATCGAAATTCGATAGTGGCGGTCTTAATGCCATTTGGTTTGGGAGTCGGGATCATGGCTCTTTCGCTCTATCCGGGCCGCGCGGCAAATAAGTTCGGGCTGCTTACCGGACAGATTGTTGCGGTGGATGACCCGAAACTAACCAGCATGATCGTGATTGCCGGCATCGTGTTGATGGCGCTGGTTTTGGTCTGGCGGCCACTGACCTTTGCATCGCTTGACCCCGAGGTTGCAGCAGCGAGGGGAGTGAACACCAGGGCACTCGGCATCGGCTTCGTGATGCTGCTCGGCCTGGCTGTTGCCGGTGCCGTGCAGATTGTTGGCGCACTCCTGGTTTTGGCGCTGCTGGTTACCCCGGCCGCCGCGGCGCTTCGGCTCAGCTCCTCCCAGTTCTGGGTGCCGGCGTTGAGCGTATTTTTTGCAACTATCTCGATGGTTGGCGGCACATTGCTGGCCCTCGGCGGCACGCTGCCAATTAGCCCGTATGTGACCACGATTTCGTTCTTGATCTACCTACTGGCGCGCGCTGTGCAGCACCTGCGCCAGAGAGCTGAGGTGCGATGACTCAGAAGAGAACCACCTGGCAGAAGACCGCCGTGAACGAGCGGCTGGCCGCTTCCGAGGGCTTTGTCTCGGCCCAGCAGCTGCATCAGCAGCTGGTCGCCGATGGAACAAAGCTCGGCCTCACCACGGTCTATCGGGCCCTCACTGAGCTCGTGGAGCAAGACCAGGCCGACACCCTGGTACTGGGTGATGGCGAGATGCGCTATCGAATCTGCACCCCTGAGCACCACCACCACCTGATTTGCGGGCAGTGTGGCAAGACGGTCGAGTTCGATCTGCCGGGTTTCGAGACCCAGGCCCAGCAAATCGCCAGAGATAACGGTTTTACCGTGGAATCTCACGAGCTGGAACTGATTGGCACCTGCGCAGATTGCGCAAATTAGGACTTGCTTTTGCAGCCCGTCCTTGTCTAAACTTGGGGGGTTGCACGGGCCAAGGCCCGAACAATCCCAAAAATTTACGCTTCGGGTAAACGCGCCCCTAGGAGGAGAAAATGGCAGCTTACTGCCAGGTGACGCAGACTGGACCGCAGTTCGGTCACAGCGTTTCGCACGCTCAGAACAAGACCAAGCGTCGTTTTGACCCAAACATTCAGAAGAAGACCTACTTCGTGCCATCACTGGGACGCAAGGTGACTCTGAACCTTTCGGCTCGCGGCATCAAGGTGATTGATGTGCGCGGAATCGATTCCGTGATCGCAGAGCTGGCAGCTCGCGGCGAGAAGTTCTAGGAGACAAATGGCCAAGGATAAGGACGTACGTCCAATCATCAAGCTGAAGTCCACTGCAGGCACCGGCTTCACCTACGTGACCCGTAAGAACCGCCGCAACGACCCAGACCGCATCACTTTGAAGAAGTACGACCCAGTAGTGCGCAAGCACGTTGAATTCCGCGAGGAGCGCTAGAAAATGGCGAAGAAGAGCAAGATCGCAAAGAACGAAGAGCGCAAGGTCATCGTTGAGCGCTACGCCGAGAAGCGTGCCGCACTAAAGAAGGCTTTGGTTGACCCAGCTTCGACCGACGAGCAGCGCGAAGAGGCCCGCCTAGGCCTGCAGAAGCTGCCACGCAACGCAAGCCCAGTGCGCGTTCGTAACCGCGACCTCATCGACGGCCGCCCACGTGGCGTTCTGAGCAAGTTCGGCGTCAGCCGTGTTCGCTTCCGCCAGATGGCTCACAAGGGTGAGCTACCAGGCATCACCAAGTCTTCTTGGTAATCAGCTTTTAGCCAGATCCGCCCCGGGGCATAGCCCGCCAGGGGCGGATTTGCTTTTAGGCGCCATTCTGAAATAGCCGTGCCCCGCCACCGCTGGCCAAAAGGCCCCATTGGTCGTCACAAGGGGCTCACCAAACTGACTTCGCGGGGCGGTGATTGGCGGCAAAAGATAGCAATCAATATGGGGCCGGTTCGCCAGAAATGTCTCGGCCGCGGGTTCTGGTGGGTTAGCAGAGTGCAATTTGCCCCTGTTGGGGGACAACAGAATTGGCAAAAACCCCGTAATTACGGGGAAAAACCGCCCGCAACACGCCGAGAACATAGGTGCTTGCAAAACCCAACTGGGCTATAGGTTGATGGAGACATTAATGTCCCGAACAAAGTCCAGGAGGACCCAAATGAACAAGAGCGAGCTAGTAGCAGCAGTAGCTGCAAGCACCGGCGAGTCACAGGCTGCCGTAGGCCGCGTTATCGACGCAATGTTTGACACCATCGCAGGTTCGATCAAGAAGGGTGACAAGGTCACCATTCCTGGTTACCTGACCGTTGACAAGGGCCACCGCAGCGCCCGCACCGGCCGTAACCCACAGACCGGCGCAACCATCCAGATTGCAGCTGCAAACACCGTAAAGGTTTCTGCAGGTAGCAAGCTGAAGGCTGCTGTTAAGTAACTAACAGAACACGTAGGCGGCGCTTCCCTCTTGGGAGGCGCCGCTTGCATTTTCCCTTAGGGTTGAGTGCATGAACCAAAAATCTCGCGGCTGGTTTTACGTAATCCTGCAGTTTGTTCTTATTTTCCTGTTGGTGCTCTCGCCCCGGATGGAGAGTCCTTATGGCGGCGCCAGTGAGATCATCGGCGTGATTGGCATCGCGCTGATCATGACCGGTTCAGCGATCTTGCTTTCATCTTTTCTCAAGCTCGGCAATGCGCTGACCGCACTTCCCGTTCCTAAGGAGGGCGGCGAGCTGCAGACGAGCGGTCTCTACGCGAGAGTGCGTCACCCGATTTACTTCGGCCTCTTGGTTATGGGCTTCGGAGTCATGCTGGATGCCGGCTACTGGCCCCAGGTGATTGTCTACATGCTGCTCTATGTGCTGCTGAGCACCAAGGCGGAATTCGAAGAGTCGATGCTGCGGGAGAAGTATCCCCAATACGCCAAGTATGCGGAGAAGACACCGCGCTTTTTCCCTAGGCTCGGTAGGTGACCCAAACAGCAGCCAAGCTTCTCCGCACCGCCTTCGTGGTTGGAATAGGTGCGCTGATTGCCATTGTTGCGGGCCTCATTCTCGGCGGAGCGGCCCAGCAGCTGCCGCTAGCGGACCCCGGCCCGGTGGTTCGTTGGGGTCAGCCGCTGGTGAAGCTGATCATGAATTTGTCCATGGCAACGACCGTGGGAACCCTTGTCTTTTCTGCCTTCGCCGCCTCCGGCAAGGAACAGCGTTCGCTGCAACCACTAGCCGCCGGTGCGGCTGCGCTGTGGCTGGGCTCGGCGGCGGCCTATTTTGTGATGACCTACCTGTCGGCATCCGGCAGCGCAATCAGCTACGGCCCCGAGTTCAGCGATGCCCTCTGGCTCTTTGCGACCCAGATCGAGCTCGGCACACTGCTGGCAGCGAACCTGGTGATCGCCTTTGTGGTCAGCCTGAGCACGATTGCCTTCCAGGGCCGCCGGATGCTGGCAATCAATGCGGCGCTTGCTTTAGCCGGGCTATATCCACTGGCAGAGTCCGGACACGCATCTTCTGACTCTGGTCACGCTTTGGCCGTGAACTCCCTGCTCATGCACCTAGCCGGGGTTAGCGTGTGGGTTGGTGGACTGGTCGCGCTCTACGCGATGTTTAATCACGGCGCCCGAACTGCGATTCTCGTCTCGCGCTACTCCACCTTGGCTCTGGCATCTTTCGTGCTGGTTGCAATCTCGGGCTTTACCTCCGGCTACATTCGGCTTTACTCGCCCGAGGACATCTTCTCTCCCTATGGCCAGCTGCTTCTGATCAAGGCGGGGCTCCTTCTGGTGCTCGGTATTTTTGGTGCAAGGTATCGGCTCGGCCTGATCAGAAAGCTCGAATCGGGCACCGGCGGCTTTTGGCGACTGGTGCTGGTTGAGCTATTCATCATGGGGGCAGCTATTGGCATGGCGAGTGCACTAGGAAAGACGGCACTGCCGGAAAACCCAAACGAGTTCATTCCGCTTACCCCTGCCGAGATACTCACGGGTGATCCGCTACCACCGGAGCTGACCGAGGCCGCCTGGGTCACAGTCTGGGATATCGATGTGCTGTGGCTAACGATCAGCCTGGGTGGAATCTTCTTCTATCTATACGGTGTCAGCAGGCTTCGGCGCCGCGGCGATAAGTGGCCGGTGGTGCGCATAATGTCGTGGGTTGCTGGCATGCTTACGCTGCTTTACATAACAAATGGCGCCCCAAATGCTTACTCCGAATTTCTCTTCAGTGTCCACATGGTCGGCCACATGATGCTCTCCATGATGGTGCCGGTGCTGCTTGTCCCTGGAGCTCCGGTGACCCTTTTGTCGAGGGTTCAGTCTGCGCGCAAGGATGATTCGTGGGGTCTGCGCGAGTGGGTGCTTTGGGCGGTCCACACCCCCTATGCCTGGTTCATCTCGCACCCGCTGTTTGCCGGCCTCAACTTCGCGCTGTCGCTCGTGATGTTCTACTACACGCCGCTGTTTAGGTGGGCGACAGAAGAGCACCTGGGTCACCAGTGGATGCTGGTCCACTTTTTGATCACCGGCTACCTATTCGTTCAAGCACTGATTGGGGTCGACCCGCAGCCGCACCGCCCGAGCTATCCGGTGAAGCTGATGCTGCTGATCGGAACCATGGCATTTCACGCCTTCTTCGGGCTGGGACTGATGAACGAGAAGGGGCTGCTGCTCGCCGACTGGTTCGGCTCAATGGGTCGCACCTGGGGCGATGATCCGCTCACCGATCAGGCGGTTGGAGGTGCTTTTGCCTGGGGCGTCGGCGAGCTGCCGACGCTGGCAATCACCCTGATTGTGGTGTGGCAGTGGTCGCGCTCCGATGACAGGGAGCGGCGCAGGCTGGATAGAGCTTCCGACCGCACCGGAAACCAGGATCTGCAGGATTACAACGAGATGCTTTCTAAGCTGAATTCAATGGAGGACCGCAGGTGATCATCACTCTTTCCGATGAGCAGCGCTCCTTATTTGAATACATTGAGCAGACCGAAAACCATGTGTTTGTGACCGGACGCGCCGGAACCGGTAAGTCCACCCTGCTAAGCCACCTGACCGCAAACACCGAAAAGAGCTTTGCGGTGTGTGCTCCCACCGGCGTCGCCGCACTGAATGTGGGCGGCGTCACCATCCACTCGCTATTCACCTTCCCCTTTGGCGTGCTCGGCCAGGTGGACATCGGAAGGCATCTATCGAGACGAACCCGCGAGATTCTGCGCGCGATCGACATGCTCGTGATTGACGAGGTGTCGATGGTGTCGGCTGACTTGATGGATGCCATCGACCGTGCGCTGCGCATCGCGCGCGGCAAGCGCGGCATTCCGTTTGGTGGTGCTCAGATCGTCATGTTCGGCGATCCCTATCAACTGGCTCCGGTGACCCCGAGCGATCCGCAGGAGCGTGCCTACATGGCGGAAAACTACCAGTCCATGTGGTTTTTTGATGCCCATGCCTGGCGCGAGGCAGCGCTGGAGCGCTTCGAGCTATCTGAGATCTTTCGCCAGTCAGACGAGCACTTCAAAGAAATCCTGAACGCAATCCGCGACGGCTCGGTAACCCAA
>Ga0181577_10002063_pt1 | contig 15882 bp, 14 predicted proteins | sample 101ome_21_FD_132468 | JGI IMG/M metagenome (GOLD analysis project Ga0181577, IMG submission 132468) | Coastal salt marsh microbial communities from the Groves Creek Marsh, Skidaway Island, Georgia - 101413BT metaG (megahit assembly) | ecosystem: Environmental > Aquatic > Marine > Intertidal...
TAAGCAGTAGCTCATAGCAAATTCCAATTTCGATACAAAAATCGAGACTATCGAGCAACGACCGCACTGGCAACACCCGAACTTTTCCAAACAGCTAAACGACCCGCTCTTGGAATCAAGGTAGTCTCCCCCGGCCTTATCACTCAAGAGCATCCCATGAAAACAACTTGACTGACGTCGAGCTAGACAGCGGTACCGGAGGGTCTCCTGGAATTGGTACGCGGCACTGCAAGTTATTAGGTCGAGAGGCTTCGCTGAAATTTAGGCTACTCGGCAAGCCCGTCACCGCCAACTCTTCTCGAGAAAGTCACACATCACATCGAGAACCGCGATAACCATGGCATCTCCGTCCGCGGTTTGACAACCCGCCTCTCGTGCCGCGCTGATTAGCGGCGTAGAGCCATGACCTGCGACCACATCCCCCACAAACATCGTGCTATCAAGTTGACTGGTGTCCAGAGGTACAGGATCACCTTCTTTCATACCTAGGGGCGTCGCGTTGCAAATCAAGTCAAAGCCTGCCGGGTGATTGTCACCAACCACGACCCTGTTTTCACCCCTGGCCGCTAAACGCTTAACTAACCCGTCCGCGAGGCCCGGTTCGATATCGTGAATGGCAACCTCTGCCGCACCATGGTTCAACATAGAGATCGCAATAGCGCTTCCTGCTCCGCCAGCACCTATAACCAGTACTCGAGCGTTTTCCACGGTTGCACCATGATCAAGCTGGGCCTTCACAAATGCATCACCATCAGTGGTGTGACCGTGCCAAGATCCATCAGGGTTCCGCCTTGCGGCACTCACTGCACTCAATAATTGCGATGCCTCACTATGTGTGGCGCAGTGCTTAAAGCCAGTGTGCTTGTGCGGCATTGTTAGACTGAAACCGTCAACATTTTTGATCGCAGCCAGGCCCTCGATGACCTCAGCCAAACACCCATCAGGTACCTCTAGGGGTATTGAGATCATGTTCAGACCCCGCTCGGCCATCCTACGACTGAGCCAGTCCGGTGATCGAACATACGCGACCGGGTCTCCCAAAAGCGGGAAAAGCCGTGTCTCACCGTTGAGATTGATAGTCATACACGCTCAAGCATTCCATTCGCCTACTGCTATGGCAGCCAAAAAACTTGCCAAGTAAAAAACTAGCACGCCACCGGAGCGCGGCGCCATAGATAAGCAAACATAGCGACTCGAATCAGACCCAATTAGATGACGACAGCGCGTTTTGGCAGGTTATGCACGCCTGAAGGGTCACTAGGTCAGAAAAAAGGAATGACATCATAGTGCTTTGGTATATTTGCCCCGTCTTCCTTTAACCTTTTCTGAAAGTGTGTTGAGACATCCTGCCCCCAAGATTCTTTGACCACGGGCCATATTTCTTGGCCCCCTTCCGTGACCAAAATCGTCATGCATAGATTCTCAAACCCTTGATAGGAGGCCTCGTTGATAAAGCCATCCCGGTGCATGTACCACGCTTGTTCTGCAATCAGCATGTAGTCGATCACCCAGGTAGTGAACACGTGCCTGCTAAAGGCGTCCGCGGATTGGAAATTCTTGAAACACGTGGCGACTGCATCAAATATCTTTTGATCACTTCTCGTCGCAGCAAAAAAATCTCGAGAGGCATTTAAGATCTCTCGTTGATGACTTGCTTTGGTAACCTCATGGTTCTGCGCCATTTGTTGCCTGATAAATACGAACGACGCCAAAAACGCTAACGCCGCTGCCAGTTCCGATACTGCTCCGAGTGCACTCCAGTTCATAGGACGCTTTCCTTTACATTGGGATAGCTGCACTATGCATCAAATTTTGGGCACGCGGGCTCAAGAGACTTCTCGAGCACTACATCGTGGAGATCAAAGTCATGTCGAACGAAATAAAAGGTCCTTTTGACGTCGTCGTACTCGGCAGTGGCGCTGCCGGCTTGACGGCGGCGCTGGTCGCGAAGATCCATGGCGCTCGAGTCACTGTCCTAGAAAAGGCATCTCAAATTGGCGGCACCAGCGCTTGGTCTGGCGGAATGATTTAGTTTCACAATAAACCGCACAAGCGAACGAAGGGTGTCTCCGCCCCTGGGGAAGGGGCGCTGGCTTACCTTGGGGTTCTTCGTTCGCTTGGATCTGGCTGAACGCGCAGAGCGCCAGGAGAGGAACTACTCGTGTGCGCGGGGCGGTGTTTGCTTAGTTGTGAGTGGACATGTGCTATCCGCTCAACCTAGCTCCCTCCCCTTGCTCTTCAAAGATATATCCCTCGAGCTTGCCAATCGCCATTGATTGCTCACTGACGACGAACTTGAAAAGATCTCCCGCCGTGATAATTGCAACGGGTCTGTTGTTTTCGATGACGGGCAGATGGTGGAAGTCTTTTTGACTCATTATGTCCATGCAGGTGGAGGTGGAAGTCTCCTCTCGAACTGAAAGAACCTCTCTTGTCATTACCTCTTTCACTGAGACCAATTTGGGGGACCGATCGCACAGGACTACTTTCTTAGCGACGTCACGCTCGGTGACGATGCCAGCTAGCTCCGACTTCTCGTCGGTCACCACCAGTGCTGCTACGTCGTAAGTGACCATTTGCTCTATAGCGTCATGGACAGTTCTCCTGGCGTCTATGGAATATATCGCTCGGCCTTTACTTCTAAGTACATCTCCGACGGTACTTGTCATGCATCACCTCCACTTTTGAGCAGTACGCGACCATTCTGCAGTCAATTAATCAACACTTTTTACATTGGAGCTAGTACGTAAGTTCCAGAATTCTGGATGCAACGCTGAGCCAAGCGCAATTTTTCGCTCAGGAGCTGATTTCATACAGGTTGCAGAAATTTAGTAGTCAGTTGTTACCCTATGAGCAAATCTCTTAACAGACTGAGGGTGATCTCAACTTTGTTCCCGACCTAGTGCCCCGTACTGGAGAGCTGACCGCATTGAACACGAAATGCTTTCATCCAATCTTGATATGTCTCTAGCTAGGTAAACCCACCAATTCAAAGTACTCAAGTAATTGAGCTCGATACCCTGGTTCCATCGCATGGTAAATGGACTGAATTCGTTCGACAGAGAGAGATGAATCGAGCGATTGAGAGGTGCGAAATGCTGCTTTACTCGAATCAGAATCGCCCATCAGATGACAAGTAACCGCTAGCACTAAATGCCCATATGGATCATCGTTTCCGTGGAGTAAGGCTTGCTGGATTTGCCTTTGGCTCTCCTCAACTTCGCCCAAGACCAACAGCGCTATACTGAGCTGCAGATAATATCCAAATATTCTGGGATCTCTCGGGCTCAATTTGATCGCTTTGCGCAAGGGCTCAAGGGCTGATGAGGCATCGCCCGAATACAGGGTCGCCCAGCCGAGACCGTGGTAGGCATCTGCTGAACTAGGGTTAATCCTGATCGCTCGCTCAAAAGCGAAAATAGAGGTCTCCAGCTGGCCCAGAACCATCTGAACAGTACCAAGAACAAAATTTGTGTGAGAGTCGTCTGAGTCTAATTGAAACGCCTTTGTAGCGTTACCCAGAGCTTGTCTCAACGTTCCCTCTTGATCCGCAACTCTGCCAAATATGACGTCGTAGAATGCTATTTCCGCCAAGGCGGCATAGGAATAAGGAAAACCGGGGTTTTTCTCTATCGAACGCTGGAATGCTTCCGTAGCAAGCCGCGTGTCGTCGGGACTCCAAAATTGATGAAAATGCCACATGCCACGCTGGTACAAATGCCAGGAATCAAGGCTTCCATAGCTTCTAGTCTTCGCCCTGGATTGTTCGTTTTTCATAATTTCGTGAGGAATGCAGCGTGAGATCGATTCGGTCAAATCATCCTGCAATTCGAACAAGTCAGACAGTGAGCGATCAAACCGCTCTGCCCAGATTTGAGTATTAGTAGAGACGTCGCTCACCTGGGCCGTAACCCTTATGCGACTCCCTGCCCTGCGTGCACTGCCTTCCAAGATGTAACGCACACCAAGTACGCTTCTAATCTCGTCATGACCGGCTTGTTTACCCTTGAAAGAAAAAGAAGAATTACGGGGACACACCCTCAACCACTTGAGCGCCGACAAGCTGGTAATGATGTCTTCTGTCAAGCCATCAACGAGGTATTCCTGCTCCTCGTCGTTAGACTGATTGGCAAGCGGAAGAACGGCGATCGATGGAAGGTCTAACTCAGGTTGCCCTGAAACCATGGAGGCTTCATTGGCGTTCGCTGCTGGCACTGGGGAAGTGATTCCCCACCTGAAAATGGTTACCTCTCGTTTGATATTCTTGAGGACCGTCGCGGTGCCTGAATCAAAAATTGAAGCTTGCCTTGCATCCAAGCTGTAATATGCTGAGTCCGAGATTAGCACCTCTCCAGGTTCCGCTAGAGCCTCCAGACGGGCCGCTATGTTGATGCCGTCTCCGTAGATATCCTCATCCTCGTAAACGACGTCCCCGATATGAATCCCAATCCGCAGCGCGATGGTCTGATTGCCGATTAATCCTTCTTGGATCTGAATCGCAGATTGCAGCGCATCTCTCGCGCTGCTAAAGGAAACAATCCACCCATCCCCCATACTCTTGTCGAGAATTCCATTGTGTTCGTGGATGGCTGGGTTGAAGATTTCTCGACGAACACCCCGAAGCGCCTCTAGCGTTCGTGCTTCGTCATCACCCATAAGCTTGGAATATCCGACCACATCGGCAGCAAGGATTGCTATGAGCTCTCTTTTCACTTGGTTGGGGATCCCGCAGTCGTCTAGCAGAAGCTAAAGGAGATCAATAGCTGATTCAAGGCAGATCTTAATCACGCTCACTGCACTCTTCTCATCACTGTACGCCAATTTTTTATCGGTTGGACCGAAGATTCGCGCTGCTCTCCTTGCGGTGTTAAGTTGCTTTGCGCCGTATGAGCTTAAGGAAACGAATGGATGGCCTAGGTTTTAATCAAATCTCCCACGCATGTAGCGGAGTTGCTTGAGATCTCAATAGCTCAGGACAGGTTCTAAAGTCTGGATGGTGCCCAGGGCCAACTTCAGAGTTCCTCTACGGCACCAGTTAGCTAATGCACTCACCCTAAATCAGGCACTTAGGAAACCCTGGTTCACTGCTAAGGGCATCAAAATATCTACGGTTTTATCTACTAAGGGGGTACGCAGGAGGCCATATCCCCCTTTGTTAATATATAGGGTCACAGAGATTGTTTGAGACTTTGGAGTGTTAGGTAACCCAAAGACAGCCATTTGGGCTGCCCTTATTCCGCAATTAAAGCCTGCTCAGTTAGCACAGCTGCTTTGTGGTGGAGCGCTTACCAACTCACTCTTTTGGTTAGCGCCAATGCAAAAAGTAGCTCAAATTTCTATTTGGATGCTTGGAGGTAGGTTTCGAGTTTCAAGATCATCGATCTTTTGGGAAGCGCAATCAATTTGCAATACTAGTGGGACCCATTATGGCTTACCTTTGTCCGGGGACGAGGAACATGAAACTATGACTCTTACTATGACCCAGATAACACCTTAGTTATCTCGGCGTTTATCCAAAGTGCGAAAGCTTCATCGCCGGGTCTTTAAGCGATAAATGGCAACCAGTATGAAAAGTTGGCTGAATATCCGCTGTTGGTTAAGGGAAAAGGTGGTTAATTAGGTAGCAAAGGGCGGCAAGGTGCTTGACCTCTTTTGAGGCCGAGCACCTTTACTCTTTTATTATGACCCATGGTTGTAAGTGTTGATAACAGTCCAGAAATTTCGTGTATCGCAGGTCGCTGCCTCATTGAAATCTGCGAATAACTGAGCTCCTTCACCATCGCCGAAAAATCCCTGAAGTGCTTTGCCCATTTCTTCCCAGTTGGCCCATCCGGTCATGAGAATAAATCTACCCTGATCTGACATGTCTCCAGATGACGGGGTGAAAATCCATTGAGCGTCGTTTAAACCTTTAGATTTACTCCAGGCACCCACAGCTTTGGAGATTGTTAGCACGGTCTCCATCGACTGTCCCTCATTTAGTGAGCAGTTCCAAGTCTCCACCGGAGCCGAAGCACTATGGTCATCAGCTACAGCAATGAAAGGGAGCAACAAGATAAAAGTTAACAAATGTTTCATGGCAAGATCTCTCTAAAGTTCTATTAGGTTTCAGTCAAAATCTATGTCCAACTTGGGACTTTAGTCTTAAGACTCTGTGGAATTAATTTCTGATCGTATGCGACTTGTGAAGGTCCCAGTAACAATCCGCGGGGTTTTCCATTTCGCTATGGTTTTGGTGCGCTTTACCAACGCTTCCGGTTCTTACTCCGTCCATGAGGCTGATCATGTCAGGTGTTGTTCCCGCAATCATTGTCAGAAAATCGAAGTCACCCGCCATTCCAAAGCCTGGCAGTATGAGCGCTTGACCGGTCTGAGTATCTAGACTTTCGTTGATTGCATTGACGCGGTCTCTGGTCCGGTATTTCATAACATCGTTCATCGACTTCCCCGACTTGAGCTTGCAAACGCCTAAAATAAGGGGTTTTTCTGAAGATTGGGGGATTGGAGCCACGCCGCGAACGCTAGCGTAGACTGCGGTCTCGCAATCAGCAATTTTCGAAAATTTCTCAAGCAACTTATCGGCCTCTTTGCCGCTAAAGTGATTTCGCGCTTGGTCCCAAGCATCCCATGAAGGTGTGTAATTCACCCAGCGAAAATCCGCTTCATGGTAGGGTGGTGCGATCGCAGTCGGCTCCCACAAAAATGATCGTTGCTGGAGCTCACCTTTGTCTGCAAATGGGGCGACCTCATTTCGCGCAAACGCTGCCATATCGCCGATCGTGTAGCCAGTGTTTAGCTCGCAAGCCCAAAGCTCCATAACAGCTGGGTTGGGTGCCTCGTGGTCATCACCCCAAGCCAGTAGGGGCAGAGTTAACATCAAAATGAGTGCTGTTGATCGCATGATTGATCTCCTGAATCTTTGATTAGGCCAACATGTTAAGAGGCTGCTGCAAGGGATTTCAAAATTAGTTCGAGTTTAGTCCTCATTTTTGCTCTCTGGGACTACATAGCGGTGGACACAAGATACTAGCCACCAATTGATGCTGTCTGGTTGATTGTAAACAGGAAATGGATTGGTAAATGTTGTGAGGTGCATTGAGGGAGCGACCGCAAGAAACAACCCAAGCAGAGTAAAACGGCAGCCAAAGTGGCCCTTTGTATGTCTGCAGCACCACTTTTTTAAAATCATGTTTTAAGTATCTGCTCAGCTACAGCTCAAACTCAGACACACGATTACCCGCCCCCGTGTCTAAGTTTTTGACCCGGACCATAATGTTTGTCAGGAATCTTGTCAGGAATTGGGTCTAACGAGGTGGGAAAAGCTGTATATGCAGGGCTAAAACACTAGTAATATCGGTGGTTGGTGCCCAGGGCCGGAATCGAAAGAACCTATTTTTACTGGGCTCATCGATTGTTTGGCGTAATTTTGGCGTAGTTAATCAACGTGCAGGACAACCACTGCAGCACACTGACCATAGAAGAATGGGGGGAAGCGACGCATGGCGTTCGAGGGCAATCAGTAAGGCGCAAAATCGTAATCCAGTTTACTCTCGCTTTTTCTCCCTTAGAAATTCAGCTCACCCAGAGGTTGCTAGCTAAGTCATTGGCTTGTTTTGAACCAGATATTGGCGATTCAGATCTAATAGTCGGCAAATCTATACCCGACGCCTCTAATCGTCTGAAGCCGATCGGCATAAGGACCAATCTTCTTTCTTACTGACCGTATATGAACATCAATATTTCGATCAATGACTACGGTGCGGTCACCAGTTAATGCTCTCAAAAGATTGTCGCGGTTTTGAACTCTGCCCAAGTTAGATACTAGCTGATTAAGCAGTCGAAACTCCGATGCCGTAAAGTGAACCAACTCGTTCTTGAGCAAGACTTGGTGCTTTTCAACATCAATCGTTAACTCACCAATGACAATCTGTTTTGACTGCTCGTGCATACCAAGTCTTTGAGAGCGTCTCAAAACCGCCTTGAGCCGCGCCATTAATTCTCGGATGCTGAAAGGCTTGGTTACATAGTCATCCGCACCAAGCCCCAGTCCGATAACTACATCGCTCTCCTCTTCTTTCGCGGACAGCATTACGATGGGCGTTGAACTGATTTCGTTATCGGCGCGAACCTGTTGGCACACCGTCAGGCCGTCAACCTCTGGGATCATGAGATCTAGGATCACGAGATCCGGGTGCTTACTCCTGATCAGAGATATGGCCTCTGTTCCCGTCTCACAGCCTAGTGTGCTGTAGCCTTCTCTCTTAAGGTTGTACAGGACTAAGTCTCGAATGTCCTGCTCATCCTCGACAACAAGTATTAGAGGAGCGGCCATAGCTATGACTCACCGAAAAGTTGCTGACAACTTGTTACTTGTTCGAACCATCTGCCGGGGCTCGTAGCGGCGCCTGTCGAAAGCATTGAAGGATACTTTCTAGGAATACCGCTTAGGGTGGCTAACGATATATTTTTTGAAGAATTGAGGGTCACCAAAGTGGTCCTGGATTTCGTCAACCCGAAAGAAGTTCAGGTCAGCTCTCTCTCGGTCGGTAGATAGCAGTACTATTTCAGAATTCACTGACGCAGAAGAGTTTGGCAAAAGTTCCATTGCGAGTCCTGTCAAAACAACAGCTAGCAATAGTGGAATGGTGGAAAGGACGTTTTTCATGCGCTTTAAGAACCAACTAGTTTTGGAATCAGCACAAGTTTAGAAAGGCGATTGGTGTAGGCAAGCTGCTGAGCGCATTCGCCGATGTTTTTAACAAAGAATTAACAAAAACAGAATGTTATACTTTAGTTCTTAACAATTTCTTAACAAAAGCGAGTGATGCCAAGTGCTTGATTCCTAGGCCGATCAAGCTCCGCCGGCCGCAACAGGGGAACAAAAAAAAGCCGCATCGAATGCGGCTCTCATCCTTACCATCAGCTGAAACATTTACTCAATATTTACCAAGTTTCTATTCCCAAATACGAAATCTTCCTGCTGATTATGTTCCGCGAACATCAGCACGGGCATATCGTTGCACTCAAGGTTCTTAAGCTGTCGCTTGGATACCCCCTGCTCTCGAGCTTTCTTGAACAACTCCTCTTTCGAGATCAGGGCGCTCTCGCATAAGCTCGTTGCTAAGGTGTCTGGCTGCCTCCCTGCTTCAGCAGTATCGACAGGCTGGCTAAAGCCTAAACTTGACCAGACCAATAATATCACCCCAATCACGAAACCGTTCGGAGCAGAAATCAGTTCACTCAATGTCTTGTATTTCATACCTATTCCCCTATCGCTGATCAATTTTTACTACCCCGGACTCTAGGAGGCAAAAAAGAGAATGAACCCTTGTTTTTATAAAGTTATGCAACGATAAATTAAGAGTAAACGATTTTTTTGTTAAGAATTATAAAGAAAGCGTATGAATAAAGGGCTAAGACAGTCTATTCAGCAAATTGCCATCTTGGTAGTAGTCATGATTCTGACTAAATTTTGGTGAGCAAGAGCGAAACCTAGGCCTAAAGTTTTAAGCAGATCACAGACCCTACATTGTCTCTATAAGTCGTACTTGAGACTTACCAAATAGCCCAACCCAGGTATTCGTTCAAAGACCGTGATTCCAGCCGCCTCTATAATAACTTTCTCGTCTAGAAGGTTTTGAACCTTTGCTTTAATTGTAAAGTTCTCACTAGGAAACCAGGAGTAAGTGACGTCTAAGGAGTGAAACGGCTTTTCGAATTCATCAGGTGCTCCCAGCCTTCCTGCGCGATAAAGCCTGTCGCCAAATACGTTATAGATGATCGAAGCTGTATGTGACCCATCGTTGGAGTCAAATCCGAGCATCAAATTGACGAGATAGTCTGACGCGCCTGCAGCTTCTCTGACCTCGTTCGTAGGAGCATCAGCGCGCACACCAGCAACGGTTTCTGTATCTTGGAGGGTCGCATTCCCTTGCACGAAGAAGCGTTCACCCAAGTCTCCCAGCCTCGACAACCTAAGCAGCCCTTCCACCTCTATACCCGTTAACTCACTGGATTCGGCATTGATGATTCCGCGAGCACGATTAGTATCGGAGGCGGGGGTTTCGTAAAATTCGATGGGGTCTTGTATGTCTTTATAAAACGCACCTACGGTAAAACTGTTGCCATCGATCCAGATGAAGTCAAATCGGATGTCAAAGTTATCGATCTCACTAGGAATCGCGTCCGGGTTACCAAACGTCAATTCATCTGTAAGTGGATCGACATAACTTGTGTCAGAAACCTCTCTTAAATCCGGTCGGATGGCTGTTCGACTCCAACTCGCGCGAGCTTGGAATTCATCAGCCCAAAACTCTCCCGTATAGCCAAACGTGAGTGAGGGAAAAAGTTTTGAGTCATCAAACGAAGCCCTATCAAGCGCTGCAGGGTCGGTAGTTACCTGTGGTAATTGCACTGAATAGCCATACAAATTCCAAGGCAAAGCCACTTGTTTATAGTCCTCTCTCCTAAAGCCGGCTGTAATTCTGTAGGCATCATTTAGCCGCAGGTCCGCCATCACAAAAAAGCTGGCTGTCGTAGTAGCGGCGATGTAACTACGCGACCCCGCGCCTTGTATTCGCAGTTCGAATCCATTGTCCGGGTCCAGAATGTTTGAATCGGAAAAGACAGATGCAGAGGACCCCTCGATCTGGGTGTTTGCTGAGCCGAGCCCGAACTCTCGTTGTGCGTACAGTCGAGCTTTCCTGTCATATTGATAGCCAAACGTGACCTCTATTCTTGAACTTTCGAATTCAACGGGTAGTACTGCCTCGTAACCATAGCTAAGAACGTCATCGTCTAAATCGGTGAACCGAAAGTCTGCTGCCGATGTATCTCTCTGAATCGTCGCTGCAGTCGCACGACCATTGCCATCTGTCGTTGTGTCGAAGTTAATCACTGTGGCGTTTGGAATGTTGGTCGTTGCCTCGGAATCCGTATAGTGCCACTCAACGGTGCTGCCCTCCGGAAGGAAACCCAACAGTGGAAGAGTATCCAGCGTTTCACTGCCTAACTCGTGATCACCTCGGAACTGGTGGACCGCTAATTCTCGCTGCTCAAACTCGGTTCCCACTCTTCGGAAGCCGATACCATCCGACTTAATTCTGTTTTCATTAAAAAAGTCGTCGATTACAGCTTCGTTATCCGTATTGCGGATGAATATGTACCCAGCTGACACCTCGTGATCGCTACCGTAGGCAAGTCCAACGTTGGCCAGTCCATTCAAATTGATGGACTGGGTGGTCCTAGATTCGACGGAGAATCGTTCTTCTGGCTGGGCAAAATTGAAGGCTCGTCGCTCCCTATGACGCCAGCTCGATTCGTATCCTCCTGAGACCTGAATGCCTATCTCGAGCGAATCGCCTAACTCGAAAGCTGTACCGCCCGAGGTGCGAATATTTTGGTCTAATTTATTCCTTGCCGGACGCACTTCGCCCTCTCGGTTCAAAAAAACGGCTAAAGACCGATTCACGGCCTGAGCGTCTGCAAAAGTCGCATCCGCATTACCACCTTCTCTAAAGCTGGTGAGAATCGTGGCTGGACTCAAGTTTCCCCTGTATTGGTCGATCGCCTGCAAGAGCTGCTGAGGTATCGCCCTCGTACCATCATCTTTGCCGTAGTCGTCGTCTGAACCTCCACGATAGCTGAGCAGGTTACCGCTGGATTCGGAATTATCTCCAGAGCCCACCTCAATGCTGAAGTTCGTACCCTGATCCGGAAACGCAGTGGTCCTAACGTCGATTAGGCCACCAGCGAAGTTCGCCCTAATATCGGGAGAAAAAGTCTTTTGGACAGATAAGCCCGACACGATCGACGCTGGGAAAATATCGAGCGGAATCACGTTACGCGTCAGATCAGGTGAGGGAATCGACGCTCCATTTAACGTGGTCGAAGAGTAGCGCTCCCCCAAACCTCTTACATACACAAATTTATCTGAAACGAGCGACACCCCAGTCATCCGTCGCATAGCGTTGGCTACCGTTGAATCTCCAAGCCGACTGATCGATTCGCTATCGAGCACATCAATCACCGAATCATCTTCCCGGCGCTCATTAAGCAACTGCTGTGCAGCGTTTAGAAATCGACCGACGACTACAACTTCTTCAATACTCTCACCGTCGGAGGCCTGTTCTTCAGCAAACACCTGCGCTGTTGACAACCCGATACCGATAATGGCGACGGATACTATCCACTTTAGAATTGGAGGCTTTTCATTCTCAAAGAACATATTTTTTCTCAACGATTTGGAAGTTAGATGGGTGGGCCCTCGCTAACCGCGAGAGCCATCATCAGCTTGCTATAACTTTTGGTGCGTTACTGCTGGAACCAGAAGTCTTGGTCCAGGCCGAATGCCCAACCCGCGGTCCAATCACTTGTTGCGTCGACCGCACCCAAAAACGGCATCTCAATTCCTTGCTCGGGCAAAGCCGCGTCATTCACCACCACTTCACCCACAGGAATTGAATAGAAACCGTTTGCGCTACTCAAAATGATTAATTGAGTGTCGGCCAACTGAGTCGGATCAGTCGCCGTATCGAGGTCGGCGAATACTGTGTTGCTGTTTGTCTCGAGCCATTCAGATGCATCCTGACCCGCGATGCTCTTGCTCGACTTTGTCACCGATGCAAATACCGAATCCGTGATAGAAGCATTCCCGCCAACAAATCCTTCTGAGGCAACCGTATCGTCGATACGGACACCCCAATGATCACCAGGTGAAAATTCTTCGGTATAACCTCCGAAAACTACCGCGTGGTGGATGGTTGGCCACAGACCTTCTCTCAAACGAAGACCAGCACCTGGATCATGCGTACCCTCACTGGGAGAAAAAATACAGGTCAAGCCGTGAATGGTTGGTCTGGAATTCAACCCCCGGTCAAACATATCCTGAATGAACTCTGGGGTCTTGGAGCTGTAAGAACCAATCCCATCTGCCTCAACGCACCTATTCCCATCAGTCTCTTGCTGGATAACGAGCGCGTTAGTAATCGATCCAATGTAACCTTCATCAATGTCGATCGAATCATCCCTTACGAAAACTGCGATAAAGTTCTCGAAGTTAACAGCTCCGCCAAACATCTCTATGCCGTCGTCATAGGTTGAGTAAACCTGAAGATTCTTAACGAGCGTATTTCGACCGACGCCTCCGAAAGAGATACCGTTTAGCTCATCGCCGTTGGCAACCTGTGCACCTGTATGTTTGACGATTACATACTCCATGCGACCCGAGCTGTCGTCGTCATTCGCACCCCCATAGTAGGATTCATCCAATCCCTCAGCGCCCTCGGCTGCTATGTTGCACTCACCAACAAGGGCCAAATCTGTACCTCTTGTACCTGTGTAATCGCACTTATTTGATACACCAAACCCATTGATCACCATCCCGCCCCAAAGCTGGACATCCTCTGCTCCAGCCGAGCCCTCGACTGCATCTGCTGTTGCGGTAAAAGTGATTGGCTTCTCAGCTGTCCCGACCGCAAAAATTTGTGACCCTCGATTGATAATCACGAATTTAGTATTGTCCGGCCAGGCGAGAGTTGCGCCTGCTTCGATGGTCAGCGTGGGGCCATCACCGCCCTCAGCGATCCCAGCAGCTGCGAGCTCTTCATTGTTCGCGTGAGCTTCACCGACAAATAAACTGCCCTGAAAAATATGAATGCCGCCTTCGGCTAATTCAGGGATAGTGATATCGGTTGTCAGGTTGTTTCCTGCATCAGCAAAAGCTGGCGAATAAGTGCAATTTACGCCGTCAAAGTCACCCTCAATCGTCTGACCGCCCGAATTTACGTAAGACGCGCAGGGGTTTTCCTCTGCTAACGGTGCAGCAGTGGTATTGTTTGAATTGGTCACAGAGTTATCGGTTGAGTTATCTGCGGTAGACGGGTTGATATTGATGTCTCCGCTATCACAAGCAGAAAGTGCTGCTAACACCAATGGTAAAACGAGTCGCTTTAGTTTCATGACATGGCCCTATGTCTATGGTTGTCGGGATTTGACTCCGCGCATTTTGCCGATTGACATTTGAGGACCAGTAAAGATGGTTAAAAAGTTTGGTAAATGAATATGAAAAAGTCTCTGTATTTATAAAGAAATCTTTAAATACACTTTGAACTTCCCAGGCAAAAGAGAGTCGCTTTTTATAAGTTCCCTCACGCTCGCTCCTGGCGTAATTCTTGGCGTAATTTGGCGTAATTAATGCCGTAGAAATATGGGGAAATGTGGTTATAAGCGCAAACGGCGGAGAATAGAAGCCCCGCAAACCCTTGTTTTATGGGCTTTTATGGGGTTTAGGGGGAATATGCGGGGAGGGTCGTGGTGCCCAGGGCCGGAATCGAACCGGCACCGCCTAATGGCGACAAGATTTTAAGTCTTGCGTGTCTACCAATTTCACCACCTGGGCACGAGCGCGAGTCTATCACGAATGCAGTCGAATCAGCCCCTCTTGCATGCAACTCGCGACCAATTGGCCGTTTTCACTATATACCGAACCGCGCGTGTAGCCCCGCGCGCCCTCTGCAGCGGGACTGTCTAGCGAGTACAGCAGCCAATCGTTGACATTCACTTCAGCGTGAAACCAGATGCTGTGGTCGAGACTAGCGACTTGCATGCGCTCGCGGTCGTATTGCCCGCGATGCGGCATCCTTGCGGTGCCAAGCAGCGCCTCATCGGACTGATAAGCCAGCAGTGCCATATGAAGGCGTGGATCATCGGGGGCCGTCCCATTCGCTTTGATCCACACGTTTTGCTCTGGCTCCTGGGGCTCCTCAATCAGCAGCTTTTTATGGTCTTCCCGGAAGCTCAAGAAGGGCCGGGTTTTCAAGCCAGGTACCATCTTTGCCTCATCAGGCGCTGAAAAGCTCGGCCCGTCCATCTGATGAGACAGCCCTTCTTCACTCACTTGAAACGAGCAATCCATGTTGAAGATGGCTTTACCGTTTTGAATCACTTTTATTCTGCGCGTGGTGAAGCTTTTACCGTCGCGGATGCGATCCACCTCAAAGAGTGCTGGCGTCGTTGGATCTCCTGGTCGTAAGAAGTACGCATGGAGGGAATGAGGCAGTCTATCGTCCTCGACAGTTCTAATCGCCGCGATCAGTGCTTGGGCAATAATTTGACCGCCGAATAGGCGCTTGTTCCTGTCTGGTGGATGGAACCCTCGGTATAAATCTCGATCGATAGCCTCAAGATCAAGCAGGTAAAGCAGCCGCTCAAGGGGATTCAGAGCGAGATACTCCTCGAGGACTGGCGCAGCATCGGCCATGAGTGGTTCCAACGCTCCGTTATCGGAGCGTCATACCACCATCGGCCATAAACGTACCGCCCGTGATAAACGAGGCCTCATCCGAACCTAGGTAGAGCATCATATTGGCGATATCCAGTGGGTCGCCATAGCGGCCGAGCGGAATACTGGCAGTGAAGCTTTCATGAGCAAGCTCAGCTTGGCCGGGCATGATTCCCTCCTCTAGACTTCTCATCATTCGGGTTTCGGTGGGCGAGGGGTGAACAGAATTCACTCGTATTTGGTGCTGCGCGCCGGCAGCGGCCGCTGAACGCATTAGCCCAACCACCGCGTGCTTGCTCGTCACATAAGGCGCAAGCATTTCAGAACCTCGAACACCAGCGACGGACGACGTGATAATGATGCTACCGCCGCCCCGCTTTTGCATAAGGGGGAACATCACCTGTACGCCAAGCCAAACCCCGCGAACGTTGACGGCCATGACCTTGTCGAACATCTCATCTGAGAACTCAAGAAACGGTTTTATCTCACCCTCAATGCCCGCATTGGCGAGAAAGATATCAACGCCGCCAAAAATATCGACGACCTGTTGCGCCATGCGCTCATTATCATCACGCTGGGTGACGTCAGCAGCGCAGTAATGA
>Ga0181577_10002066_pt1 | contig 15874 bp, 16 predicted proteins | sample 101ome_21_FD_132468 | JGI IMG/M metagenome (GOLD analysis project Ga0181577, IMG submission 132468) | Coastal salt marsh microbial communities from the Groves Creek Marsh, Skidaway Island, Georgia - 101413BT metaG (megahit assembly) | ecosystem: Environmental > Aquatic > Marine > Intertidal...
CGTGGAGTTGGATTTTTTCCAGGAAGTAAAAATACTCAGGCAACTCGAGCATCCCAACATTATCGGGTACATTGGGTCAATCGTCGACGGTAAGCACCTTTGCCTCGTGACGCAATTGGCCACGGAGGGTTCGCTTCAAAAAGTATTACAGCATGGTGGTGTGATGTCTAAGCAGGACGTGCGAACGATACTTTTGGGCATAGCTCGCGGTATGCGCTATCTGCACGAAGAAAAGTCCATCATGCATCGAGATTTGAAGACTGCAAACATCTTGATCACGAATAGGCTCGAGGCGAAAATTTCAAACCTCAGTCTCGCTCGTGAGTTTACTGGCGATGGATCCAGCGCTTACACGGTGGAGACTGGTAGTTATCGATGGATGGCTCCGGAAGTCATCGCCCACTTGAAGTACAACGCGATGATCGACGTGTACTCTTTTGCGATTACGTTGTGGGAAATAATCACCCGGGGACAGACACCATTCGACGACTTGAATCCCGTTCAAGCCGCCGTCGCTGTGGTACAGCGAGGCGCACGGCCTCTGGTGCCGCAGAAATGTGATCCTCTTTTTGCTGACCTCTTAAAGCGCTGCTGGAAGACGGATCCGGAAACGCGACCGCGCTTCCGAGAAATCGTCACCCTCCTCGAGGCGCGAAACGTCGGCGAGGAAAGCGAGAGCGTGTCGACCGAGTCGCACCAAAAGAAGAGGTTTTCGTTGTTCCGTTTCGGCAGAACAAAAAAGAAGAATTAACGCGACGACGACTGCGGTCTCTCTTCGTTGTTTTATCGACCATAGTCTTGACTTGACTTTTACTAGTAGTTGTACCGGTAACGGTAATAAATTAGTACACGTCGTGTTGGAACGTAAATTACAAAGTGTTAGCGTGTCATAGATGGAGTGCACCTCAACTCAACGTGAGGTGGGAAAGATCGCCGTGAGCGAGGGACGACTCGGATTCACTTTCTTGACTTCTTCGCCGACGACTTCGACATTCTTGTAGGTGTAGCCGATGAAGTTTGAATCCTTCGATTGTTCCGCATCGGTGAGACCGCTTTTTTTGCGCATGCTTTCATCCTCTTCAAACTCCTCAAAGTTTCGAGTGTCGAGATCGTGCGACACGACCGGTCGGTACGGTGGGGTCACCGTGTAGAGCGTGTCCCAGTTGAGCCCTTTAAAAAATGCATGCGACTTGATCTCTTGGACGCCTCCGCTCGTACCCAAACGCTGGTCGGCGTCGCACAACAAACGTTCGATCAAATCTCGAGCTTCAGAAGAGATGGGGGCGTCGTCTGGGATTCGCAAGTGATGTCTCCAGTGGACGATTTTTCGGCACGTCGTCATCGGTTCGTCGCTGTAAAACGGAGCGTATCCCATGAGCATCTCAAACATGATCGCTCCGACGCTCCACCAATCGCACTCCATACCGTATCCTTTCTTCAATAATACTTCTGGGGCGATGTAATCGGGCGTGCCCACCGTACTGAACGCCAAGCGACGTCGATTCTTTTGCCAGTTGGCGAGATCCTCGGCGCGTTTCTGGTCCGCCTCCGTCTTCGACATCGCGGTGGCGTCCGCGTCGCTCTTCGACATGGCTTCATTTTCCAAAATCTCAGGCAGAACCGCCTTTTGATACGCGGGATCGATGGGTTTGCACAGACCGAAATCACTGAGCTTCATGTGACCGTCCTTGTCGAGTAACAGATTATCGGGCTTGATGTCTCGGTGAATAAAGTTGTGACGATGAATCGTCTCCAGAGCGGTGATCGTCTGCGCGAGATAGAAGCGCGTCTCTTCCTCCGTGAGCGTGTCTCGTCGAATCAAGAGCGTCATCACGTCACCACCCGGTAAGTACTCCATGACCAAGTACAAAAATTGATCGTCTTGAAACGAATAGTACAGCGTCACCACCGTCCTCGAGTTCACCTCGGCGAGCAAGTTTCGCTCCGCCTTGACGTGATCCACCTGTCCTCGACGCACCATCTCCGACTTTTTCAACTTTTTCATCGCAAATATCTCACCAGTCGTCTTCAGTCGCACCAATCGCACCTCGCCTGCGCGTCTCGAAGAATATTCCTCGTCAGTCTCGTCGCCCCGCCCGTCTCGCTCCCGCCGCCCGCGCGCGGTCGCCTCTCTCATCCCTCGCTCGCCTCGCTCCACCACGCACCGAAAGCACCGCGTCCGATCAATTTCAACGGTTCGAAATCCTCTACGCGCATCTTTTTCGCCGCCACCGCCGCCTTCCCGACGCCGCCGCCGTTCGCGTCGTCGTCCTTCGTCTCCCCCCCCCCGCCGCCGCCGCCGCCGCCGTCGTCCAACCGCGTCTCCTCCATCCGTCTCCCGACGCGCGCCACCGCGGTTCCATCCTCCACCACCGTCCGTTCCGCGGCCGTCCGTTCTTTCCGTTCCCTCTCGCTCGCCCGTCCCGTCGCCTTGGCGAACGCGCGCGAGAACCATCCATCGCTCTTCTTCTCCGACGGGATCTTCCCATTCGTCGTCTCACGCGACGACGACGCCGCGTCTCGCCCGGTCCTCGTCCACCGTCCCATCGCGCGCGTCGCCGCCGTCGATCCCCCTCTTTCGCGCGCGGTCCGTCCGGTCCGGTCCGTCGTCCGTCCGTCCGTCCGTCGTCGCGTGTCGTCGTCGGTCGACATCATCAATCAATCAATCAATCAATCACTCATTCGATCCATCATTCGATCACTCATTCGATCGATCACTCATTCACTCGATCGATCAATTCAATCTTTCAATCGATCAATCACTCGATCAATCAATCTTTCGATCAATCTTTCGATCGATCGATCACTCATTCGATCAATCACTCATTCACTCGATCAATCACTCACTCGATCGATCGATCGATCGATCACTCACTCGATCGTTCCGCCCCGTGGAAAAATGTGTGCACCCCCTCCGTCGACACATCTCCATGACTGACGAGTCATGACCCGTCGTCGAGAGCGCCGGTCACGAGCACGAGCACACGACGCGAGACTCGTCCGCGAGGACCGAGGAGCGACGTGAGCGATGGATGACGACGACGACGACGGGTCGACGACGGGTGCGCGGACCGGTGTCGCGTCCGTGGACTCGGTCGGTCGAACGGTCCTCGCGGTCGCGTAACGCGTCGAGGGGAGACGATGGACGATGGACGATGGACGATGGACGATTCATTCATTCATTGAATCATTGAATCATTGAATCATTGAATCATTGAATCATTCATTCCTCGCCTCGCCTCGTCTCGCGCGCGAGAGGGCGGCGACGCCGCGGCCGCCGAGCGCGAGGACGCGCGCGACGTCCTCGATCGATGGAGACGACGACGGCGGCGGCGGCGGTGTTGGACGCCGTCGTCGCGGGGCGACGCGCGATTCGTGAGATTCGCGCGAGTCTCGAGACGACGACGGCGACGGCGACGGGACGTGGGTCGCGCGACGGGCGACGGAAGACGGCGCGGGCGCGAGAGGAGGCGCGCGACGCGTGCGCGCGGAAGATTCGTGAGGCGGTGCGCGAGGAATCGAGCGCGGCGCGGGCGAGCGCGGAGGAGGAACGAGACGTCTTGGCGGCGTGCGCGCGGGCGAACGACGCGGCGCGACGCGCGGGCGCGCGGGCGGTGACGGAGGCGGTGCGCGCGGGGGAACCGATGGTGAGTTTTCGAGCGATGCGCGAGGAGCGACGTGAGACGGTGGATGCGTTGCGGGCGCGCGCGCGCGAGGTGGGACGACGGGCGAGAGAGGCGGCGGCGAGGATGCCGCGGGACGTCGAGGACGTCGAAGGCGCGTGCGCGAGCGCCGAGGACGCGAGAGAGGCGTTCGCGAGAACGAGAGAGGCGGTGAGGGAGGCTATTGAACGCGAGAGAGAGGAACACGCGAGATCGGTTCGAGTGATGGGGGATCGAACGCGAGACGTGGAGGAGGTGATAGATAGAATCATAGAGACGCGCGTCGGCGTGCGGCGATGACGTGAATTGAAATGAAATGACACGACCGACGCGAGACGCGCGCGCGCGAGCTCACGCGTCGCGAACGACGACGCGTCGACTCGAGAACGCGACGGGTACCGCGCGCGAGCGAACGCGAATAGTCTACCGCCATGCGCGCGTGCGTCGCCGAACACGCCTCGCGAATCCTCGCCTCGGGGGCGGCGTGCGGCGCGGGACGTCGCTCTCGCGCGTCGACTCGAGACGTCTCGGCTCGACGGCGACGCGTCGAAGCGGACGAGGAAAACGGTCTCGAACGTCCTCGCGCGTCCACGATCGCGAGATTCGCTCGTAAACCGCAGCGTCTGAGCGCGAACAAGAAGCGCGCCAAGGAGGAAAAAGCAGCCGACAAGCGCCGACGACGCGAGCTCGAGCGACGACCGCCGCCGACGTCGGAGGACGATGCGCTTCGTGGACGCGTCAAGGATGCCGATCACGACGCGAGGCGGTGGTTGGGACAACACTTTCTCGTGGACGCCACCGTGGTGACGGACGCGGTGGAGGCGGCGCGTCTGCGCGCGGGGGATCGGGTGCTAGAAATCGGACCGGGCACAGGAAATCTGACGAACGAAATGTTAGCCCTCGGCGCGCGCGTGTTGGCGGTCGAGAAGGATAGAAATTTAGCGGAGAAACTGCGCGAGGGTTTGTGCGAGGAGTACGCGGAGACGTTTGAATTGGTGGAGGGTGATTTTTTAAAGTGGGACGGTTTGGCGGAGGCGTTCACGAGACGGATGCCAGACGAGCCGAGGGCCAAGGTTGTCGCGAACATTCCGTACAACATCACGACGGACGTTTTAAAGGTGTTGTTACCGATGGGTGAGACGTTCGAGGACATGATCTTCATGTTTCAGGAGGAGGTGGCGCAACGTTTGGTGAGAGACGACGCGGGCGGGGGCGACTATCGCGCAATGAGTGTGCGCGTGCACTATTATTCAAAACCCTATTACATTCGCCCGGTTTCGCGACACTGTTTTATGCCCCCTCCAAACGTGGAGTCGTGTCTGATCGGTTTTAAACCAAAGGAACCGCACGAACTCTTACCCCTCGAGGGCACGGAGAAACAGTTCTTCACCTTTGTCCAGGCATGTTTCGCGCAAAAGCGTAAAATGTTGCGCAACAATTTAAAGGCGGTGTGCACCGAAGACACGATGGATGGCGCATTTGAGATGCTCGATCGCGGCGCGAAAATTCGTCCACAGGAGCTGACGATGGAGGAGTACGTCAAGCTCTTTAATTTCGTCCGCGAGCGAGAGTCGGGGACGTCGAGCGAAACCGGCGAGACCGCGGAAACGACGACGTAGACGACATAGACGACGTGTGTGTGGTAGTGTATTCATGACAACTAAGATTTCAACCTTCTAAACGATCAACGGAGTAAGTGACTAAATCGCGCGCTCAAACGCGCGCTCGGACCGCGAACGCATTCGCGCCAACGTTCTGGGTATTCTCACATTTTTTATTTTTCCGACAGTGCCTTTTTCAAGATGAGCACCCCGTGCCAGATGCTCCACACCCACCCCACGAAGAAGACGAGACACATCAGCCACATGCACGCGAAACACTTGAGTCCCTCCATCGTCTTATCGGCGACGATGCACGCGACGAGGGTGCCGATGCCCGGGAAGAAGACGTTCAACAGCATGGCTGCGATGGCGACGTTTTTCCCCACCTTGACGATGGCATCTTCGTGCGTCTTCTTGACGAAATCAACGACGGCGGACATGATTGTCGTTTGGCGTGTGGCGCACGGCGCGTCGGTGCGTCGGTGCGTCCGTGTGTGATGCGACGACGATTGGAGGGGGGTGAATGAGTGAAAGAGTGAAAAGTGATGAAGACGAGTGAAAAAATATCTTTTTTTGCACACTTGCAGCACACTAAAGTACTCACTAACTCTACATAGACTGACGATTCGAGCTCACCCGAAGGTGTTGAGCGCACCCTGAGTCTGGTCGAGGAAGGCTTGGAGACGAGCCTTGGCGACGCGACTCGCCGCGGGTTTGTCCGAGTCGTCGTCGAGGAGCTCGTTTTCGCGAACGCTCGTCTCGCTCGCGGGCCCATCCCAAAATCCAAACGGCACGTCTCGGAGACGAGCATCTCGCGCGCGAAGGGCTTCGGTGAGACGGTTGGCGTCCTCGATCGTGACTTTCACGGGATCTCGATGATCGGTGGGCGTGAGAAGGACGCCTCCAGGTGGCGCCGCGGCGGCGTCTCTCGACAGCATCATCCTCACCAAGCTCGGCGTCGGAGGCGACGCGCGAGAGTCGTTTCCTCGGATCATCACCACTCCGCGCGCGGAGGCGAGGTTCAGATAGGCGTTGGACACGCTCACGCCCCAACAGTTGGCGCACGGCGCGCGCTCTTCGTCGCGCCCGCTCGTGGAGACATCTTGTGCCGAAGCCTCCTCCGTTCGGGCGCGGGCGTAGTCTGGAGGAAGCGCGATGGCCCAGATCGCGCGGTAAGGTTCTATCTTGGCGAAAAACGCGTCGCCCGTGAGGACGCGGCGAAGCGACATGTCGCGTCGCCCGTGAGGACGCGTGAAGTGGCGCTCGGGGTGTGGGCCCGGAGGGGGGCTGGTTCGTTGGCTACACTGCTATGCTTTGGTTTGCAAATTTCCACTAGTGCTCGCGTCGAGCTCAATCAATCTAACGGCGCCGCAACCTTACCTTCTCCGCCCAACATTTCCTTCTTGAGCGCGGCGATGCGCTTGGCGACCTCGGGGTCCTCCTCTGCGGCGTCGTCGGCGTCCTCAGCCTTGCGCTTTTTGTTCAACTTTTTCTCTACGTCGTCCGTGATCGGGGTGTTCCACCAGATTGGGCCTCCCATGATGCCGTCTCCTGAGCAGCACGAAATGCAACCAGTCTTGACGTTTGGCGTCAAGCGCTGTTGGGGAGCTCTGGAAGCCATGGGAACGCGACAGATGCTCGTCGTCCCAAAGTTTGTCGCCGACTTTTGTATGGACAGAAGCGAACACAAGTTTTCGTACCCAGGTTTGCGCCACTTGGAGATGAGTGCCTGATCGGCGATCTTCTCTCGGCACAAATAATCGTACAGCTCTCTTTTTAACGCCTTTCGCTTGTACATCAAGTCAAAGATGAAGCGATTCTTTTCCCAGTGAATTCTGTGAATTCTCCACGTCAACTCATTCTTTCTCTTCCCCTCGTGCTCCTCGTTCACGGCGTCCTTCATCTGGTTTTCAAAGTCCTCTATCGCCTGTTCTATCATCTCGAATCCCTCGGGCGGCGCCTTACCCTTCAGTCGTCGTCGAAACGACATGACGGTGCGCGTCGATAGGGTTGATTCCGCGAGGTTGTGCGCGGCGGCTCGACGTCTACGTTCGAGATGTACCGCGCGGGCGAGTCGAGAGGTGCGACGCCGTGGATCTAAGTCACGGCGCGACGACCGCGACGACAACGTTGGGCGCGCGCGTGCGACTGAGGATGTGCGTGTGTGGCGGGCAACTCTGTCACACGCGGCGGCTCGTGTCTAAAATTTTCCTTCATTTTACAAAATCTACTTTTCTACGCCGATGATGCGACCCGTGTCATCGCGTTGAAGCTTTGAATCATCGCCGCCGTCCGCAGCCCGCCAGGCGACGTCCAAGCTCGGTCGAACGGCTCGAAGTTTATTGACGAGTCCTTCCCAGTCGTCGTCTTGAGCGCCGGGATTCCCACCGATGACTAACGTTTGTAAATTCGGGAAAGTCTCCGCGTTTTCGAGAGCTTGAACGATCGCTCGGAGACCCTCTACCGTCAGTCCGACGGCGCCGAGATCGAGCAGTGTTACTGGACATCCCCGGGCCGAGTCAAAGATTTTGCCAACGCCGTCGTCCCCGAAGGCGTTGTCGAACAGAGAGACGGCCGACGAACCATTCAAGGCAAATCTCAGACTGCCAGCGGATGCACCGGTGAGACCGCACGATCCGAGATCAATGGATTCAGGCGCTCGAGATGCAAAAGCACCGTTTGCGAGCGTGGCGAGCCCGCTGTCTCCGAATGCGTTTCCGCGCAGGTTGACGTTCACAAATTTTGGGCTAGCACGCAAGAGACCATCGAGCGCCTCCACGTCTCGCGCTTCCTTGATCTCACACTGGACGAAATCAAACTCAAGAAAGTTTGTCGTTGACCCCGTTCCGAAACCTGAACCGCCAAAGCATGACTCTGCGCCACCATCTCCGAGCTTGACACTGCTCATTTCCAGTCTCTCTAAACTCGCCTTCGTTTGCGCCAGACCGGCACCGATTTCCCGCAGTCCCTCGGCTTCGACGGAACATCTCGTCAATCCCAGACGTTTGATGGATGAAGAATCCTTCAAAAAGTTCCCTAGAGCTCTCGCCGCGTTGGAATCAAGAGTATTATCCGTCAAGTCCAGCGTCTCGAGCGTGGCTCCAGACTTTGCGCCGGCAAAAACTGCCTCGTACCCGACGGCTCCGAAATTCTCATTCCTTCCTAGCCTGAGCTCTCGAACGCTACCGGACTGTTCCAAAACTTTCCCGATGGCGTTACCGCTCTCGTCTCGCACGCCTTTGTACTCTAAATCGATTTTTTCGATGGCCGCCGAGTGCGCCAGTCCCTTGAGCGCCTCGTCCAGAGCGCACCCTTCCTCGCCCGCATCCCCGAAAGATTCGTCTCCGATGCACAGCGACGCGATTGAGCTATTGATGGCGAAGCACTCCGCCCACGCTCGCGCGGCTCGCGACGTCACGCGATGTCCAGAGGCGTAAAACTCGCGAACGTGCTCATTTCCCTCCAACGCCTTTGCCGTGTCGATTTGTAAGTTCTCATCGAACGGACGCACGCGCAGGACGTGCACCGACGTGAGCGTGGCGTCGTTCTTTTCGATTCGCATCAGCCAAGACGGCTTATCGCCCTCCGGGGCGGGCTTTCCCCACGCCATTCGACGCGTCTCGTCGACCAACACGGCAGACAATGTCGCTTCGACGAGCGCTCTCGCGCGGTGCGCGCGCGGCGTTCGCCACGTTCGACGCAGCTCCGATGAGAACGTGTGGTCTCTCGTCGACACGCGCGCTCTCTCGCGCGCACAACACCACGTCGGCGTCGACGTCAACGAGCGAAGATGCGCCCATCGGTCAAGTCGATGCCAGGGAAAAGGCAAAGTTTGAGTCCGACGCCGCGCTTTGGTGGAACGAGGACGAGGGACCGTTCGCGGCGTTACACGCCATGAATCCCGTGCGCGTGCGGTTCATTCGAGACGCGTTGACGCGGCGGTTTGAGAAGGAGTTGGCTCAGAACCCGCCCTACGCGGCGCTGCGAGGGGTGAAGATTTTAGACGTCGGGTGCGGCGGGGGGATTTTAGCGGAGAGTTTAGCGAGATTAGGAGCGGATGTCACGGCGATCGATGCAGGGGCGGCGAACATCGCTATCGCTCGAGCGCACGCGGCGTTAGATCCCGACTTGGCGAAGAATTTGAGGTACGAGGCGGTGACCGCAGAGGAGCTCGCGTCTCGCGGTGAGACTTTCGACTGCGTGACGAGTTTAGAAGTGATCGAACACGTCACCGATCCGCTCGAATTCACGTTATCGCTCAGTAAACTCGTGAAGCCGAGCGGTTCGCTCTTCATCAGCACCATCAATCGCACGGCGAGGTCCTTTGCGATGGCTATATTAGCCGCCGAACGCGTTCTCGGCATCGTACCGCCGGGAACTCACCAATTCACAAAGTTTTTGACGCCCGGTGAGGTGGCGGTGATGGCGAGTCGGGCGGAGTGTGACATGAAAGAGCTTGCGGGGATGGTGTACGATCCTCTGCGCAACAAGTGGTCGCTTTCGTCGGACACCCAGATTAACTTTATAGCCCACTGCGTCAAGGAGACGCCTCCTTGACGCGAGTAGTCATGCATTTCTAACGTTTTAATCACAGCACTAGTCACGGCATTCGCACTACGGTATTACAAATCTACTATTTCGTTCCCTAGATCACATCACGGATCGCTATGCGGCTCAAGACCGCGTCCTCTAAGCTACCGAGCTCGAGCTCGTTTACGTGCACCTTGTACCACTTTCGCAGTGAAGCCTCATCCACCGCGGGCCGCGCGTCGAACGCCACGCAGTCCCCGCGCACGGCGTTCATGATTTTTTCCGCATCCTCATCCGTGGCGTCAAACTTACACACGACGAGCGCGTCCGATTTCTCGTCGCCCCCGAATCGACGAAACGCCTCGCTGATGTGCCCATTCGGCGACAGAGAAAACACCAACTCCGAGTGCACCGCTCGCGTCACCAGCGCCCCTCTCGCCCGCGCCACGATCGCTCGATACGCCGCCAGTTTCAAACACGCCATCCCGGCCACCGCGCGCGCGTTCATCACCGCGCAGTCCAACTCTCCCGACAGCAGCGCCGCCCGCACCTCCCCGGCGTTCGTCACGTTCGCGAACGTCCACACCGCGAGCCGCGCCTCTCTCGCGACGTCGCCCTCGCCGCAATAATCGAACGAGATCGTCTCCATCGCGCGTCCTCGCTCGCGCCTCGCTCGACCCGCGGACCGACGAATGACGACAACGACGACACTCCGCGGCGGGCGGGCGAGCGATCGAATTTGTCTCGACGACGTCCTTCATGACCGCGACGGACCCGACGAAACCGACGACGACGTCGTCGACCTCGCTCCGCGCGAGCGAATCGCTGCGCATCCTCCGCGATCACAAGTACTCGCTTCGAGACGTGCCCGCGCCGGACGAGCCCGCGAGCGTCCCCGGAGGCTCGGCGGATGCGCGAGCGCATTGCGAGCGCATCGCGGAGACGACCGACGAGGACGACGCGACGGACGCGCGCGCGGGGTCGACGCCGCGCGCCGGGGTGAGATCAAACTCGGCGCCGTCCATGGGGACGGCCGAGGCGGGGGCGAGAGCGCTCGACGACGCCGAGAGACGTCAAGACGCGCGCGCGCCGAGCCCGACCGAGGAAGGCGCGAGCCGCGCGAGCGAACCGATTCCGAGAGTGCGCGTGCCGGCGCCCATCTCGAGCGGAGATTGGAGAGAGTTTCAAGACGCACAGGAGGCGCTCACGCGCGGGACCGGGGGCGAGGTTCGACGCGTCGGCGCCGAGCTCAGGGACAAGAGAGCGCCGTCACTGGAGCATGTCCTATAGTGTACTAGATTCTAGCCCATGTAATGTGCGAATGGTGTATGTGTACTCGAGGCGACGAGACGCGCTCGCGCGCGGTGTCGCGAGGTATCGCGCGAGGACGTCGTCCGCACAACCGAACTCGCGGCGCACGTCGACGAGGGGTGGGTGCGATCGAAGGTCGTCCCCGAGACCGCGTTCGAGCGCGCGCATTCACCGAAGCGGGTCTCGCGTCAGCGCGATCGCGCGCGTGGAAATTCGAAGCCCTCGATCGACATCATGAGCGCTGAAGACGAGGCGGTGGCCGGGGTTCCGGCGTCGTCCATGCTTTTTGCGGTGCACAAGCACTTGCAAACGCGATGCGCGGCGAAGACTTCGGCGTTTTTGGCGTGTAAGAAGCAAGATCAAGATCCGGAGAAGTGCTTGAAGCAAGGCGCGGCGATGACGGGTTGTTTGGTAGAGGTGCTGCGGGACTTGAAGGCGACGTGCGGGGACGAGCTGAACGGATACGCGGCGTGTCTGGATTATCGCAGCAATAACTTTGAGAAATGTCGAGCGGAACAGGAGGCGTTTGAGACGAAGTGTTCACTCAAGTGATGTAATTGAATATTAGCGGCTAGGAAATCAAAACGTTTTCGCAATATCCTATTCTTTGACGACGCGGGCACCGCCGGACTCTATCTTGACAGACCGCAATGGTCGTCGAACGATGGAAACACACTGGATGACGTCGCCCATGCGGATATCGACCACATCGGCGAGTGATATTCCGCAATCGTTACCCTTACCGACGGAGTCAACCTCAAGGCGGTGGCGGCGAATCGACGAACAATCGAGAAGCTCTTCGTACAAACAAACCCCATCTCGAATCAATCGAAACTTCTCTCCGGCTTTTATGGCTCCTTGTCCCACCACGCAACCGGCGACGATGGTCGCGTTGTTGCCCTTGGTACCGGACATGTCAAATATCTGGACGACGTTCGCTTCACCCTCGATTTGCTCGTGTTCCTCCATCGGCGCTAAACCGGTGAGCATCTCGCCGACTTCGTCCAGTAGATGATAAATCACCCGATGTCGAACGATTCGAACACCTTTTTGTTTCGCTAATTTCGCGAGAGAATTCGGTGGTTCGCGTACATTAAAGCCGAGCACCGGCGCACCTATGGCGGCGCTCAGACTTATGTCGCTCTCGGTGATGGGTCCAACGCCCATGTAAACCACTTTCAGTCCCACGGCTTCTGATCCGAGCCCTAAAACAGCGTCTCGAACGGCCTCCGCCGTGCCTTGGACATCAGCCTTGACGATCACGTTCAAATGTCCGTGCTCTGCAGGATCCATCGCAGACTGCGCTTGCACCGGCGCGCTATCACCTCTCATCTGGGCTGCGCGTTGCGCTCGAGCTTCACTTATTCTCTTCGCCCTTGACTCGGACTCAACCATGGTGATGCTGTCTCCCGCGGACGGCACGCCTTTCAACCCGACGAGCTCAAAAGGTTCCGCGGGTCCCACGTCCTTGAGCTGTTCGGATTTGGCGTTGCGCAAACTTCTCACCTTGCCATATTGGTTACCTACAACGACGTGAGATCCAATTTTGAGAGTGCCGGAGCTGAGTAGACCGGTTGCCGTCGGACCTTGTCCTTTATCTAACTTTGCCTCTAACACAACACCATTAACTTTGCCCGTTAAGGATGCTTTCAAACCAAGAGAGTCTGCCTCGAGCACGAGGCATTCCTCAAGTTCAGATAGTCCCTGACCGGTGATGGCTGAGATGGGCACGCACTGCACGTTACCTCCGTACTCTTCTAATTCTATTCCCATGCTCGCGATCTCTCCTTTCACTCGCTCGGGTTGCGCATTTTCTCTGTCAATCTTTGTGAGCGCGACAACCATCGGTACGCCCGCCGCTTGGATGTGTGCCGCTGCCTCTCGCGTTTGCGGCATCACACCATCATCAGCGGCGACGACTAGAACGGCAACATCAGTCGCCGTGGCTCCACGCTGACGCATTGCGCTAAAAGCGGCGTGTCCGGGGGTGTCGAGAAAAGTTAGAGACCCATGTCCGCCGGGCAGCTCTACGACAAACGCGCCAATATGCTGGGTGATTCCTCCAGCCTCACCCGCCGCCACGGACGTCTTGCGCAACGAATCCAAGAGCGTAGTTTTCCCGTGATCGACGTGTCCCATCACCGCGATCACACCGCGACGTCGCACCACGTTTCCGGCGTCTGCGTTTGGATCCGGCGTCACGGATATGTCGACGTCGAGTTCCAACCCGACGAGTTCCATCACGTCCGTGGGCACCACATCTTCGCTTGAGGCGAGCGATTCCCCTAAATTACCCAAAACTGACTCTAAATCGCGAACTTCCATCTCCAAAACCTTCGCGAATTCCACTAAAGTTGATCCCTCCGCGACGTCAACCTTGCCTCCCGCCCGCGGACTCGTCAACGACCTCTGCTCTCCCACGTTCTCAACCTTTCTCTTCGCTCGCACCGTTCCTTTACCGACGACGGCGACTTTTCTGTACTTTGAAACTACCTCTCTCTGCTTGCTCCGTTTCTTACCGTCCTCGTCGCCCTCGTCCTCGACGCTCGTCAATTTCCTCCCCTTGTAACCAAACTGCGACTTCTTCTTCTTCCCCGAGTTGGCCGACGACACCTCGCCGTCCCCCCGTCGCGCCCGCGTCGCGCTCGTGAACATCGTTCTCGAGGACATCGCGCGCTCGACGCGCGCGCTCGACCCGTCTTCCCACCGCGCCCTTCGTCGATCGTCCTCGAATGCGAGCGTCCCCACCGAGCAAAGGCTGCGCGCCGTTCCCGTCCCCCTCGACGCGTCCGACGCCCCCCCGCGCGCGCCGACGACATCTCGCCAGACGTTTGCGCGCGTCGAGACGCCCTCCTCGGACGCCGCGCGCCACGCCCGCGCGAACGCGCGTCGAAACATCTCTCTCAGGAAAATCGACCCCGCGCGCCGGCGGACCGCGACCTCACCTCGCGACTCGCGTCGCGCTCGCCGTCGCTGCCGTCGTCGCGGGGAACGATGGCGCGCGCGCGCGTCGTCGACGTCGATGTCCTCGCTCGAGTCGCGACGACGACCGAGACGTCGCGCGCGAGGCGGCGTGTGAAGTCGTTGCGCGTGTCGTGTTCCACGACACGCCCGTCGACGACGGCGGTATCGACGCCTCGCGCGCGCGTCGAGCGTCGCGTCGACGACGGTCGCGAGGAGACTCGCGCGCACGGCGTCGATCTCGGCGACGGATGGAGGGAGCGCGCGGCGACGGGGTCGTTGGCGTCGTGCGCGTGGACGCTCGCGAGCTGCGGCGCGGCGAGCGCGGCGAGCGCGGCAAGCGGTAACGCGTTGGGGATGTTGAGCGGTGCGGGAGAATTGGAGAAGTACGCGATCGCGGCGTTGTTTTTTATCGCTGGCGTTGGATTGCCGGTGGGAATCTTGAAGGATGCCGCCGGTGACGTTCCGCTCAACGCGTTCACGCAGTCGTTCATATTCGTCTTCCCCGTCGCCTTGGCGGCGGCGGCGGTGCCGGAGTTGATATCCTCTGGATGGTTAGACGCGCAGACGGGTAACGGTTTATTCATATTAGCTGCGTTGCCGACGACAGTCGGCTCCGGCGTGGCGTTCACGCGATCGGCGGATGGGAATTTTAGCGCGGCGCTGTTGAATTCGCTCGCCTCGAATTTGATGGGCATCTTTCTCACGCCGGCGTTGATTCACGCCTATCTCGGCGCTGATTCGTCCGTGAATGCGATCGATTCGACTTCGAAATTACTTCTCGAGGCGTTCGTGCCCGTCGTCTTGGGAATGAGCACGCGTTTGATACCGGGCGTCGCGGAGCGAGCGGACGGTTCGCTCAAGGAACCGACAAAGAGACTCAGCGACGTCATCCTGGTAGGCATCGTCGGGAAAGCTTTCCTCACCGCCGAGCAGAGCGAAGCGGGGTCGCTTGATTTGACGTTTGCTTTTCACTTGATCTGCGTTTTATTGGCATTCATGGCCATTCACAAAGGTACGATCTGGCTCGCGGCGGCGAGCGTGCAGACGTTTGCTCGCCGAGACCGCGTCGCCGCGCTTTACATGGGTTCCCACAAAACCCTCGCGTTCGGGCTTCCACTCATCGCGACCACGTTCGAGGGCGATCCAAACTTGCCCGCATACTTGCTTCCTCTCGTTCTCTACCACCCGATGCAAATCCTCGTCTCTAGCGTCCTCGTCCCGGCGCTGCGACGGTACGTCGCCGCCGAGCCTCACGTCGTCGACCCCTCGAAGGGTCGCTGACGTCCCCCGTCCGCGCACGAAGATCGCGATCGATCGAACGAACGGCGCGCTCACACGAAAGTAATGTAGAAATATAGCACTAAAAATTAATCGAATGTTAAATCGCGAGCCCTTCTCTCTTCTCTCTCCCTCTCTCTCCGCGTCCGCGCTCGACCGCGCGCCCTTCGCCCTGAAACCCTACGACGCCTCCATCGATCATCATCGTCCATCCATCGTCGTCCTCGACCCCGAACGAACGAATGTGTCCGACGAACGCGTCGTCTCGTCCACATCCGCGTCGCGCGCGTCCCTCACGCACTCGGCCACCGCGCACTCACTTGGACACCACCGTCATCACCGCCGGCACGCTCGCCGGGTCCACCTTTGGGTACTCGGTCGGCGTTCGCTTTCGCTGGCTCGGGCTGCTCTTCTTCGGGCGCGTGTCTCGGTGACCCTTGGTCGCCTTCTTGTTCGCGTGTCTCGCCGCACGGACGGTGAACGTCATCGGCTTCCCGATCGTCGCGAGCGCCATGATTGTTTGTTTAC
>Ga0181577_10002070_pt1 | contig 15866 bp, 17 predicted proteins | sample 101ome_21_FD_132468 | JGI IMG/M metagenome (GOLD analysis project Ga0181577, IMG submission 132468) | Coastal salt marsh microbial communities from the Groves Creek Marsh, Skidaway Island, Georgia - 101413BT metaG (megahit assembly) | ecosystem: Environmental > Aquatic > Marine > Intertidal...
ACACAGCTTGCTCCGGACACGGCCCGGCCAAGTACTGGCTGCACACCAACATGCTGACCTTCGAAGGTTCGAAGATGTCCAAGTCCTTGGGCAACTCGATCCTGCCGAATGAGCTTTTCACCGGAGATCACGAGCTTCTGAAGCACGGCTTCCACCCGATGGTAGTACGATTCTTCATGCTCCAAGCCCATTATCGCAGTACGCTCGACTTCTCAAATGACGCCCTCGAAGCGGCTGAAAAAGGCTATCAACGATTGATGGCAGGAGTGAAGATCCTCGATGTCCTCCCTGTTTCTGACAGCAGCGACGTAGATGTGGAGACGCTCAAGGGCAAGTGCTACGCGGCCATGAACGACGACTTCAATAGCCCTATGCTCATCAGTCACTTGTTTGAAGCGGTGAAAACTATCAATTCGATCGCCGAAGGACGCATCAAGATCAACGCCGCCGATAAGGAATCACTTCAAACGCTCGTACACGGAATGGTAGATGGCGTACTTGGATTGAAGAGCATTGAAGAGACGGGTGATACCGGTTTGATCGATGGACTGATGTCTTTGATCCTGGATGTTCGCGCACGTGCCCGTGCCAACAAGGACTGGGGAACTTCAGATGCGATCCGAGATCAGTTGACAGACTTGAACATCGTCGTCAAAGACGGAAAAGACGGAGCAACATGGGAACTCAAAGGATAGTTCTAGGCTTTCTAGTCGCATCGATCCTGTTCATCACGGGCTGCGGTGGGGATGAAGAGCGCAAGATCGACAAGCCCGCGGTAGAAGCTCCGGCGGCACCCAAGGTCGAGTTGGTCACTACCCCGGATTTCAATGGCGATTCTGCCTATGCCTATGTGGTAAAACAAGTAGCCTTCGGTCCTCGCGTTCCGAACACGCCTGAGCACAAAGCCTGCGCCGATTGGCTCATCTCCGAATTGGAGCGCCACGGACTGGAAATCAATGTTCAAGAAGCTACGGTCACCGCCTACAACGGCAAGGAATTGGAGATCTACAACATCATGGGTCGTTACCGTCCTGACGCGAAAGAGCGCATCTTGCTCATGGCGCATTGGGACACGCGTCCATACGCAGATCGCGACGATGAAAGAAAGAACAAACCCATCGACGGTGCCAATGATGGCGGCAGCGGTGTAGGCGTGCTATTGGAAATTGCTCGAGTGATCAGCGAAGCGGATATCATGGGACCCAACATTGGCTTCGACATCCTCTTCTTTGATGCGGAGGACTATGGCAAGCCGTCCTCTTCCATGACGGGCGACGGCAGCAACACCTGGTGCTTAGGCTCACAGTATTGGTCGCAGAATATTCCGATCGCTGACTACAAGCCGAAGTATGGCATCCTGCTCGACATGGTCGCTGCGACTGACGCCGTATTCCCAAAGGAAGGTCAATCCCTGCGTTTTGCGCCTCAGGTGGTTGACAACGTTTGGGCGATAGCCAAGGCCATGGGACACAGCGATTACTTCTCCCCTGTACAGGGAAATCCTTTGATCGACGATCACATCTACGTCAATCAGTTCGCAAAGATCCCAACGATCGACATCATCCACTACGAGATGTTGCGCTATGATTTCGGCACCTTCCATCACACCCATGACGACAACATGGACCTCATCGACAAAGGCACGATGAAGGTGGTGGGTGATGTAGTGCTCCAGGTGATCTACCAGGAATGAGAGCGCTGCTCGTCATCCTTACCTTTTTCGTAGCCACCTCGGCTTCCGCTCAGCATACCGACATACGTATCCTTCGAGACATTCACGTCAAGCGCAATACTGCGTTGGATCCCACCTTTGACGTCATCACCAACTCCGCCACGCCCATAGCCATGTCGGTACCTATGTCTTTCCTCGTGTCAGGATTCATACAAAAGGACACACTCACCTTTATGAATGGTGTCACCATGGTGGGAGGATTGGCCATCTGTTCGGGCATCACCCTCGGCATGAAATACGGCATCAACCGTGATCGTCCCTTTGTGACCTTTCCGGAGATCACCGGACTCAGTCCAGCGGGATCACCTTCCTTCCCTTCCGGATACACCTCTACTTCATTCACTCTAGCCACCAACCTCACCTTAGCCTATCCCAAATGGTGGGTGGCAACTCCCGCCTACCTCTGGGCCGGAGCAGTGGGCTACTCACGCATGCACCTGGGCGGCCACTATCCGAGCGACGTGTTGGTCGGGGCCATGGTAGGGGCGGGTTCTGCATGGTTGAGTCATGTGCTTACGAAGCGATTTTTTCGTCAATAATTCCTCCTTTCTCGACCTGTTGCTTTGCGCGCAGAAGGCTATATTTCGGCAAAATTCCCTCGAATGGCCGACGACAAAAAACTCTTCCTTCTCGACGCGTACGCCCTCATCTATAGAGCCTATTATTCCTTCATCTCCAATCCACGCGTCAGCAGCAAGGGATTGAACACTTCCGCCATGTTCGGCTTTACGATGACCCTTTGGGACTTGCTTCAAAAAGAGGATCCGACGCACATCGCCGTGGTCTTTGATCCTCCGAGTGGAGACACAGAAAACTTTCGTGTGGAGCAGTACGCCGAGTACAAGGCCAACCGCGAAGCCATGCCGGAAGACATTCGTAAGTCCATCCCTTACATCAAGGCCATCGTGAATGGTTTTCGCATTCCTACGCTCGAAGTGGAAGGCTACGAAGCGGACGACGTGATCGGAACACTTGCCAAAAAAGCAGCGCGCGCCGGATATACGGTTTACATGATGACGCCCGATAAGGACTATGGACAATTGGTCGAAGACCGGATCTTCATGTACAAACCCGGACGGCAAGGATCAGACGTACAGATCCTAGGTCCAAAAGAAATTTGTGAGAAATACGGCATCGACCGTCCGGAACAAGTGATCGACATCTTGGGCATGATGGGTGATTCGGTTGACAACATCCCCGGAATTCCCGGTGTCGGAGAAAAGACGGCGATCAAGTTCGTTCAGCAGTTCGGCTCCATGGAAGGTTTGTACGAAAACCTCGACCAGCTCAAAGGCAAGATGAAGGAGAAGGTAGCGGACAACAAGGACCAGGCCTTCATGTCGAAGGAACTCGCCACGATCATACAAGACGTACCGATCGACCTCGACGAGGATGATATCATTCGCGAAGAACCGGACAAGGAGCGCCTAGTTGAGATCTTCACTGAATTGGAATTCCGAGGATTATCCAAACGCATCCTCGACGAAGAGATCGCCGTGACGCAAACCAGCAGCAGCGGTGGGCAACTCGATTTGTTCGGTGGTGGACGAGACGCGGTAGATTCAGGAGCTGTACATGAAGTGGAGACCGCCTCAGACCTTGAGTCATTGGAATCAGTAGACGTGGATTACAAGGCGGCCACGACAAAGGAGGAACGCGCAGAACTGATCAAAGAACTGGCCCAGACCAAGAGCTTTTGCTTTGACACGGAGACCACAGGCCTAAACTCAATCACGGCAGAGATGGTCGGAATGTCATTTTGCTGGGAAAAGGGCAACGCATGGTACGTTCCGGTTCCGGAAGACCAAGCCGAAGCCAAGGCCATCGTACAAGAATTCAAGGAGGTCTTCGCCTCAGAGTCCGAAAAGATCGGACAGAACCTCAAGTACGACCTAGAGGTCTTGAAGCGCTATGGCATCGATGTGGGCGGCTTTCTATACGACACGATGATCGCCCACTACCTGTTGCACCCTGATATGAAGCACAACATGGACGACATGTCAGAGTACTACTTGAAGTACAAGCCCGTCTCCATCGAGTCGCTGATCGGAAAGAAAGGGGCGAAGCAAGGCAGCATGCGAGACGTAGCGCTGGGAGACATCACTCGGTATGCATGTGAGGATGCCGACATCACCTGGCAGCTCAAGCAGGCATTGGATGAAGAGCTCAACAAGGATCACTTGGTCAAACTTTTCCGTGAGATCGAGTCGCCGTTGATCAGCGTACTCACCGACATGGAGTTGGAGGGCATCAACCTCGACGTGGACGCTCTGCACAAGTTCTCGAAGGAACTCGACACGGAGATCGTTGACCTAAAGACGAAGATATTGAACCTCGCTGGCATCGACTTCAAGGTGGACTCACCCAAACAGCTCGGTGAGGCATTGTTTGATCATCTCAAGATCGACGAGAAAGCAAAAAAGACCAAGAGCGGTCAGTACGTAACGAAGGAGGATACGCTCCAAAAGCTGGCCAGTCGACATGAGATCATTCCGCTCATCTTGGACTACCGTAGCGTCAAGAAATTGAAGAGCACATACGTAGATAGCCTGCCTGAGGTCGTCAATCCGGAAACGGGTCATATCCACACCAACTACATGCAGACCGTCGCGGCCACCGGACGACTCTCATCGACCAGTCCGAACCTGCAGAACATTCCTATCCGAACCGAACGCGGTCGTTACATCCGAAAAGCGTTCATTCCTCGATCCGAAGACTACGTCATCCTCGCCGCTGACTACTCCCAAGTGGAGTTGCGCATCATCGCCGCACTCAGTGAAGACGAAGGGATGATCCAGGCGTTCAAGGATGGGCTAGACATTCACGCTGCGACGGCCGCCAAGGTCTTTGATGTCAGCATCGATAAGGTTACGCGCGAACAGCGCAGCAAGGCAAAAGCCGTCAACTTCGGCATCGCCTACGGTCAGGGTGCCTTTGGCCTCGCTGACAATCTGAACATCTCTCGTGGTGAAGCTCGTGAGATCATCGAGAACTATTTCAAGCAGTTTCCGGGCATCGAGAAGTTCAAAGAAATGGCGATCGAGAAAGCAAGGGAAAAGGGCTATGCGGAAACGCTGTTGGGACGACGACGATACCTACCCGACATCACTTCGCAGAACGGGACCGTTCGCGCCGCTGCGGAACGAAACGCGATCAACGCACCGATCCAAGGTTCGGCTGCCGACATCATCAAACTAGCGATGATCGAGATCCACGAACGTTTCAAGAAAGAAGGATTCAAGTCAAAAATGCTCTTGCAAGTGCATGACGAATTGGTTTTTGATGCGCACAAGGACGAACTCGAAACCATCACTCCGCTCATTCGTACAATGATGGAAAATGCTTACACCATCGCGGTTCCTTTGGTTGTTGACATCAACCATGGTAACAATTGGTTGGAAGCACATTAGTATTCTGAGCCTACAACACTATGTTTGTTTCAATCTGGGAAAATTATGAGAACCTCTAACCTACTTCTCGCCATTTTGGCCACGGCCATCCTATCGGCCTGCGGGGGAGAAAAAGCTGAAACGGCAGCTCCAAAACAGGCCGCATCTGACATTGACACGTCAATGATCAAGGAGGAAATCGGCGAAGAACTTTATGACCGTACAAAGTCGATGTTCTACGCCATGCCCACCCCGCTTGAACTTCAGTCGCTGATCGAGCAATCGGGAGGATTTTTCCGCGAAGATCTTTTGGCAGACCCTCAGAAGTCAACCGATTACCAAACCAAAGAGCAAGAAGCATTTGCCTTGGGCGTCTTTGGAACAGACATGAGCTATTCCACCGTGTTCGACCAGCAACAAGATGCTTTGCTTTACATGGCAGCTGCCCAGCGCGTGGCGAAGAAGATGGGTATTCGTGATCCGTTCAACGCAACCCTGATGGAACGGGCCGATAAGAATCAAGCGAACAAGGACTCCATGCTCCTGATCGTCTCAGAAATCTATTGGGAACTCAACAGTCAACTACAGGACGAGAATCGCAACCAAATCGGCTTGATCGTACTTGCCGCCGGATGGGTGGAGGGAGTTTTCCTCGGTTCAAAGATCCTGGAAGAAGGAAGTCCAAACCCGGAAATGGAACGCGTGATCGCGGACCAGCGATTCATCGCTTCCCAATTGGACGCTCTGTTTAAGGACTACGCCAACGACCCCTTCATCGCACAGACGGAATCTCGGTTCCGTTCACTGGTAGATCGACTTCTTGCCTTGCCGGTTTCAGAGAGCCCTACCACTACTCGTAAAGAAGGAGGCAAGACCGTCATCGGAGGAGCAACCACGGTAGACTACACTCAGGAGGACCTAGCTGACATCATTCGCATCGCCGAAGAAACCCGTAATAACATCATCGCGCTATGAGAACCATCCTACCTACTCTCCTACTGATCGTTACTACGCTAGGGTTTTCTAACCAAGCAGATGCTCAATGCAAGTCATTCACCAAGCGCATGTGTCTTTCCGAACTCGAAGGCTACACCAACAACGGGCAATACAATGGCGCGGTCCTCTTCGAAGGCGAAGCCGCCTCGTTGGTACAGACCTTTTATTCGGGCAAAGACTACCGACTTTATGTCTGTGCTCACGAGGCTATCAGTGACAGCCTTTACTATGAAGTAAGGGACTACAAGAAGACTCTGATCCATACAAGCAAAGGAGCAGAATCGAACATCTTCGACTTCAGCGTAGAGTCTACTCAACAACTCTATCTCACCATCAAGGTTCCGGATATGGGTACCGGCAACGAGTTGAAGAAGAACGGATGCGTATCTGTTCTCGTCGGTTTTAAGGAAGAGAATTAAAACCGGCTTCATTCCTTATTCTAGCTAGTGTGCGTAATATTGCGCCATGACCTATTCCATGACAGGCTATGGGAAGTACGTGTGCCAATACCAAGGCCGCGCATTGACCATTGAAGTACGCACCCTCAACAGCAAGCAGGGCGACATCAACGTGCGCATGCCTTCTATCTATCGTGAGAAGGAACTTGAATTGCGAGACATGATCTCACAGCGACTCGAACGCGGAAAGGTCGACCTGAGTATCCAACGTGATCTGGCAGAGGAAGAAGTTACCAGCGAGGTCAACGAAGCCATGGTAGAAAAGTACTACTCCATGATCAAGCGCATGGAGGATAAGATCGAAGGAGAATCCTCAAAAGACGCCGTAGACTACCTCTCCCTCATCTTCAAGCTACCCGACGTGTTGCGACCCGTCACCGAGCAGTTGGAAGAAAAAGAATTCGAAGTGGTTCGCGCCGGACTCAAAGAATGCTTGGATGCCTTATTGGACTTCCGCGCGCAGGAAGGCAAGAAACTCGAGGGCGTATTAAAAGCAAGCACCGAATCGATCCTTCAGCTTCTGAAAGATGTCGAACCGCTCGAAAAAGAACGGATGGAACGCATTCGTGCACGCATCACGAACAATATGGGAGAAGAGGCAGAGTCGCCCTCCTTCGACCCGGATCGATTTGAGCAAGAGCTGATCTACTACCTCGAAAAGCTGGACATCACTGAAGAAAAGGTTCGACTCAAAGCTCACTGCGACTACTTCCTTAAGACCTTGGCGGAAGAAGAGATCAAGGGAAAAAAGCTTTCATTCATCGCTCAAGAAATGGGCCGTGAGATCAACACTTTGGGCAGTAAAGCGCAGCACTCAGACATGCAGCGTGTGGTGGTCAACATGAAAGACGAATTAGAAAAGATCAAGGAACAGGTACTGAACGTACTGTAGGCATGAGCGAACTCAATCCCCACGGAAAAGCGATCATCTTCTCTGCTCCCTCTGGCTCCGGCAAGACCACTATCGTGCGCGCTTTGCTCGATGCCGGCCTACCTCTGGAGTTTTCTATCTCTGCTACGAGCAGAGCACCTCGAGGAACCGAGAAGGATGGCGTTGACTACTACTTCTTGGGCATCAACGGATTCAAAGAGAAGATCGATCAAGATGCCTTGCTCGAATGGGAAGAGGTGTATGTGGACCAATTTTACGGAACCCTCAAGAGCGAAACCGACCGGATTTGGGATAATGGAAACGCCGTCGTCTTCGACGTTGACGTCTATGGCGGCATCGAGCTGAAAAAGATCCTCGGCGATCAAGCCTTGGCCATCTTTATCCAACCCCCTTCCATCGAGGAATTGGAGCGAAGACTACGAGGTCGAAATACCGAATCAGAAGAAAAGATCGCACAGCGCCTATCCAAGGCCAATGAGGAGTTGGAACAGGGAGAAGCCTTTGACACCACCATCGTCAATGATGATCTGGAGAAAGCGATCTACGAAACAAAAGCCGTTGTACTGGAGTTTTTAAGAGGATGAGTAAGAAGGTCGGACTATACTTTGGAACCTACAATCCGATCCATGTGGGTCATTTGATCATCGCCAATCACATGGTGCAGTATGCAGAGCTGGATGAGCTGTGGTTTGTCGTGACACCGCAGAATCCGCTTAAGCCAAAGGCCTCCTTGCTCGCCGACTACCACCGTTTGGCTTTGGTGCAGATTGCCGTAGACAATAACTTCAAGTTGCGGGCTAGCAATATCGAGTTCAGCCTTCCCCAGCCTTCCTATACGATCCATACCCTCGTGGCCTTGAAGGAAAAACACCCGGAGTACGATTTCACGATCATCATGGGTGAAGACAACCTCAACACCTTTCCCAAGTGGAAGAACTACGAGCAGATCCTAGAAGACTATTCCATCTTGGTCTATCCAAGGGTAGAAAGCGATGAAAACCTAAGCGTCAGGGTCGAGGGCCGCAGTGACCTCCTAGAACACCCCAAAGTGACCATGGTCGACGCCCCCTTGATGAAGATCTCCGCTAGCTTCATACGCAAGGCCATCAACCAAGGCAAGGACGTACGCTACCTCCTCACCGAACCCGTACTTAAGTACGTGGATGAGATGAATTTCTATCGGTAAGCGTTCAGCTATCAGCTTTCGGGAGGACTTCTTGCTCGCACTGATCACTGATTGCCGTTCACTATTTGACAATTTGACTATTTAACCAATAAACCACTCGAATCCCGACCTTTGCACTCCCAAAAGCAAGAACCATGAGCGACCGCACAGAACTGAGCGACCTAGGAGAATTCGGATTGATCGAGCACCTGACGAAGAACATTCAGCACGCACAGCCATCCACCGTACGTGGTGTGGGGGATGATGCGGCCGTCATCGATCGCGGAGATCACTATGAGCTTGTCAGCACGGACCTTTTGGTAGAAGGCGTGCACTTCGACATGAGCTACACACCCCTGAAGCACTTGGGATACAAGGCCATTGCTGTTAATGTTTCTGACATCTGCGCAATGAACGGCGTCTGCGAGCAAGTTACGGTGAGCATCGCGGCTTCGAATCGATTCTCGGTAGAGGCATTGGAAGAGGTTTACGAGGGCATGCTCACCGCATGCAAGGCATACAACGTTGATCTGGTAGGAGGTGACACCTCATCCAGTCTCTCAGGTCTCGTGATCAGCGTCACCGCCATCGGTAGAGTGGCCAAGGACAAGATCGCTTATCGATCTGGCGCGAAGGAGAACGACCTGCTCTGCGTAACCGGAGACCTCGGTGCTTCCTATATCGGACTACAGATCCTCGAGCGTGAAAAGCAGATCTGGAAGGAAAATCCGGATGTGCAGCCCGACCTTGAAGGGCACGACTATGTACTCGAGCGTTTTCTCAAGCCCGAAGCAAGGGTAGATATCATTGCGGCACTCGCGGAAAAGGACATCATTCCAACTTCCATGATGGACATATCGGATGGATTGGGATCGGAGGTATTGCACATCTGCAAGCAGAGCAATTGCGGAGCCAAGGTATTTGAAGAAAAGCTGCCTATCGACGCCACTACCGCGACCCAGGCCAAGGAATTCAACATCGAACCCTCGCTTTGCGCCATGAACGGCGGCGAAGACTACGAGTTACTCTTTACGGTGAACCAAAAGGATTTCGAGAAGGTCAACGTGATGGAGGGAGTTCACATCATCGGACACATCGCCGATGCCACTGAAGGAGCGGCGGTAGTATATCCTCGTGGAGAGGAGATCTACATCAAAGCACAAGGCTGGAAGGCGTTCTAGGTCCGCCTTCCATTGCACTTGGCTCTTTTCAAGGAGATCAGAATAAGTTGATCGCCATGAAAAGCACGTCTACTAACAGCGCCAGTACCGTTGATCGGACGATCCATTTCATCGGAGCGACCGCCAACATCAAAGAGAGGGAAAGCATCGTCAAGCCAGCAATGATGCCGATCTGCCACAGATGATCGCGAGCAAACATGCCCACCGTGATGCCACCTACGATTCCGATCAGCAAGAAGCCTACGGAAATAATCGAAAATCGATCAAATTCGGCATTCTCTAAACGGGTCAAAATATTCCCTCCTCGGGTAGTTTCTTGAGATTCCATGGTGTTTGAATTGAAGGTTTCGGCAAAGAAGGGGCATCTCGTTGGGCCTCCGATTGACGGTAGATAGACACAAACTTGACATTCGTCAGAACGCGATGAAAATGAGCACGTTCGCTTAGCTTTGATAGGTAAGACTAGAAGCCATGAAGAACATCTTAGTTGCCATAGAATTTGACGAGCACACTCCCGCTTTCATCGACTATGCCGTTATGATCGCGAAGCCCTTTGACGCTAAGCTTTGGCTGGTCCACATTGCCGAGGCCGAACCGGACTTTGTGGGATACAACGAGGGTCCAAAGTACATCCGCGACACGTTCGCCCAAGAACTGAGAAAGGAGCATCGACATCTACAGGATATCTGCGATGAGATCAAAAAGAAGGTATGGAAGCGGAGGGGTTGATGATCCAAGGCCCGACCATTGAAATGCTCCTGAAGGAAGCTGACAAACTCGAAGTAGACATGATCATCACGGCCACCCATCACCGAAGCTTCATCTACAAAGCCTTCATCGGAAGCGTTTCGACTGAACTCTTCGAGCGCAGCAATATCCCACTGCTGGTCTATCCGGTTTCGGAATAAGACCGCCTACAGCCGCTAAACTCGAACTGACCGAATTCAGCCACAGATAGGAGCCATGCTAAAAGAGTAAAGGCCAGCTTCGTGAGCTGGCCTTGGCGTATCTATAGGGAGGTTTGATCTTCTCTGAGGAATTTGAGCTGCAATCGTACCTCCAATGCGGACTATGTTGGTGAATCGTCGGGCTTGTTTGGCTTCTCCCTTGATTCATGACCAAAGGTGTAGATCAGAAAGGCATAGAAGTATGACGAGGGATACGCGAAATAATGACAAGGGTCATTCCTTTCATCAGCGCGACATCAACGCCCTATCCAGCGCCGCTTCTGAGGCTTCTTTAGCCTCTACATATCCCATATGTCCACAGCCTTTTAGGGTATGAAGTGTGACATACTCGGAGATCTCAGAAAGCTCTTGAGACTCCGTAAATGGGATGCGTGGATCGTGGGTCCCTGCTATGATGTGAACTGGATACGGCGGAAACTTCAATAGCAGTTCTCGATTGGGTCGGTCACGCATTCCTGCAAGGGCCGCGATCACACCTTGGACTGGTGTTTCAAGCGCTAAAGTCTTCACTTCGTTCACCTGATCCCTGTACTTGGTCCGATTCACAGGTCGAAACAACATCGGAATAGATTGCCGAATAAAGCTCTTGTGGTTTTGCTTCACCAATTCGATGGCTCGATCACGGTTCTTCTTCTGCTCCTTGGAGTCCGATCGAGCCGTGGAGTGATAGAGGATCAAGTTCTTCACGTTGTCGGGCCAGCGTTCGGCAAAGGCAAGCGCCACGTAACCCCCCATCGAATGTCCGACGAGCTGGACCCTTCGCAGACCCAAATGCTCCATCACGGCGTGGACCGCCTCGGCCATTTCATCCATGGTGTGGACATAGCCAATACAATCGCTCTTACCATGACCAGGCAGATCGATCATGACAAAGCGGTATCGTTCAGAAAGCCCTTTGATCAGATCCTTCCACATCCAACTTGCTTCCAAGAAGCCATGTAGCAAGAAGACGGCAGGACCCTCTCCTCTTTCCGAGAAATGAATATTGATATCCTTGAACCGAAGCTTAGGCATTCATCAGCTCTTCGATCTCATCAGCTTCAATTGGAATATTCCCCATCAGGTTGTGATGCCCATCCTTGGTGATCACATAGTCATCCTCCAATCGGATTCCCACGTTCTCTTCCAGAATGTAAATCCCTGGCTCAACCGTGAACACCGATCCTTCAGGGATCGGCGCATTCCATGGGCCGTAGTCGTGGGTATCCAATCCGATGTAATGCGACGTGCCGTGCATGAAGTACTTCTTGTACGCCGGCCAGTTCGGATCCTGGTTTCTGATATCGTCCATGGTGATCAAACCAAGGTCTACCAATTCCTTTTCCATCAGAAGGCCTACCTCAAAGTGGTACTCTTTCAGCGTCTTACCTGGACGTAGGATCTCGATAGCTGCATTCTTCACACGAAGCACAGCGTTGTATACATCCTTCTGTCGCTTCGTGAACTTTCCATTCACCGGTACTGAACGCGTCAAGTCAGAGGAATAGTTGGCATACTCAGCTCCAAAATCCATCAGGATCACATCGCCGTCCTTGCATTCTTGATTGTTCTCGATGTAATGCAGCACACACGCATTACGACCCGATCCAATGATCGGAGTGTAAGCGAATCCGGAAGAGCGATTGCGAATGAATTCGTGCCACAGCTCGGCTTCGATCTCGTACTCCATCACTCCCGGCTTGATGAAAGGAAGGATGCGTCGCAAGCCTTTCTCAGTAATATCACAAGCCTGCTGCATCAAGTCGATCTCGATCTGTTGCTTCACCGCGCGGTGCTTGTGCAGGATCGGATTACTTCGCAGGTAGTTGTGGGCAACGTACTTGTTCTGACACCATTCGATCCAACGATCTTCGCGAGTCTGCATCTCCGTATTGGCCCGCCAGTGCTCATTGGTATTGATGTAGACATTCTCTGCTTCAGTCATCAGTTGATTGAAGATGGTCTCGAATTGATTGAGCCAATACACGGTCTTGATGCCTGAAGTTTCATAGGCCGCATCTTTCGAAAGCTTCTCCCCTTCCCAGATCGCGATATGCTCATTCGTTTCTTTCAAGAACAAGATCTCGCGGTGCTTCTCGTCGTGACAATCGGGGAAGAGCACCAGAATACTTTCTTCCTGATCGACGCCGCTCAACCACAGGATGTCGCTGTGCTGCTTGAACGGTTTTGTACTGTCTGCACTGATCGCGAAAATGTCGTTGGAATTGAACACAGCCAACGACTTCCGTTGCATATCCTGCGTGAAACGTTTGCGGTTGTGAATGAAGAGTTGGCTGTCTATCCTATCGTATTTCATGGTACCTGTTTGATTCCCTACAAATGTGCAGGAATACTCGAAGAAAACAAGGCCTAGCGGCCTTTGATGTCGAGGATCATGGTATCGTAATGCTTCGCCACAATGGAAAAGCTCCGATGCTGTTCAGCCCACTGTGCGATGCGAGAATTGGCATGACGCTCCACCATCAGCAGTGTCACGTTGTTAAAGATCGCCTGGCGCCCCACTTCGTCGAGATCGAAGGTCACTCCAAGATCCCATTGTTCGATCATGAAAGCATCATCACCTACCCCTTTCGGAGCGATGACAGGCAGGCCGTTAGCAAAGTACTCGGCATTCTTGATGGGCGAGATCGCGATCTTCGACGGTCCGGGACGGTGCAATGAGAAGGCCACATCCGCAGCAGAGAGATAGCTCGCCACTTCATTCAGCTCCACGAACCGAATGCTGAACGATCGATCATCAAAGCCATCGCATGGGCACCTCCCCTATCTTTGTCGGGATGAGAGACAAGCCCGTTGTCATTTGGAAGAACCGCCGACTTTGGGAATTTTCCGAGTTGAGAAAGTATCGGGAATTGTTCTGGATGCTCGCGTGGCGGGATTTCAAGGTACGCTACGCCCAGACCTTTATCGGGGTGCTCTGGGGGGTAATCCAACCGGTGCTAACCATTGTCATCCTTTACGTGGTCTTTGGTCGCTTTGCTCAAGTCGACACGGGCGATATTCCCCACATCGTCTACAGCACAGTGGGTGTCATGGCGTGGACGTACTTCGCTTTTGTTCTTTCGAACGCCGGCAACTCCATCATCTCTGCACAAGCGATGATCCGTAAGATCTACTTCCCGAGAATCATCATCCCTCTTTCGAAAGCCGTGGTCGGATTCATTGACATGGCCATCACATCCGCCATCTTAGTGGTATTGATGTTCGTTTTTGAGGTGCCGGTAAGCAGCAACATCCTCTTCCTCCCACTATTCATCATTTTCAATGTATTGGTCTCACTGGGCTTGGGCATCTTGATCAGCGCACTTACCATTCGATACCGAGACGTTCAATACGTTGTCCCTTTCGCAATTCAGCTGGGCTTGTATATCACTCCTACAGCCTACCCCGCTGAGTTTGCGATCACCCATCTGCCTAGCTGGGCAAGCGTGCTCTATTTCATGAATCCGATGGCCGGCATCGTAGAAGGTTATAGATGGGCCGTATTGGGCACACCCATGCCGGGAGAATTGGCTTGGGTATCCGTGATATCCGCGGTAGTTCTGATCGTAGTAGGACTAACCTACTTTCAAAAAGTAGATGGTAAAATCGCAGATCATGTCTGATCGATCGCCCGCCATAGAGATCTCAGGGATCTCCAAGGAATACACCTTGGGCAGATCGACTGCGAGTCTTCGGGAAAGCATTTCGTCGCTTTTTAGAAAGAAAGAAAAGGTAGACTCCTTCCTTGCACTGAATGGTATCGATTTCTCGGTCGATCGAGGTGAACGCATTGGTATCATCGGGAAGAACGGTGCTGGAAAGAGCACCTTGTTGAAGATACTTTCACGGATCACACAACCGACCGAAGGCGAGGTCAAGATCTACGGCAGCGTCGCTTCCCTGCTCGAAGTGGGCACAGGCTTTCACCCGGAATTGACAGGTAGAGAGAATATCTTCCTCAACGGTTCCATCCTAGGGATGACACGTAAGGAGATCCAAGCCAAACTAGACGAGATCATCACGTTCAGCGGGGTAGAGAAGTTTCTCGATACTCCGGTCAAACGATACTCAAGTGGTATGTACGTGCGTCTCGCATTTTCGGTAGCAGCACACTTAGAACCCGAGATCCTGATCGTGGATGAGGTCCTGTCGGTTGGCGATGCCGAATTTCAGCGAAAATGCCTGGGCAAAATGGACTCTGTAGCCAAGGCCGGCCGGACCGTGCTTTTTGTTAGCCACAACCTAGACGCCGTGCGAAAGATGTGCGATCGATGTGTCTGGCTCGAGGCGGGAAAAGTGAGAATGGACGGCTCCGCCGAAGAGGTGGTCAACGCCTACCTGAGCGATATTGAGCTGCGATCCGAAGAAGTTCATCCGTCGGAAAGAATGGACCGAAACGGAACTGGTGACGTGCGCATTCATGATGTGAAGATCTCCAACCCTGATTCTGACCTCATCGAGAGCGGTCGTCCGTTTGAGGTGTCGGTTGAATACCAAAGTGCCTCTGCGGATACATTTCATTGCCTCGCAGCTGTTGGTGTTTATAAGGAGGATGGCACGAGGATCGGAACGTTGTCCACGCGTTTCAAAGATGAACTCGTGGAGCTCAGAAACGGAAGTAAATTGACCTTCAAAGTCGAACGACTCCCGCTTGCACCCGGTAAATACTACCTCAACTCGTTCATCGGACACCGAACCGAGCAAGAGGTGCTCGACTTCGTAGAGCGTGTGCGTTCATTCGAGGTCCATGCGTCAAGATTCTTCTCTGAGAGTGATGAGATCTACTACCCCTACGACACGGTATACTTTGACCACAAATTCTCTCTGGAATGAAGTTCGTTTTTATAGGCGGTTGTGGTCGGTCGGGGTCTTCTCTTCTGCAGGATCTGTTGTGTCGACACCCAGAGATCGCGGGTGGACCAGAGTTCAATTTTACCGCTAAGATCCTTCAATTGCATGGAAACATGCAGAAGCCTTTCTACCTGAAGCGGAATGAAGAGTTCTATATCCAGGAAGAACTGGATTCAAGGGTCCGAGAATTCTATCGGTCCTTCTTTCAACGGATCCAGAATGAGAAGCCTGAGGCGAATTGGATATCCGAAA
>Ga0181577_10002078_pt1 | contig 15834 bp, 14 predicted proteins | sample 101ome_21_FD_132468 | JGI IMG/M metagenome (GOLD analysis project Ga0181577, IMG submission 132468) | Coastal salt marsh microbial communities from the Groves Creek Marsh, Skidaway Island, Georgia - 101413BT metaG (megahit assembly) | ecosystem: Environmental > Aquatic > Marine > Intertidal...
GATGACTCGGCGCTGGCCCGCTGCATCTATCGCGGAATATATTCGCCTGATCGACGACCCAACCCATACGATCAACGACGACGGAACCTATAATCTATCCGAGCTTCAGGCGCGCGCCATTCTTGATCTTCGCTTGCAGCGACTGACCCAAATCGGGGTTCAGGAAGTGACTGATGAACTTCAGGAACTGGCCGGAAAGATTAAGGAATATCTTGCGATCCTCGCGAGCCGCGAGCGGATCATGGGGATCATCTCCGACGAACTCCGTGAGGTGCGCGAACTTTTCGCCGTCGATCGGCGGACTGAAATCGTTGACTGGGCCGGTGACCTTGAGGACGAAGACCTCATCGAGCGCGAAGAAATGGTCGTGACCGTCACGCAAGGCGGCTACATCAAGCGTACAGCCCTCGCTGATTTCCGATCCCAACGGCGCGGTGGCAAGGGCCTGTCTTCGATGGCGACGAAGGACGAAGATGTTGTCACCACGCTGTTCGTGGCCAACACGCATACGCAGTTGCTGTTCTTCACAACCGACGGGATGGCCTACAAGCTCAAGACATGGCGGCTTCCGCTTGGCAGCCGCACCTCGCGCGGCAAGGCCATTGTGAACATACTGCCCATTCCGCAAGGTGTCTCGATCGCAGCAATTATGCCAGTAGATCGCCCTGAGGAAGAGTGGAACGATTTGCAAATCGTATTTGCGACCTCGGCAGGTGATGTGCGCCGCAACGCGCTCTCCGATTTCACGAATGTGAAGAGGAACGGCAAGATCGCGATGGAATTGTCTGACGGGGTAAGCCTCGTCAATGCGCGTATCTGCTCGGAAGATGATGACATTATGCTGGTCACGAATTCCGGACGTGCAATTCGCTTTGCCACCACCGATGTTCGCGTTTTCAAGGGGCGCAAATCTACCGGCGTTCGCGGTATCAGGCTTTCGGGTGAGGATCGCGTGGTGTCGATGTCCGTCATACATCATTTCGAAGCAAGCCCCGAGGAGCGCGTTGCCTATCTCAAGATGCGTCGCGCTATGGCTGGCCTACCTGATGAAGCCGAGGGCGAAGAAGACGACGATATCGTTGCAGGCGCAATCAGCCCAGAGCGCTACGCCGAAATGTCCGCAGCCGAGAACCTCTTGTTGACGATCACCGCGAATGGATCAGGCAAGCTGTCATCCAGCCATGATTACCCTGTTAGGGGACGCGGCGGGATGGGCGTTACTGCAATGGATAAGGCCATGCGCGGTGGCGAGATTGTCACCTCCTTCCCTGTCGATTTGCAGGATCAAATCATGCTGGTCACGACCACCGGCCAATCGATCAGGGTTCCGGTTGAAGGCATCTCGTTCCGTTCACGCAGCGCAGGCGGTGTTCGCGTCTTCAATACGGCACAAGGCGAAGAGGTTGCCTCAGTTGCGTGGGTCGCCGATCAAGGCGATGAAGAGGGACCTGGAGGCGAACCTATTGAAGTGTCGGATGACGCCGAAGCATGAGGGAATGACCTGCTGAAGGGCCGTTGGCGACCCTTTCCATCGCGCGGTAAAAACCCTATGTCCACGCTATGACACAAGAGATTCATATCGTTGGCGGCGGCATGGCCGGCTCAGAAGCCGCATGGCAAGCTGCAGAGGCAGGCGCACAGGTCGTCATTCACGAAATGCGCCCAAAAGTTGGGACTTTTGCACATCGGACCGGCAATCTTGCCGAGATGGTTTGCTCGAATTCGTTCCGCTCTGATGATGACGAGCAAAACGCGGTTGGCCTGCTTCACTGGGAGATGCGTCAGGCGAACGGTCTAATCATGAGTACTGCCGCGCGCCACAGGCTTCCCGCCGGCGGGGCATTGGCGGTGGACCGCGATCCGTTTTCGGAAACGGTTACAAATACCCTCAAGGCGCACCCGAATATCAAGATTTCCTACGAGGAGATCACTGATCTGCCCGAGGACGGGCACTGGATCATTGCCACGGGCCCGCTGACATCGGAAGGGCTTGGTGCCGCTATCGCGCGCGAGACCGGACGCGAGGCGCTGGCCTTTTTCGATGCGATTGCGCCGATTGTCTATTTCGACAGCTTGAATATGGATGTTGCTTGGCTCCAGTCCCGCTATGACAAAGGGGACACTGAGGAAGAACGCACGGCCTACATTAACTGCCCGATGACAAAGCCCCAATACGAGGCTTTCATTGATGCGCTGCTCGACGCTGACAAGACCGAATTCCACGAAGGCGAAACAGCTGGCTATTTTGACGGTTGCCTTCCTATCGAAGTGATGGCGGAACGGGGGCGCGAGACACTGCGTCACGGGCCAATGAAACCCATCGGCCTGACGAACAAGCACCACCCCGATGAAAAGCCCTACGCAGTCGTGCAGTTGCGACGCGATAATGCATTGGGAACATTGTACAACATTGTCGGGTTTCAAACCAAGATGAAGTACGGCGCGCAAACATCTGTTTTCAAGATGATTCCGGGCCTCGAAGATGCGCAATTCGCAAGGCTTGGCGGCATTCACAGGAACACATTTATCAATTCCCCAACGCTATTGGACGCTCAAATGAGGCTGCGTTCCAAACCGAACATCCGGTTTGCTGGTCAGATCACCGGCGTTGAGGGATATGTCGAAAGTGCCGCAATGGGTCTGCTCGCCGGACGCATGGCGGCGGCCGAGATCTGCGGCCATACGCTTCCGCCTATCCCTGTGACAACCGCGATGGGAGCTCTTGTCTCACACATTACCGGCGGGGCTGACGCCAAGACCTTCCAACCGATGAACGTCAACTTTGGCCTGTTTCCACCGCTGGATGGGGTCAAGGGTGGTCGGCGCGGACGGAAAGAGCGCTACAAGGGATATACTGATCGGGCCAAGGCGGATTGGACGTCTTGGCTGGCGCAATCCTCACTGGACGCAGCCTAGGTTTTGCTCATAGCTTTACGTTATGAGCGAAACTCCTCGTTTTGAACCGCATCTTTGGACAGAGCGATCTGTCGAAGAAACACTCTCGGTCTACAAAAATTGGGCTGCGAGCTATGATGAATATATCGCCGCGCGTGGATACCGTACACCTGCCCGGATTGCCAATATGCTAACGCGGTTTCTTCCTGCTCAACACGGCCCGGTGCTCGACTACGGCTGCGGGACCGGCGTGTCAGGCGAAGCACTTGCAAATGTTGGAATTGGCCCCTTGCATGGGACTGATATCTCTCAAGAAATGATCGCTGTGGCGGAATCAAAGGGTGTATACGAACGCCTTTGGAAATCTGAGCCTGAAGAAGCCCCCGCGCGCGCTGGTGATTATGCCGCAATCGTTGCGGCCGGTGTCATCAGCGTCGGCGCCGCGCCTCCGGAAACCGTGCCTCTCCTCACTTCGTGTCTAGCACCGGGAGGACTGTTGGTATTTTCGTTCAACGATCCAACTCTGGCTGATGGCCGATTTGACGCCTGCCTTCAATCGACCATTAATGATGGCACAGTGGCGCAGGTGGCGAGAGAAACTGGCCCGCATCTGGAAAACAGCGGTATGAACGCCGACGTGATCTTGCTGCGGCGCCTATGAAGACCCGATTTGCACCCTCACCCACTGGCCCATTGCACCTCGGCCACGCGTTCTCGGCAATCACCGCGTATAACCTCGCGCAGACCGAGAGCGGTGAGTTCCTTCTGCGGATCGAAGATATCGATCAAACACGCGCGCGCGCCGATTGGGAGGAGCAGATCTATACTGACCTGAAATGGCTGGGCCTGTCATGGCCTGATCCGGTCATGCGGCAGTCAGAGCGTCAAAAAACCTATGAGCAAGTGTTGGACCGCCTTTGGAATGATGGGCTCCTTTTTGAATGCGATTGTTCGCGGCGTGATATCAAGGAAGCTGCATCGGCGCCGCAAGAAGGCGGGGCACCTGTCATCGGTGCTGACGGAATTGTCTATCCCGGTACTTGTCGTGACAAACCCCGCCCTGCTAGGCGCCCCACCCTCGCCCTCCGCCTCAACATGGCCAAGGCAGTCGCTCGAGTGCCAAAAGTCCTGAAATGGGCAGAGTTTGGCGAAGACGGCGGCGTGATCGAAATCGCAACCGAGACGCTGATCGAGAACATTGGCGATGTGGTGCTGGCGCGAAGGGACATGGGGGTTGCCTACCATCTGGCGGTCGTCATCGACGACGCTGAACAAGAGATTTCACGCGTTGTGCGTGGAGCAGACCTTCAACCGGCGACACCAATCCATGTCTTGCTTCAGCACCTTTTGAACCTGCCAGTACCGGATTACCATCACCATCGGCTTATCAGGGACGAGACGGGAAAACGGCTCGCCAAACGGGACGATGCGCGGGCAATTGGCAAGTACCGCGACGACGGATTCTCACCAAATGAGATTAGAAACTTGATCGGGTTATAGGATATTATCAACAAATTCAGCTTTCATTAACGCTCTCAGAGTGGTGTAACGAGACGAACAAAATTCTAAGATTCGAAATACAGGGGCAAGTGCATGGCCGGTTCTGTCAATAAAGTTATCATCGTTGGAAATCTCGGGCGCGACCCTGAAGTCCGCACATTCCAGAACGGCGGTAAGGTGGTTAACCTTCGCATCGCCACCTCCGAGACGTGGAAGGACAAGAGCACTGGCGAACGCCGCGAACGCACTGAATGGCACTCCGTGGCAATCTTCTCTGAACCAGTTGGCCGAATCGCAGAGCAATATTTGCGCAAGGGATCGAAGGTTTACATCGAAGGCCAGCTTGAAACCCGCAAATGGCAGGACCAGAGCGGACAAGATCGGTACACGACGGAAGTGGTCTTGCGCCCTTATCGTGGCGAACTCACTTTGCTTGATGGACGCAACGACAGCGGCGGCGGCAGCGGCGGCGGTTATGGTGATGATCGCGGCAGCTATGGCGGCGGTGGAAGCTATGGTGGTGGCGGATTCGACGGTGGATCGTCGCAGCAAGGTGGCGGCCGCAGCGATATGGACGACGAAATCCCCTTCTAAGGTTTCGAAAATTGATGCATCAAAGCCAGCCCACTTCGGCTGGCTTTTTTATCGTCGAGCGTTTAGAGCATCACTCAGCACAGCAAGCACCGCATCTTTGGGTACATCCGAGGTTACAAATGCAGCGCCCACACCGCGTGCCATTATGAACCGCAGCTTGCCGTCTTGAACCTTTTTGTCTTGCGCCATTAGCGCCAACAAACCGTCGGCATTGGGAAGCTCACCCGAGATATCGGCAATGTCGGTTTTCATTCCCATTGCTTTGAGGTGCGCGCGCACTCGGCTCGGATCTTCCTGCGAACACAGCCCCAGACGGGCGGAAAGCTCGAAGGCAAGGGCGCAGCCTATTGCCACGCCTTCACCATGTAGAAGGCGGTCAGAGTAGCCCGTAGCGGCTTCTAACGCATGACAGAATGTATGCCCAAGGTTAAGAAGCGCGCGGTCCCCCTGCTCCGTCTCATCGCGCATCACGATGTCGGCCTTCATCTCACAGGAGCGCCGCACCGCGTAGTTGCGCGCATCGTGATCTCCCTTAGCGAGGAGTGGGCCATTCACCTCAAGCCATTCGAAGAAAGCGGCATCACCGAGCAGGCCATATTTGACCACCTCACCGTATCCGGCGAGAAAATCCCGCTCAGATAACGTATCGAGGAGCGCGGTATCAGCAATAACACGAACCGGCTGATGAAAAGCGCCAACGAGGTTCTTCCCTTGGCGCGTATTAATGCCTGTTTTACCGCCGACGGAGCTATCGACCTGCGCAAGAAGGCTGGTCGGTATTTGCACAAAACGGATCCCCCGTCTGACAATCGCTGCGGCGAAACCCGCCAAATCGCCAATTACGCCCCCACCGAGCGCAATCACCAGATCACTACGTTCGATCTGCTGCTCCAAAATCCATTCAACAGCCTGAGTTAGGCCGTCCCAAGACTTTGTGGTTTCGCCTGCGGGGAGGATAAGCGACGCCACCTTCACCCCTGCCGCTTCGAGATTTTGCGTCAGTCGTTGGAGGTGAAGTGCGGCGACATTAGCGTCTGTCAGGATTGCGACGCGCTGTCGCTTCAGGAACGGTGCAATTTCCTCACTTGTGCGATCAAGCAGTTCGCGACCAACGCGGATGTCATATTCGCGCCCCGGAAGGCCGACGTGAATAGTTTCGATGCTCATTCTGCGCGCTCCAACACATCCGGCCGAGCAAGCAATGCCTCGATTACTTTGTCGGTTGTTTTCTCAATTGAATAGCCTGCCCGCGTTAAGACGGCGATATCTGCTTGACGGTAAAATGGCACACGAGCCTCGAACAGATCCCGGAGTGTTTGTCGCGGGTTCTCCGTTTTCAAAAGCGGGCGGGTATCTTTATGTTTCACTCTTTCCCACAACAGATCAACGTCAGCGTCCAGCCAGACTGAAATGCCTTTATCGTGGATCTGACGACGGTTTCGCTCGGACAAGAATGCACCTCCGCCGGTTGAGAGAATGCACGGTTCACCAGAAAGCAGACGCCCAATCACTTCGAACTCTCTGTCGCGAAAGAACGCCTCACCGTCCCTTGCGAATATTTCAGCAATGGATGCGGCGGCAGCAGTTTCAATCTCCGCATCAGAATCCAGGAACTCAGTGTTCAAGCGATTTGCCAACGCGCGGCCAATTGCCGTTTTGCCGGAGCCCATCATCCCGACCATGACCACCGTGCGATGAAGCGCAAAGCGCGCTTCCTTGGTTGATGCGCCATTATGTTGGCTGTAACTTTGCTGGCCCGTCATCTCATCCACGTCAGTCGCTCGGCACAATCCTGCCTGAGCATGGTCGAAAAATTTCTTTTCCTCTATGGCGTGATATTACGCGAAAGACCATATATACTCCGTCTCAAAAGACGGAAAAACACGTCCTGAGAGCAGAGGCAAGGGAGCGAAATATGTTGTGGCGACTGATTAAAGCACTTGTTTTCCTATCGGTAGTCGGGGGCATTGGTCTGGTCATCTATGCCTATGTTGGTCCGATCTTTTTCCCAGCCGATTTCACTGCTCCTAGTACTGAAATCATAGCTCCCGTCCCACTTGACCCGAAATGAACCTGACAGCTGGTCTCTTTTGCCTTGCAGCCTTGGTGAGCGGAACCGTCGCTTACGCACAGCAAGTATCAGACGGAGCCCCACTCTCGGCCATCAACTGGCTTTCGCGCAGCGTTGAGCCGTCGAACGTTCTGCCGCCTGCGCGCGAAGTCAGCCCAACAGAAACAACGGCAAACCCGCCGGACGTCCGCGTGGCCCTTTTGGACCGCCGGTCCCCTAACACGGTGGGATTATTACCGCCTTCCCTTACAGGGCTGCCGCGAAGCCTGTGGCGGCACACGCCTGAAGATGTGCTCGTGTCGCTGGTGTTGAGTGAAGATGAAGACACCCTGCCCGCGCTGCATGACATGCTTCTCACCCTACTACTTGCCGATGCCGACCCGCCATTTGCCGCAAGTCCGGATGCGCCTCTCTTTCTGGCAAGGGTGGATAAACTTCTAGCTCTTGGCGCAATCGAACAGGCGCAGGCACTGCTGCAAGCTGCGGATCCGGATACTCCCGAGCTTTTCCGTCGCATGTTTGACGTGGCCCTATTGAACGGGACCGAAGCCGAGGCCTGCAAAGTCATTGAAGCAAAGCCAAGCATTGCACCCACTTACCCTGCCCGTGTCTTTTGCATCGCCCGCGCAGGGCAATGGCGGACTGCCGCCCTCATACTCAATACCGGCCGCGCGCTTGGAGACATCTCCGAGGAAGAGGATGCGCTTCTTTCGCGCTTTCTCGATCCGGAACTCTTTGAAGACGAGCCCCCTCTTCAGCCGCCTTCAAGGATAACTCCGTTGACTTTCCGCTTGCGAGAAGCGGTTGGCGAGCGCCTTGCCACACATGGATTGCCTCTCGCTTTTGCACATGCAGATTTGCAAGACAGCGCCGGCTGGCGCAACCAAATTGAGGCCGTTGAGCGCCTGTCGCGACGGCAAGCTGTATCCGAAAACCTGCTGCAGGCAATCTACACGGCCCGAGAACCAGCCGCATCAGGGGGCGTTTGGGATCGGATCGCTTTGTTCCAGAAGTTCGATAATGCTTTGTCGCAGGGCGACGCCACAACTGTTGCCGACATTCTCCCATCCGTCTGGAATACGATGGCAGATGCTCGGCTGGAGACAGTTTTTGCAAGTCTGTACGCCGAGGAAATAGCCCGCCTTACTTTGCCGGAGGCTCCTGCTTCGACTGTTTTGCGTATATCACTTTTGTCGACCCGCTATCAAAACCTCGCCCGCTCCTTCGCAGCACAAAATGAAACAGACGCCTTCCTACAGGCACTGGCACTGGGGGCGTTTTCGACGGTCGGAACCCCGACCTCGCCAAGAGAACGCGCTGTACTGGAGGGTTTTACAACCGCGTCACCCTCAGCCGAGCAGCAAGAGAGGTTGCAGAGTGGCCGCATCGGCGAGGCACTTCTTGTTGCGCTCAAAGCTTTTGAAGAGGGTCGTCACGGCGATCCCCAGCAAATCGCTCCGATACTTGCTGTTTTTCTAGAGGTTGGTTTGGTTGATTTTTCGCGCCGCGTGGCCCTTCAATACCTTCTGTTGGACCGCGACACATGACCCCGCCAAGGGACACCAAACAATGGATCAGCATATTTCTTGATGCGCAGGCATCGGAACTTGCCGCAGCGCAAAATACGCTTTTGGCTTACGGGCGTGATCTTCTCGACTTCCACGCATATCTGAAAAGATCCAAGCAAGATTTTAGCAGCTGCGCGCAAAACAATATTGAATCGTACCTTGAAAGATGCGCAGCAAGCGGGCTCGCGCAGTCAACCCGTGCGCGGCGCCTTTCGTCGATAAAGCAGTTTTTCCGCTTTTCCTATGACGAGGGTTGGCGCAGCGACAACCCTGCTCTTAAAATTGGTGGCCCAAAAAAGACGGCGTCGTTACCAAAGACGCTTTCTCATGCCCAAGTGAACGCCCTCCTGAAAGCTGCGGAGAAAAGCGGACCGGAACCGGCGCGAACCAATTGCATGCTGCAAGTCCTCTATGCCACCGGATTGCGGGTTTCCGAGCTTGTCAGTTTGCCGCGCTCGGCTGCGGAGGGCGACCCCAAGCTGCTCTATATAAAAGGGAAAGGCGGAAAAGAACGAATTGTACCGCTGTCCACTCCTGCCCGCAGTGCGCTAAATGTATGGCGCGACCGGCTTGAGGAGATCGATGCGGAACGCGCTCAAAAAGGCGTGGCACGTTCTAAGTACCTGTTCCCGTCAACCGGAAAGTCCGGGCATCTTAGCCGCATACGATTTCACGGCATAATCAAGGATCTCGCCACACAAGCGGGGATTTCACCTTCGATGGTTTCGCCACATACGATAAGGCACGCTTTCGCCACCCACTTACTAGAGGGAGGAGCGGACTTGCGGAGTATCCAAGCTCTACTTGGTCATGCGGACATTGGAACCACGGAAATTTATACCCATATCCTCGAAGAGCGGCTAAGAACCCTCGTTAAAGATCATCACCCACTGTCCAACGCAGGTAAGCACAGCTAAAGCGAGAAGCCCAAGCCGCTGACATTTGTATCGGAGACGAAGGAAGTTATGGAAACCAGTTTTTCGGATTTCGCGTTTTGGGGAACCGCCCTCGCGATTTTGTTGCTTCTTGTTCTATCAGCCTTCTTTTCTGGCTCCGAGACTGCATTGACAGCAGCGTCGCGCGGCAAACTGCGCTCCGCTGCGGACAAAGGATCGGCCGGTGCCGGCCACGCGCTGAAAGCCACCGAAGATAACGAGCGGCTGATCGGCTCGATCCTGCTTGGCAACAACGTGGTCAATATTCTGGCGACCTCCCTCGCGACGGCCATTCTGACCAAACTATTCGGCCAAAACGGCGTTGCGCTTGCTACCCTTGTCATGACCCTTCTGGTGCTGATTTTTGCGGAAGTCCTTCCCAAAACATATGCGATCACCAATCCGGAAACTGTCGCTTCCCGCGTGGCGCGGCCAATCCGGCTTGTTGTGCTGGTTTTTTCGCCCATTGTCTCGGCGGTACGGTTGCTGGTGCGTGTGGTGTTGCGTTTGTTTGGTGTGAAGACCGACCCTGACAGCCACATTCTCGCCGTGCGCGAAGAGATCGCTGGTGCCCTGCAGCTCGGACACTCGGAAGGCATTGTCGAAAAAGAGGATCGCGATCGTATCCTTGGCGCGCTTGATCTTGGCGACCGTACGGTCGAGGAGGTGATGTTACATCGCTCCGGTATAGAGATGATCGACGCGACCCTGCGCCCTGAAGAGATTATGTCCCGCTGCCTCGAGAGCAGTTACACGCGCATCCCCCTCTTCCGTGACGATCAGGAAAATATCGTTGGGGTCATTCACGCCAAAGACCTCTTGCGCGCGATGCATAAGTTGCTCGACTCCAAGGGACAACTTGACGCCGAAGGCCTTCGTGATTTTGAAGTCCTTTCAGTCGCCATGCCTCCCTATTTTGTGCCAGAGACCACCACGCTCGACGACCAAATGCGCATGTTCCTGAAAAGGAAATCCCACTTCGCGCTCGTCGTTGACGAATATGGTGGACTGCAAGGTTTGATAACACTCGAAGACATCATTGAGGAAATCGTCGGGGAAATCGCCGATGAATTCGACATTGAAGAGGACGCGATGATCGCGCGGGCGGCTGACGGTTCCTACATGGTTGACGGCACAATGACGATCCGTGATCTCAATCGCGCACACGATTGGAATTTACCGGATGAAGAAGCGAATACTGTAGCTGGCCTGGTCATCCACGAGGCGCAGATGATCCCTGTAAAAGGTCAAGTTTTCTCCTTCCACGGTTTTCGCTTCGAAGTGATGGACAAAGAAGAAAACCGGATCACAAAGCTGAAAATTCGGCCCCTCTAATGCGACGAACGTTAGCAAAGCAAATCATTAACTTTCCTATGAAAGTGTTGGAGGGTCGGCTCTGGCCGATATCCTCCCTGTCAGACTGGCCGCGCCATTGGCGTGGCTTTTTTCATCTAAATGGAACAAAGCACCGACAGGGAATGAAGGGAAAAATTCCCTGTTGACGGACTGCGATTCATTGCGTAGCGTCAAGCTAATTCGTCGGCGAAGTCCGACAGGGAGAGACGGGAAAAGAGGTTCTAAGGACCTCTTTTTCTTTTTTGAACAGAGCTTTACCCAAGATAGCTCGGCAATGGCTCGCCAGCAGCGCGGAAGAAACCTGACATTGCCCCAAGGCCGTGCTAGCCATGATCACAGCAAAATAATCAAGAGTTGAGGCGACGATGAAAAAAACTGCGGTTCTGATTTTTGCGGCAATTCTGGCTTCTCCAGCCGTTGCTCAGGAAACCGATAGCACATCTGAAGAAATTCAGATCGGTGCGCCCTATATCCTAGAATCTCATGGTGACTGGGCTGTGCGCTGTTTGCGCTCTGAGGATGATCAAGACCCCTGCCAGATGTATCAGGTCATCGGCGACGAAAACGTGGGCAGTTTGGCTGAATTCACCTTGCAACCAACGCTGAATCCCGAAGAAGGAGCCCCTGCCGCAATCGCAACAATCGTTGCCCCGCTGGAAACCCTTCTCCTCGAAGGTTTCATCGTGCAGGTCGATGACAAGGATGCCAGGCGCTACAGCTTCAGCTATTGTAACCGTGGCGGATGTGTTGTTCGCGTCGCCTTATCTGCCGAGGAAATTGAAGAATTCCGCAGAGGCACAGAAGCATTGGTACGATTGGTTCCAGTGGCGACACCGAACTCACCGGTCGTGGTTCCGATGTCTCTCTCCGGCTTTACCGCTGGTTTCAACGCGGTGACCGAAATCATGTCCGGTGAATAGCCCGAACACCTCGCAAGTTCTTATGAAAATCGCTTGAGCGCCAAAACGGCGTTCAAGCCACCGAACGCAAAAGCGTTCGACAGGGCGACATCAACCTTTGCTTCGCGCGCAACGTTGGGCACGACGTCCAAAGCGCATTCTGGGTCAGGTTCTTCGTAACCAATCGTCGGTGCGATGACGCCCTCTTGCAAAGCCATGAGACACGCCAAAAGCTCGATGGCACCTGTGCCGCCGATGGCGTGACCATGCATTGACTTGGTTGAGGAGATCATCAACTCATCGGCATGCTGACCAAATACATCTGCAATCGCCGCGCATTCCGTCTTATCATTCACAGCGGTTCCAGTTCCGTGAGCGTTAATATATTGGACATCCGCAGGCGAAAGGCGGGCATCCTTCAGTGCGCCGGAGATTGCACGCGAAGCGCCTTGTTTCGAAGGCGTAACGATATCCGATGCATCCGATGACATTGCAAAACCCGCGACTTCGGCCAAGATCGGCGCACCCCGTTTGCGCGCGTTTTCCAGTTCTTCGAATACAAAGATGCCGGCACCTTCTCCTTGCACCATACCATTCCGCGTCGCACTGAAGGGACGACATCCATCTTTGGACATCACGCGCAGCCCTTCCCACGCCTTGACACCTCCGAAGCACAACATGGATTCTGAGCCGCCCGTGACCATCGCATCGGCCATTCCTGACCTGATCATTTGAAACGCGAGCCCCATTGCGTGGTTTGAAGAGGCGCAGGCGGTCGCGACTGTGAACGAGGGACCGCGCAAGTTCCAATTCATCGATACATGACTGGCTGCCGCGTTATTCATCAATTTTGGGACGATGAACGGGTGAACGCGGTTTTTGCCTTCTTCGTATACAGCGCGGTAGTTTTCATCTTGGGTCGTGAGGCCGCCGCCGGAGGTACCCAGAACAACGCCGGATCGGTCAGCGAATTCTCCACGAAACTCGACCCCTGCCTGCGCAATAGCTTCGCGTGCGGCGAGTAACGTAAACTGGGTAAAACGGTCATAGAGCGCAATTTGCTGACGGTTAAAATGGGCTTCCTGCTCGTAGCCCTTTACCTGAGCGCCTATCTGTACGGAAAGCCGTTCAACGTCTCGAATTCTAAGCTGCTCAATCCCGCAATGACCCGCGGCGAATGCCTCAAAGGTCTGCGCAACAGAATGCCCGAGGGCATTGATTGACCCTGCCCCAGTGATAACAACCCGCCGCATGACCAACTCAAGATTGCCGAGATATCAATGAATTAACCGCGACAGTAATCGTCGCGACCGACGAGATATCAAAATCGCTTTCAGACGGGTCATTCGCATTGAATGGGATCGAAATGTCAAATTCCTCCTCCATCGCGAAAATACATTCAACTAGCCCCATGCTGTCTATACCGAGCTCTTCAAGAGTGCTTTCGGGTGTCACGTCGCTCACGTCAAGCAGCGCCTGTGCCGCGATGATCTCGATAATTCGATCCTGAACGCTCATGGGACTTTCCAATGCTGTTCTATATGGGGCTGATCTATCTCTAATTATCCGGCTTTGAAACTGATTTCTGCAAATGCGACAGCACCCGCAGCGCTTTTGGAAGCCGTCTCAGCGCCTTGTATGTTTCCACATGCGTTTCGATTTTCACAGCTGGTGAACCCATCATCACGCGGCCGCTCGGTACATTCGACATGACTTTGGTGGCGCCGGTGATAACGACATCGCTTCCGATGTTCAGGTTATCTCCGATACCAGCCTGCCCACCGAGCGCCGTTCGATCACCGATAACAGACGAACCGGCGATGCCCACCTGACCGCATAGCAGGCAATCCTCACCAACGATTACATTATGACCTACATGGACGAGATTATCGATCTTGGTGCCACGTCCGATTTTTGTCGGTCGAATGGTGCCTGCGTCTATGGTTGTGCCAGCACCCACCTCTACATCGTTGCCAATCTCGACGCCGCCTAATGAATGGATACGGTGCCAGACCGAAGTTGCCGGATTGGCGACGACCGCCTCGGAATGCATTTCTTTGCGTGCACGCTCAACGTTCGACTGTTCTTCAGTTACGAATGAAAATCCATCGCTCCCGATCACCGCATTAAATTGAACGAGCGCATTTGTACCGATCACCACGTTCCGGCCAACACGGACGCCGTCGCAGAGCACCGTTCCTGCACCTATTCGAGCACCGGTGCCAATCGTGACATTCGCGCCAATGCGGCATCCCTCACCGATGACCGCTTCAGACCCAACCGAGGTGAATGGACCGACAGACACGTTTTCAGACAGCACTGCATTTGCGTCAATCAGTGCACTGGAGTGAATCCCAGTATACTCCGGTGACGGGTCAAAGGCCTGAGTCAGTCCAGCCATGGCGAGCCGTGCGCGCGGCACAAAAATAGCGGCCACGAGCCCCAACGCCCTCCAGTTACAGTCAGGCCACACAACAGCGGCCTTCGCGTTTCCCGATGCCAATTTCTCAGCATAGGACGGGTTCATAGCCAGCGCGAGTTGATTTTCCGTCGCAATACTCGGCTCGGCGAGGCCGGTTACGACAAAATCGAGGTCACCTTCCGCACTTGCGCCTATCGCAGCAGAAATATCTCTCACCGAAATTGTCATATTCATTCCCATAAAGGGCGGCTTAGCCGTTTACAGCGCCAATTTCGACACCCAGAGCCGCAAGCGCTGCCCAAATCTTTGCGTCGCGTCCGTAAACATCCCGACGGAACTGCAACGCGCCATCCGTATGCGTGAAGGCCGTTCGATACGCAAGGTGGACAGGAAGCGGCGTCTCGAGGTTAACTTGCGTTTCCTTTCCGGTCTCAAGGATCGAATGGAAGTAATCGACGGGGTCCGCAGTTTGCTTTGCTAGCAAGGCGTAAGCGAAATCAAAAGGATCGTTCAACCTGATGCAGCCATGGCTGAAGGCGCGCACTTCCCGTCCGAAAAGGCTCTTCGCCGGTGTGTCGTGAAGGTAAATGTTATAGCGATTGGGGAACATGAACTTCACCAGACCCAAGGCATTACTGTTGCTTGGCGGTTGTTTCATCCCGAATGGGAAAGTCGACGCGGTGAACTGTGTGAAATCAACACCAGCCCGATCTATGACGTTGCCGCCCTCATCAATCAGATTGATATACGACGCAGAGGTAGGATCGGCCTGCAATTGCGGAAGGTATTCGCCGACGATGATCGAGCGTGGCACATTCCAACTCGGATTGATGACCATATAATCCATGCGATCTGAGAATTCTGGAGATTGGCGATCCGAGGTATTTGCCCCGATCACCGAGCGGGTACGGAATGTCACCTCGCCATGATCAACAATCGTTGCCGAGAAATCCGCGAGATTTACCCAAATGTGCCGCTCGCCGCGATCACGGTTCATCCATCGCTCGCGCTCAAGGGCCACGACGATTGATTTCAGCCGCTGGTCAACGTCAACATTCACTTCGGAAATCGTGCTGGAACCAGCAATGCCATCAGCAAGCAATCCGTGGCTTTCCTGAAAATCCACAACGGCTGACTGCAATGCTGCGTCGTAGCTTCGCGAGACGCTGTTGGGCATATATCCCATCGCAATCAGGCGATCCCGTAGCGCAATGACCCTTGGCCCAGTATCGCCAGGCCTCAACGTATCGGAACCCTGAATCGTCGGCCCCCATCCGCCATCTGCAAGCACCTGCTCCAAACGCGATTTTTCGCTCAGAAGCCTTGCATATTCGGGCGTCGACGGAGCCAGCTCGCGGATAAAGGAAAAAGGATCCGGCCCTAACAATCCGGAGAGCAACACTCTATCGTGGTCCCTATTGACGCGCCGTTTGATGTTATCATCCACGGCCGCCGGCTCAACCAGACCAGATTGGACGGCGTGCCCATAAGCAAGGAATGCGCGCGTCAGGCGCACATCTGCAAAGCCGAGTTGATGGTTTGATCGCGCGGACAGAATTAACTCTTCCAGTGCATTGGCATCAAATCTCGAAGC
>Ga0181577_10002084_pt1 | contig 15826 bp, 21 predicted proteins | sample 101ome_21_FD_132468 | JGI IMG/M metagenome (GOLD analysis project Ga0181577, IMG submission 132468) | Coastal salt marsh microbial communities from the Groves Creek Marsh, Skidaway Island, Georgia - 101413BT metaG (megahit assembly) | ecosystem: Environmental > Aquatic > Marine > Intertidal...
AAGTCGGGCATCACCCGTCTCGTCTTCACGGCGGCGGCCATCATCGCCGCCTCACTCGGCATACCGCTGGCGTTATGAACCGCCTATGGAGATGCGTAGGAACATGAGCCGAGGGCACCCCCACCACTCCTCAACCAAGAGGCTCTTTTGGTTCGTCTCAGTCCCCATCGTCTTGGCTTGGGTTTCGTTTGCCTCGCTGGCCGTGTGGCGGAGCGTCGTGGACGGCATAGAAATCACGGAGAACCAATTGACCGTCATAGGTATCGTCGGTGGTCCCGCCTTGCTCATCATCACCAGCCTGCTGGACCTTTTCAAGCAAGAGACCACACAAGAGATTGGGAACATGCAACCACGACACGAAGCGGACATGGTTTTGATGCAGGCTCGCACGGAGCATGAACTCAGCCGAGCCGCCGCCCAGCACGAGCACGAGATGCTCATGCAACGAGAGGGCCGAATGCCCGTGTCTCCTTCAGAGGTTCCACTCCCAAGCGATGAAGAGTGAACACCGTTAAGAACTTGAGCGTCAAGCCAAGTCCATGGCGGAGCGCAAGCGCCGACGATTCTCGTTCCTTGGTCGGGGCCGTGAGGCCGCGCCCTCTGAGGACATGAGCACCAAGGCCCTCGCCTCCATGTCCCGCATCGGTCAAGCGACCAGCGTGGACAAACGGACAGGCAAGAAGTCCGACGGCGGGCACCAATTGGTCAGCCCCGCCATTATACGGGACATTAGCCTCAAATCCGAGGTTATCGCCGCCATCCTGCGACGCACCGTGGACGATGTGCTCGGCAACGGCTATCGCTTTGACCTCGCCGAGGGCGTGGACCGAGGCAATCCCGAGGAACTTGAACGCCTTCGCCTATTCTTCTCCATGCCCAATCCCGACGACATGGGCAACGAGTGGCTTGAGAGCCTCGTCTATGACCTCGTGCTCTATGGAGACGCATACCTTGAATTGGACGGGAGTGGAGACACCAGCGACGACGAAGGCTCCGATTGGAACTTTGGTGGGAACCTCGTCTCCATGTGGAATATCCCAGCCGACACCATGGAGATTATCCCCAGCGAACGGCTCCCAGCGCCACCCGAGATGGCCTACACCCAAACCCTCAACGGGATGAAGCGACGGTTCTCGTCTGAGAAGGTGCTTCACATCGCCAAATACAAGCAGGGTCGTGGCTACGGAACCTCACCGCTCGTGCCTCTATTGCAGACCATAGCGGGTCAATTGAACCTCTCAAATTACATCAACGAGCAGTTCACGGGAACGCTCCCAAAGACCATCCTCAATGTCGGCGACATTAGCAACGCCGAGATGAAAACGATGCTGGCCATGCTTGAGCAACAATTGAGCACGGGCAAATCGCCGTTCGGATTGGTCGCCGTGAACGGTGGAACGGGCTTCCAAACCCACCGACTCATTGACTCCATCAAGGACGGCCAGCACCTTGACCTGCTCTATTATTATCGTGAGGAAATCTGCGCCGTGTTCGGCATCCCGCCCATGAAATTGGGCTGGGTGCAGACGGGCAAAATGAGCAACCCCGAGCAACAATTGGAAGCGTGGTATGATGTGGTGGAGTCCTACCACCACCGCATCGCCTCCATGATTAACCACCGCATCCTCCCCATCCTTGGCGTCAAGGATTATGTGTGGCGATTCAACACGATTCGTCCGTCCAAGGAAAAGACGATGGCCGAGGTCGTCCGTGCTCAAGGACAGGCTATCGCCGCTCTTAGGCAAGAGGGCGTTATCACCATCAACGAGGCACGAGCCATGCTCGGCTATGAACTGCTGGACGACGAGAAGGCCACCGACCCGTTCTTTGTCTCGCCCAAATTGTCCATCAACCAAGGGGCCGAAGCGGCCGCCGCTGAAAATGACGCTGAGGACGCCTCAGACGACGAGGAATCCCCCGAGGCTCCTACACCCCCCGAGGACCGAGAAGAGGCGCTGGGGGCACCGTGGGAGGTGTTCTAATGGACATTTCAATTGATGCTGGGGTGTTCCGCCGCCTTGGAGCCTCGTTTGCATACCTTGGAGCGTTCATGGAGACCAGCGCCAGCATGGAGATGCAACGCCTCATGGGCGAGAAAATCCTCGCCAAGGCGCTTCAATTGGTTCCCGTCCGAACAGGCGCTCTCAAGTCCACGGGGCGCGTCGTGAAGTCTCAAGACCGCAAGGGCATGGAGGTCCGATTCGGGAACTCCCGAATCCGATACGCTCTCGTCGTTGAGTTCGGCCGCATTCAGTTCGCTCCCTTCCCACCCCGACCCTACATTCGCCCCGCCGTGCGCTACGCTTCACGGCACTTCAAGCGAGACGCCCGCCTCGTCTTGGATAAGGCCGTGGCTCAAACCCTGCCGAAGGTGATAAAATGAGTGCTGAGGACCCCCTTCAAAACCACCGCTTGGACCGATTGGAAGAAGCCTTCACCAAAATGGCCGAGGCGCAAGCCGAACGAGACAAGCAAATGTCGTCTTTGACAGGAGCGCTTGAGGTGCAAAACCAAGTGCTCACGAGTGGATTTGATTTGATGAAGCGGCTCGCCGCCGCCATCATCGGTGTGCTATCGGTGGTCATAGGCGGAACACAGGTGATGTGAGATGGACGAGCAAGTGGACAAGGCACCCAAGACGAACTTCCCCACCCGTGGCGACGACCTCAAGGTGAGCCTGCGGAACAGTCAATATGACTCGTTCCCGCTGGCCTACGCTCTGAAATTGAGGGACGAGCACCCCGATATATGGAGCAAGGGCGGCAACATTCTCGGCAACACGCAGTTCAACCGACTCCGCAAGGTTCACGGTCAAATGGGTGAGGCCAAGACCCCGACCGACGAGAAGGCCGTCCGCCTCCGTGAGGCTTGGGCCGCTCGCCACCTCAAGGACTACCGCCTCGCTGGCGTGGTCGCTCAAATCAAGTGGCTCGTGATTGGTTCCCGTGGTTTGTCCCACATGAAGCAGGTCATTGATGAGGCCCGAAAGAAAAGCCTTGAGGAATAACTTAATATAGGTGGGAGCACGACCTTAACCTATGGCGAGAACCAAGAACGGTCGCAAAAAATTGTTGAACCGAGCACCCCGCTGGGTGATTGAGGGACTTGAGGCGCTGGCCAAAGACCCGCCGTCGGAACCGTGTGGGACCGATTGGTTCATTCAATTCACCTTTGAGTGGCGCAACCTCCACCTCTCAGACTATGCCGACCTGCGCTGGCCACCTCGCGATTGGGACAACACACCCAACGATATGGCCGCCTTGCTCCGCCGCATGGGCTGGACCAACCTCAAGGCGGGCACGGGCCGCCCAGCGATGTGGGAACGCTCATAAACCACATAGGGACAACCGAAGCCCATGAGCAGTCTTGACAACGCCACCGTCGTTGATTCTCAAGTGTTCTCCGCTATCGCTGGTGAAGCCAAGGAGGCCGTGTTTGAATACCGCCTCACCATGCCCTTCCAAGTGGATAAGGACTACAAAGCCGCCCACGAGGATGAGGACGATGTGGTCGTCTATGGCCCCGTCTATGTCGGCGACGAGACGATGCTGGACCGACACCGTGAACTCGTGGACGCCAAGGCCATTATGGCCTCATGGGAGACCTACGCCATGAACCCCGTGATTCTCTATAACCACCGCAAGGACTACGGCGTCATTGGCCTCATGGAAGAGGTTGAGATGGGCATGTGGGAGAAGCCCGACGGCGAGAAAATTGAGGCCGTCTTTGGCCGTGCTCGCATTGACGGTGGCGAGAAGGACATAACCCGCAAAATCAACAAAGGGATGCTCCGAGCGTTCTCCATCGGCTTCATCGCCAAGGCTGGCGTGAAGCAGGGCGAGGGCGACGACGCATACCTCACCTTCACCGAGGTGGAGTGGATTGAGACGAGCGTGGTGGACATTCCCGCTTCGCCCAACGCCTTGTTCAATGTGAGCAAGTCGCTGGTCTCCTATGACGGTGAGAAGCACCTCATCGGCGTGGAGGAGCGAGACGATTCTTATGTCATTGAGTTCGGCAAGGCTGACCCCATGCCCGAGCAGGGTCCGCAAGAAGGAACCGAGATGGGCTTTGACGCTGAGGTCCTCGTGGAACTCACCGACACCATCGCTGGCTTGGAAGCCAAAATCGCCGAACTTCAAGGTCGGATGGACGAACCTATTGGCGGCGATACCGTTAAGACCCATGATGATAGCCAAGTGGCCATGACCGAGCAAGAAATCGCCGAAGTCGTGGAAGAAGAGGTCGTTGAATTGACGGCCGACGAAGAGACCTTCACCGTCAAGTCCGAAGAGGCACCTGTTGAAGAAGTCGTTGAGACCAAGGAAGCCGAGGAAGAACTCGCCGAGGACGCCGAAGAGGCACCTGTTGAAGAAGTCGCCGAGGAAGAACTCCCCGAAGAAGTGGTTGAAGAAGCCGCAGACGAAGAAGTGGTTGAAGAAGCCGCAGACGAAGAGGTTGAGACCAAGGAAGCCGAAGAGGCCGACCCCACCTTCGCCGTCCTTTCAGAGGTCGCATCCTCCCTCACCGCCGTTGAGGCTGGCTTGAAGGAACTCACCGCTCGCATTGACGAGACGGAGAGCCTCAAGTCCATGCTCGCCGAGCGAGACGCAACCATCGCAGAACTCACCGAAGCCAAGGCCGCCGCAGAAGCCGAGGCTGAAATTGAAGCCGAAGTCTCCCGCCGTCTCGGCGAGAAGATGAGCGAACTTGGTTTGAGCGCCACCCCAGCGGTCGCCAAGCCCAAATCCATGTCCCCAACGACCAAGACGACCACCAAGGTGAAGTCGGGTCCAACCAAGCATGACCCCATGCCCGAAGTGAGCAAAGGAATGGCTTCGCTCGGCGATTGGTTGGAAGTCCGCCTCGCAGGAAAGAGGCTCGGTTGAGGGGCAACGGTTAATAGCCACAAAGACAGGAGAGATGAAACATGAGCCAAGAAATTGACTTCACCGAATTGACCGAACGCGTCAAGAATGCCCTCGCTGGTGCCGCCGCTGGAACGGGCGCTACCATGCTACCCACGGACACCGCAGACGAGATTATCGGCATCGTCTATGAGAGGAACTTCATGCGAAGTCTCTTCCCAGCCATGCCCATGTCTCGCCGCAAGGTCAATGTGCCCAAATTGAGCGGGTCGGTGGACTTCCACCAACAGACGCTCTCCATGACGGATGCAGGCACCGCCGCTTCCGAATCCCGCCACGCCACGGATGAAATCACCTTGGAACTCAAGACGATGATTGCGAACATCCCCATCGGGAACTACCTCGTCGCCTACGGTGTGGAAGGTCTCATGTCCGTCCTCCGAGACGACATCGCCTCCCGCCTCGCCTACAACGAGCAGTCCTTGCTCTTGAACGGCGACACCGAGACGGGTTCGGCCTACGCTGACAACATCAACGGTGCCTACGCTTCCCCAGCCAACACCACGGGTGTCTCCGCCTCGGCCAACGACTACCTCCTCCTCTTTGACGGTCTCCGCAAGTCCGCTACGGCAACCTCCGTCGCAGTCGGTGGAACCTTCGCTCTGAGCCACCTCCGAACCGCCATTTCCAACCTCGGCGTCTATGCAGACAACCGAGACGACTTGGCCTTCATCGTGCCTCGCAACCTTGAGGTGCAATTGCTCGGCCTGACGGAACTCCAAACCGTGGACAAATACGGTCCTGCCGCCACCATCCTCTCGGGTGAAATCGGTCGGATTTACGGCATCCGTGTCTTTGGAACGGGCGCTCTCGCCACCAACCTCAACGCCACAGGCGTCTATGACGGCATCACCACGGACACCACCGTCGCAGTCTTGACCCACATTCGCTCCCCAATGATTGGAAACCCAACCGTCGCCGAGCGCCGATTCAGCATTGGCTTCCACGACGAGCCAACCAAGGACCGATTCGTGCTCATCCCCAAGCAGGATATTGCCTTCGGAGTCCGCTACCCCGAAGCCATCTGCCTCTTGACGGGCATCGCTACGGTTTGAGGCTGACCTCGCTCGGCTTGCTCTCCTTGGACGCTCGCTGGGCGGGCGCCACCATGGGAGGGAACTGAATGACGGCCATTGACTATTGCACCCTCGCCGAGGTTGAGACCTACGCAGGCATCAATTTCAGCGACGGCATCGGACCAAGCGACTCTGAAATCGCCACGATGATAACCAATGCTTCACGCATGGTTGATGCTTACGCAGGCCGCCAATTGGCTGGAACCGAGACCTTCGTTGAATATCAAGACTCCTCAGAGCGCATGAGGCACCTCGTCCTGCGGAACCGCCCCATCGTCTCGGTGGCCTCGGTTGAAGAAACCAAGTCCGACGGGACGACGACCACCCTCGTTGAAGGACGCACTCGTGGCGACTCCGATTGGTGGCTGGACGACTCCGACTCGGGCATCATTCGGTTCCATAACGCAGTCGGCATCAACGCCCTGCAATTGTTCAAAATCACCTACACGGCGGGACGAACGAGTCCCCCCATTGAAGCCAAAATGGCCACCATCCTTCTCGTGGTCCGTCAAGCCGCTCGTGCGGCCCTCAACGACGAGAACTGCTCGGAGCGCATCAAGGAGATGTGGCGTCCACTCTTGGCGACGACGGAGAGCGAATATCGCGAGATGCTTGAGCGTGTCAAGCGAGACGCCTATTCCGCCGTTGCCGTGTTCGGGAACGGTGGTGCATAACCATGGTGGGCGGCCAACCTCCGTCCGTGGACCCCCACACCTTGCTCACGGGTCTTATTGAGGACAATACCCCCTCCGTGGGTGGCTGGACCGTCGTGGTGAACGACGGATGGATTGAGGCCAAGAAGCAAAAGACCTATCAAATCGCCATCACCCAAGAATATGGGGAGGTTCGGACCGCCAACCTCGGTGGCTCTCAAGGCGACTCAGACGCCGTTCCTCGTGTCGTCTCGCAGTTCTTCCTTATCACCCTCTTCCACCCCACCCGTGTGGGCGTGTGGACGCTTTATAGGGCGCTCACACAGGTCCTCAACGACCGTAGCCTCACCACGAACGGGGTGAACGGGAACACCGACTACAAATGGTGCCGCCTCGCCCGTTCAGACGAGGCTAAGGCCATCAATAGCGTGGATAAGGTGTGCGGTCCCGATAAGCGAGAAGGCGACTGTCTCGGCTATCGCATGGACCTCACCTTGGAACTCCGCTGGAATGAATAGGCGACACTTTAATATAGGTGGGGTGCATTGGACTAAACATGAGCAAAAGCCGACGCCCAAGCAAGCCGTATGTGTGCAAGACCAACGGACGAACCTACAAAGTCAAGGACCAAGGAGCGAGCCGCATACCGCCGAGGACATTGTGGAACGGCCATGTGCAAACCGTGATTGGCCACTACACCTGCTACGGTTGCGGCGGCTTCTGCGTCCCTCCGTATCACCCCGAAGGCGAATACCGACCAAAGACCGCCGAGGAAATTGCACTCATTGACGAGGAACGCCGCAAGACCCTTTGAGCGGTGGGTTAATATAGGGGGACTCCCTACGCTACAACATGGCGACCAACGCATATCACACGGCCCAAATTGTTGAGACTTTGAACCTCGTGCCCCACGGCTCCACCGTGGTGGCTGACTTGGACTGCTGGATTGGCCTTCAAGCCCTTGACCGCTTCGCCCCCGTTGAGTTCCACTCGTGGGGCGTGAGCACCGACACCATCACGGGCGAGCAGACCGAGCAAGTGGTTCTCTCGGCCAAGGACGGCTTCCGTGAGTGGTCCCGCTCGGGCGTCATGGACGATGTGCACATGGCCAACGCCATTCGCAGGGAGCGCTCTGAGGGCACTCGCATGGCCATCGCTGGCTCCATGTTGCTCCGTGGCTTCAATTCCACCGAGGTCAAAGACGCATACCGAGCCGCCTGCCGCCGATGAGGTTAAGAACCACATTCGGGTTTGAACGGTTCATGGCCACCAAGAAGAAGGCTTCCAAAGCCGCTGAGGAACCCAAGGAAGAAGTCGTTGAAGAAGTCGTTGAGGCGCCCAAGGAAGAGGTCAAGAAGGCCGCTCCCAAGGCCAAGGCGCTCAAGGCTGACTTGAGCAAATTGCCCGACCCCGACCTCTCCCCACTCGCTCTCAAGGAGTTCATCATTGAGTCCTACGCCGCCATGCTCGGCCGTGAGCCATTGGACATTGAAATGGAGCACCACCTCAAGACCGTGGAGCGACATAAGCGCCCACGAAGCGACATTCACATTGACATTCGCAAGGGTGGCGAATATCAAGGTCTCCACGCTCTCAAAGGCGAAGGAAGCCTCTTGGGCGAGTGAGGTGGGGTTCTGCCCCATAAGGACCCTGTGAAGCGAAAGGCGTATCAAAAACGCTATCAGCAAGGCTGGTATGCCGAGAACGGCGACCATCGCCGTGAGCAGGTCCGACGCCGCCGCCGTGAACTCAAGCAACAATACCGCGAGTTCAAAAAGACGCTCTCCTGCGAGAAGTGCGGTCTGAGTGGCGAGGAGTCGCCATGGGCGCTGGACTTCCACCATCGCCACGAGAACCGCCAAGAAAAGACCACCTCGGTCTCGCACCTCGTCTCGGGTGGCTACGGCTGGAACCGAATCATGGAAGAGGTCGCCCTGTGTGATGTGATATGTGCGAACTGTCATAGGAAGGAGCACTACGAGGAGCACATGGAAAAGGTGGAGGCTGGGCTTGAAGGCGAGGACCTCGCGGCTACGCCGATTGATAACCCCGACTTTGCACGGATGGGGCGCAAGAAGCAACGCCGACGCCATCGGCACGAGCGCAGGAAGGCCATTGAAGCCGCTATGGAAAAGCACGGAGGGCGCGACTACATCGCTGGCCCACTCCCCAAGGACGAGCGAGAATAGTGAGCGACACCTTAATATAGGTGTGCGTTTCATGGTTATCCATGAACGAGAACCTCATGCGAGCCAAGAGCATTCAGCACGCTGAATATGAAATCATTGAGCACCTGCTCGGTGAGATTGACCTTGCAGGTCTCAAGGCTCTGATGTGCGACGATGAGCACTCAACGAAACGCTTTGACGCCGCCGCCAAGAACCTGTGCGACCGACTCACGGCCATGGCCGATGTGCGACGCAAGAACCTCCCCAAGGGCCACCCCGACCGAACGGAGGCTTGAACATGGGTGGTTGTCCGAACTGCGGCGCCAACCTGCGCTACACCAATTCATACCTCTCCACCGAGAAGCACGCCATCAACGGCTTCGGATTCAGCCGAGCCGAGTGCATCGGCACGATTGAGCGAGAGGGCTGGTCCAAGACGAAGGCTGGTGAGCGTAGGTGGCGAGTGAAATACGCCAAAGAGCCATGCGGTTGGTCCCGTGGTCTGAAAGCCAAGGGGACACCCAAGAAGGACCCTGTGTTGCGACTTGGTGCGCTTGCCCGAGGTGAGACGCCTGTGGCCGACGAGGGCACACATCACGACGAGCCAGCAGGACGCCTCGTGCTCAAGGACTACCGATGAGGTTTTTGACCATGATGGCCAAGGCCATGTCATGCAACGAAACCACCAAGCGACGGCTCTTCTGAGAGCCTGTCGTCAAGTCCCCGATTGGTGGACCGTCGGCGGTCGCCGCAACCCGTATGCGATTGAGTTCGTTGGGCTTGGGACGACCTCGCAGTTCTATTCCAAGGCTGGAACCTACACGGGCGACGAGACGATAACGATGTGGATTCGCCCCACGGCGACCATAACCAACGGCGTGGACTACGGCCTCTTCTCCATCTATGACTCGGGGCTGGGGCAGGACATTTGGACGCTGGAACTGCAAGGAGACACCACCAACGGCAACACGCTGGAACTGTTCCTCCAAGGAGTGTCGCAAGGCAAGGTCTTGAACATCGGCACCACATGGAGCAACATAACGCTCTCGTTCGCTGGCGGCCTCCCCTCGGTATATCACAACGGCACCCTGTCGTTCACCGCCTTGTCGGCGTATGTTGCCCCAGCCGACACGCACACCATCGGGATTAGCCAAAAGCCTGCGCCAGCCGTGTCGGCTCACTTGAGCGAGGTGGTCATAGACGAGGTGGCCTTCTTTGATGCGTTCGTGGACCCAGCCGTGCTATACAATTCGGGCGTGCCGCTGGACTACGGCGACGACTACGCTTCCTTGATTGCGTCCTACGAAGTGGAGAAGCCCATCGGGGCTATCAACGCCAATACCCTCGGTCCGACCTATCATCCCTCGGGGACGACACCAGCCTCGTTCGTGTTCGGCGGCTCCACGACGGGCGTGGTTGAAATCACGACCGACGCCCTCCGCTCCTCAGACACGAACTCCTTCAAGGAGATGTGCACGAACTACGGCGATTATGTGCGAGGAACGGCCGTAGGAGGCGCCACACCGCTCGGAACGGGTGTGGACCTACCCGATGTGGCTTGCGGCCTCATGCCCTACCCTGCTGGGGCTGGATGGAGCACTCTCGGCTACACGGGAGCGTTCGTCGGCAACCACGAGGAGCCGCAGGCGACCCCCGAGGCTTCCAAGGCCACCACCATGGTTAGCGACGACTCCACCGACTACGCCGCCGTGGGGGGAACGGCTTCGCTGGGTGGCGTGGTGGACGCTCGTGCTGGGCGTCTGTTCCTGCCGTTGTTCGTGAAACGATAGGCATACCTTAATATAGGGGAACCCGCTACGCTTACACATGACAACCATGCAGAACCCCACCCGAGCACACCAAGCAATCCGCGACTCATTCGTTCGCGTGTTCAATGAATGGAGCCGCTTTGCCTGCTTCAAGGAAGCCTTGACCGAAGCAATAAACAACGCCATTAGCGAGTCTCAAGCACACTTCCAATTTGCAGGCCCCCGTGGAAGCCCCCAATACACCGCCGCCGTGAAGTTCGTTTTCTTCAACGCCGAGATGTGGGCCGACGGGTCTGATGAAATGCACGAGGTTCCTGCTGACTTCGGGTGCTGGTGAAGCGAAACGGTCATAACCGTGGGGTCGCCGTTCAAGACCCATGAGGGTCCTGTGGTGCTCCGAGCAACCAACCCGCCCGACGGGCTACGGCGTCGTCTCCCGAGAGTTCGTGAAGCGCCTCGTTGAGCGGGGCCACGAGGTCTATGTGATGGGCTGGGACTATCACGGTGAGGACTTCAAGCACGAGGAGGGCTGGACGCTGGTGCACGCTGGGAGCCGCTTTGGTGGCGACCCGCTGGTCGGCGGAGCCACGACGATGGACTACAACCTCAACCGCCTCAAGCCCGATGTGGTGTTCAGCCTCACCGATGTGTGGAACACGGGGGCCATCGTGAAGTCGTGCAATCGTCTCGGCGTTCCTCATGTCTCTTACCTCCCGATTGACGGCGATGGGATTCCACGAGCGTGGAAGGACATTCTGAAAATGACTCATACACCCCTGTGGATGAGCCGCCACGGGCGCGAACAGTTCCAAGAGTTCATTGGGGCCTTCCATAGCCAAGGAGCGGCCTCAGAGGCGCTTAGAGACCCGTTCCTTGACCGATTCGCTCCGCCCTTCTTCACGGAGGTGCTCTATCATGGCGTGGACTTGGACCTCTTCAAGCCCGTGTCGCAGGCTCAAAAGGATGAGTGGCGTGAATCCCTCGGCCTCGGTCGCTGGAAAACCGTGTTCCTATCGGTCGCTCGCAACGGCAACCGCAAGCAACAACCACGCCTCCTTGAAGCCTTCAAGGAGATGCTCGGCAGGGTGGAGAACCCCGAGGAAGTGGGCCTCATCCTGCACACGGGAGACCCCACCAACATGATGGGACTTGGCGGTTGGAACCTGCCCGAGATGGTCCGTGAGATGGGCCTTGAGGGCAACATCACCTTCTCCGACCCGAGCGCCAACCCCTTGCTCGGCATGAGCCGTGAGGACATGGCCAAATTGTTCGCCATGGCCGACTGTCATGTGCTGGCTACGGGCGGCGAGGGTTTCGGGATTCCCAGCGCCGAGGCCATGGCCTGCGGCATTCCCGTTATCGTGCCCAATAACTCCACGGGTCCCGAGTTCGTCGGAACGGGCGCCAAGACGATGCGGGGCAAATTGGTGAAGAACGACGCTGAAATCGTTGGGCCGAGCGGCGTCAAAATGTCGCTGGTCTCCATCAAGGCGCTCGCTGATGCTCTCCAATGGATGGTTGAGCACGAAGGCAAGCGCCACGCCATGGGCCAGCGCGCCCGCAAGTGGGCCGAGGAGCGTCTTGGATGGAACGACCTCACCGACCACTTGGAGCGCACGCTTGAGAAGGCGAGCAAGACACCCCATCCACACGGGAACAATAGCGTGGTGAAATCATGAGCAAGAAGAAAGAGATTCAAGGCCGCAAGGGCGGCAAGAAGAAGGACATTGACCGCCTCAGAGGACGCAAGTGCACCAAGAAGTGCAAGATGCACGGCGAACCGTGTGGCGTGGTCATGCGCTACAAAGACCCGCAAATCCAAGCGACCCTTGACCGTCTTAATGCGCTCGCTGGCGTCCCACGGCACGAGGACTCGCCCTTCCACTATTGTGAACTGTGCTCTATGGCTCTGCGTCAAAACCGACCGCTCAACGCATTCGCTCGGCGCCCGAATGGGGTCATTTACCTCAAGCACGCAGGCAAGAACCGATTCGTCGGCAACGAGGAGGGCGAACTCATCATGGTGGACGACGAGCGGTATGAAGAAGAATAGGCGGTGGGTATATATAGGTGAACCCCCTACGCTATAACATGACCAAAACCTGCTACCTCTGCGGCAACACCCTGCAACCCTGCGCTGACTACGACTTCTGCTCGTCCGAGTGCGAGTGCGAATACATGGTGTGCATCGGCCTCCAATGAGCACCGTTATGAACCGCAGGGCTTAGAACAGAAGCCATGGCGGTCCCAGCGGCGCGAGCCGACCTCGTGCCCCCCGTTGGGGCTGGGGCAGGTCTCCCGCTCACGCTCCTGTGGGCGGACGACCTCACGGATGCTGGCGGGTCGGGCACGGAGGGTTATGCCCTCTTTGACTCGGGCCTGTGGAGAACGGCATCTGAAACGACCCCGAGCGTCCCCACCGTCGTCTCGGGAGCGGCCGTCTCCTATGCTCACGGAACCCTGCTTGACTTCGCCTCAATGAACTTCCTTGGCTTGACTGCCGAGACGGAGGCGCCACGATTGAACTTCGGGAACGGACGCCTTGAGCACGGGCAAGCCATGCAAGACGCTGGGTTCGGTCGGCATTCAGCATCCAACCTGCGCTCCTTCGCTCCTGCGGCCACGGCGACCATCACCGAGGTCGGTCGCCATGTGGAGCACCCTATGCGAACGCATACCTCAGCGCGCCCTGCGAACCACACTTGGTTCCAGCCACGACACAACGCCGTGGCCAATGCGGCCATGCCGTCCTATGACCTGCAAATCGGCTCGCTGATTGATGTTGATGCTGGGTCCATTGGGACCGTGGAGGCATTCACCCACCGAGTCGCTACGGACCTTCCCTCCAACGGCGTGGGAGCCACCTACGGCGACTCGCATAACTCGGCCTACCTGTCCTCCCTGTGGTCCTGCACGCTGAACGATATGTCGTCCGCCAGCGGCTTGCACCTCGCCGCACTCAAGTCCTCCGACCCCAAGGCATTCTCATCGCATTGGGGCACCAACCTCCAAGTTCAACAGGAGGTCATGGTGAGCGGCACACCGATTTCGTCGCCTGACGCTCAGAACACGGCCACCCTCCACGGCCTTACAGACTACGATAGGTTGGCTCTCCCAGCGGAGACGACGCAGACCATCATGGTCAAGGATATTCACACCGAATCGGGGACGACGACCCAAGAGGAATTGACCTTCCCACTCGGAGCGGCATACCTTGGGAACCATGTCGTTGCCGACTCGTGCGGACTCATCGGCTATGAGGGGGTATTCTCAGCGACGGCGTTTGTGAGCGTCTCACGCAACGCCAACGCGCCCGAAGTGGTCGCACCACCTGCGAACCCTCTCATCCCCGACACGGCTTGGAATGAGGACGGAGCGGCTCTCTATGCTGGGTTGAACATTCAAGTCCATAGCGGCCTCTCGTTCCGTCGCAACGGCCTGTCGTGGACCGCTCCCAATGACCCCCTGTTCGTCTATGGAAGCGACGGCACGGCAGTCATGCCCATGACCGAAGGGATGAGCACCACGGGCGCACGGACGACCTTCAAAGGCGCTTCGTTCATCCTCAACGCCAACCAAACCCGATTCCACACGGGGCGCGTCGTGCATCACACGCAAGGCGGGAATATCAACGACTTGACCGCTCCCTCGCTTGACGCTCAAGTCGCTGGTGGGTTGGCCGCCCCAAGCGCAACAACGACGAGCAAGGGGCCTTCTCGCTTCATTCTCGGGGACACCCACACCTCGGGGGCATGGACGGCCACCGTGAACCTCTCGCAGGAGTTCCTCAAGGACCGCATCCCGACCAAGGTGAAGGTGGTTCCCACCCTGCTGGGCTATGAAGAGGTGAGCGTCGCCGCTGGGGCAAGCCATCCTTCGTCTGACGCTCTCACCTTCAAGCGACCTATCGTGGATTATCATGTGCTGGTGAGCCTCACCCCCAAAGACCGCATCAACGCCACCGTGAACCTCACGAACTCCCGCATTGGGAACCCGACCGCTCGGAACTTCCCCCAAGCGAGCCGTCTCGCCGCCAACATGGACCTTGAGGACGAAGGGTGTGAAATCTTCCACGGAGTCTTTCGCGTGGCTCCCACGACGCTTGAGAGGGTCTTTTTTGACCCGTTGAGTCCAACCGCCACGGCATGGGGTGTGGACACCGCCGATTCGGAGATGCCGAACACGGTCATGCCTCGCCACGACGACGACTACGGTGGTTGGGGCCTGCACCAATTGACGCCGTTCAGACCGATAGCGAACGCCTCGTGGGCGCAGGTCCCGCTCCTATGCGCCGCCATAGAGTCGGGTGGCTATTATCAGCGGGGTGGGGTCTCGCACCTGTGGGACGCCGATACCTACGGGAGCGAACTGTTCGTCTCCGCCGACGCCATAGACGCCAGCCACTTTGAGGACTCGGTGTGGGGCAACGGGCAAGTGTGGGCCGACGGCACGGGCGCGCTCGCCAACCCACGGGGGAGCGAACTGCTCGTGTTCAAATACAACCCCTCCCTTGACGCTTTTCATGTTAATAAATACACCACGCCAACGACGACTCCCCTCTATGAACTCGCCACGACACACACCACGAGCGAGCAGTCCACCGAGGTGGCCGTCTCAGCCAAGTTCAAGCAATATGAGGGCTGGTCAATCCACGATTGGGTGTTCCCTCAAATTGAACTCATGCGATACCTCGGGCGGGAGGACAAATCGGCGGCCATGCACCCTCGGCATAGCGCCAACACGGGCGGAGACCCCCTGTTCCATCCCACCCTCCATTGTGCCTCCCTGCGCTTCATGGACGACGGACGCATGGCTATGGCGGCAGTCCAGCGAGACCACATCGGGAGCGAGGAGGAATACCCAGCGAGCGATATTGCCTACCCCTTCAACCCCGATAGCGGGTCGGGGTCGGGATGCCCTGCTGGCTATTATCGGAGCGGGGGAACCTGCGTTCCCATCACGGGCGGAGACAACCCGAACACGGAGTCTGAGCACCTTGACCCCATCACGGGTGAGGTGATTGACGGACCACCACCCACACCCAACAACGGGAGCGGCGAAGGCCATGTCGGGGGCGGAGACAATTTCAGCATGACCCCATCGTGGGGCCGCATCGTGGCGAACACATCGGGCCGCTCGCTGGTGCTCATGTGGAGCGACGCCAAGGCCGTGAACGGCAAGGCGCGAGGCGGGCGTGCCCTCTTTGAAGCCGAGGCAAAAACGATTGACGGC
>Ga0181577_10002091_pt1 | contig 15792 bp, 16 predicted proteins | sample 101ome_21_FD_132468 | JGI IMG/M metagenome (GOLD analysis project Ga0181577, IMG submission 132468) | Coastal salt marsh microbial communities from the Groves Creek Marsh, Skidaway Island, Georgia - 101413BT metaG (megahit assembly) | ecosystem: Environmental > Aquatic > Marine > Intertidal...
GTCGATTTTTCCCGATGCGAGCGGCGAGATCAGCGACCAGTTACCATCGAGATACATGCCGAAGCTGCCCAGCCTCTGACGCCGTGAAGGCTCGGACACCGGCTCGACCAGGTAGGACCCGGACAGCGGCGCTCGAAAAGCGTCGGCGTGCATGCCGTTCAGATCCTTTACGACGCGGTTGTAATCGAGGATCGTCAACTCGTCGTCCGGAAAGCTGACGGCGAGAAATCCGTTATAGGGTTCGGTGCCGTCGTGATCCGGGTTCGCCTTCCGCCGCACTTCCGCGACTCGTGCCCCGGCGGCCGACCGGTGATGTCCGTCGGCGATATACAGCGCGTCAATCGCATTCACCGTCTCGCCGATGCCGGCGACCGCGTCCGGGTCGGACACCACCCAGAGTTCGTGACGCGCGCCGCCGACATTCGCGGCGACCGCGTCAGGTTCCCCCGAACTCGCGTCCCGCAACAGGGCCGCGAGCCCGGCATCCGCCCGGTGAACCGTCAGCACCGGCCCGGTGATCGCGTCGACGGCGTCGATCTGGCGCACCCGGTCGTCTTCCTTCGACGGGCGGGTGAGCTCGTGCTTCTTGATCCGGTTTTCGTTGTACGCGTCCACCGATGCGGAAACGGCAACCCCTGTCTGCGATTTCCCGTCGGCGGTGATCCGGTAAACGTAGAAGCACGGCGCGGCATCCCGAACGAGCGCCCCGGCGTTCTCGAAACTTTTCAGGTTGCTGGCTGCCGTCTTGTAAACTTCGTCGGCGTAAGGATCGGTACCGGGCGGCAGATCGATTTCGGCCCGCGAGACATGAAAAAAACACAGGGGCTTGCCTTCGGCAGCCGCACGCGCCTCATCGGTACTGACCACGTCGTATGGGGGCGCGGCTATTTCGTCCGCGCGGCCGGGCGCGGGCCGCATGCCGGCGAAGGGCCGAACGAGAGGAGCTTTGTCAAAAGACATAAGTACCGCCGTGTTCTTGGAAGAGGATCGCGCCGGTCAACTTACAGGGAATCGGCGCCCGCCCGCCGCTGGAAATATTCCCAGGCGCGCTTGACCGAAAAATCGCTGAGAAAAATATCGGCGCATTGATCGATTTCGCCATCGGACAGATACTCGATCTGTTCGCTCATGTTCAGCGTATCCTGCAGCAGCTGGGCGTTCACCTGCAGATAGATCGAAGTCATCACAGCGCCCTGAACGGAGGTGCCGGTCACCGCGCAGCCATGGCCGCGCATCAGCACCACATTGTTCCCGGCAAGGTCGCTCGCAAGGTCCCGGCCCTGCTCCATGTTGACGACCAGCAGATTGGTGTCGCCGAAGTTTTTGCGGATATCCCAGACCGGCAATTCCTTGCCGATCGACGCGCCGACATGAGCCACCGGTTTCAGCGGCACCGGCGTCACGCCGAACGGTATGACGGCATGGGAATGGTTGTGAACCACCGAGTTCACTTCGGGCCGGGCTTCGTAGATGGCACCATGGATGTGCCGTTCGGCATAGGGCGTGCGATCGTCGTCGATGGCTTCGCCGTCGAGCGTGAATTCCATGATATCGCCCAGCGTCACCAGCTCCGGGCTGCGCGACCGGCTCATCAGATAACGTTCCGGATTTTCCGGATGCCGGATACTGACATGCCCGTAAGCGTCGACGACTTCCTCGCGGGCGAGAATGCGGTTGGCAACGACGACTTCCCGCATCGTATTCGTAACTTTATCCATGGGACGTTCCCGGTATCTGAATTGTTCGCGCCACTTCATATCATGCGGTCCATTGGTCCGCGAGTCGCCCTTGGTGCGCTTCCGCGCTACAATCGGCGCAACAGACAGGAGATTGCACCATGACCAGAGATTTCGAAGATCATTGCTGGAAAGACGTCGTCTCTCCCGACGTGCTGAAAATTTACGAACCCTATCGTCGCGACGTGTATGTCGGCGAGCGTCCGGCTTTGTTGGCCATTGACCTCTACAATTTCGTCTATCGGGGCGATCCCACGAAATACCCGGAAGAGCTGGTCGATGAATTTCCCAATTCCTGCGGCAAGTTCGCCTGGGACGCGATCGAACCGACGAAACGACTGTTTGCCGCCTGCCGCACTAGCGGGTTGCCGATCATCTATCTGACCGGCTCCACCCGGAAAGGTCGCGTGCGATCGACCAACCGTCAATCGGGGTACGATGTCGGCGACGACATGATGGACATCCATCCCGCTTTCGCACCGCAGGACGGCGACATCGTCATCCGCAAGGAACGGGCGAGCGCCTTTCATTCGACGCCCCTGGTCGCACAATTAACGAGACTGGGCGTCAACAGCCTGATCGTCTGCGGCGAAAGCACGTCGGGATGCGTCCGCGCCTCCGTCGTCGATGCTTACTCCTATGGGTATCACGCGACCGTCGCAGAGGAATGCGTCTTCGACCGGTCGGAAATCTCGCACAAGATCAACCTGTTCGACATGCACCACAAATATGCCGACGTGATGATCCTCGACGATATCGTGGCGCATCTTGAAAAAACCTATCCGGCCGCGCAGGCGGCGGAATAGCGCCGTTTCGGCGGACACGAAAATGCCCGAATCAGGGCGGAGGTTGGGCGCCACGAAAAAGGGATTCAACAGCGGGCAGCTCTCACCGCCGTGCCGGCCGAATCTAGCTGCCGACGATTTCGTCCAGCATGTCGAGCATGGCATGGGTTTCCTGCTGATCGATGTCGGGCTCGGCGATGACCGGTTTGCGCGCCGCGTTACCGGTCGCGCCGGCGCTTAAACCAGTTACCCCGGTGATCGCATCGGTGAGGGCGACCAGATCGATGGGCTTCGGCACATAGTCGTTCATTCCTGCTGCGAGATATTTTTCGCGATCGCCTTTCATCGCGTTCGCGGTCAGGGCGATAACCGGTATATCGGCGACAGGGCCGGACAATTCGCGGATCTGACTTAATGCCTGGAGACCGTCGACTTCCGGCATGTGAATATTTATCAGAAAGATATCGAACTCCCCCTTCTGCACCAACGACACGACTTCGCGGCCGTTCGCAGCTACCGTGATTTTGTGGCCCAGATCGCCCGGAAGATCAGTGCACCAATGTTTCGCCGCAAAACCGGTATTTTCATCGATCCGAAATTCGTAAAATGATCGGATAAATTAGCGCCAAAACCGTTAAAGCTTGCTGAACTGCGCCGGAATGTCGATGTTACGCAAAATGGAAGGAAAACAGGGATTATGAGCGCAAAACTGCAACTCACGCTGGCCTGCGGCGACTACGAAATCGTCAAGGCCCTGAAAGACGGCTCGATCGCGCCGGACGGGATCGAGCTTAACGTTCTGACGGACATGGATTCGTCGTCGCGCCACTGGCGCATGATCCGGAACGAGGAATTCGACGTCTGCGAACTGTCCGGCTCGTCCTACCTGATGGCAAAGGACCGGGGGCAGGCGTTTTCGGCGATTCCGGTTTTCCTGCACCGGCGGTTCCGTCACGGGTTTATTTTCGTGAATACGTCGAAAGGGATCGCCAGACCCGAAGACCTGAACGGCAAACGCATCGGGCTCAAAACCTACCCGGCGACGGCCATTCTCTACCTTCGGGGACTGCTGGCCGACGAATACGGCGTCGATCTGACCAGCATCGACTGGATCACCGAACTGGAAGAGGAAATCCCCTTCGACGCGCCGCCGGGCATCAATATCAACCAGGCGCCGGCCGGGTCGGACATTTCGGAGATGCTGGCGGAGGGCGAGGTCGATGCGGTCATTCATCCCGACATCATCCAGCCCATTCTCCGCGGCGACGACCGGGTGGGTCGCCTGTTCGAAGACTACCGTACGGAAGAGGAAGCCTACTACAAGCGCACCGGCATCTTCCCGATCATGCACGCGACGGCAATCCGCGACGAGATTCTGAAAGAACATCCCTGGGTCGCCAATAATCTGGCCCAGGCGTTCGACCGTGCCAAACACGCAGCGTATCGTCGGATGAGCAATCCGCGGATCGTGCCGCTGGCATGGTTTCTGGACGAATGGGATGCGCAGCGCGAATTGCTGGGCCCCGATCCCTGGGAATACGGGCTGACGCCCGCCAACCGGAAAAACCTGGAGACGATGATCGGCTATTCGAAGGCCGGCGGTCTGATCAGCAAACTCGACAGCGTCGATGATTTTTACATGGACGTGATGCTGGATTCCCGCGGCCGCGGGGAATGGGCGGGGGGCGTTTGACCCCTCACCCCTAACGCAGCGCTTCGGTGCCGACCAGCGTCGTCCGCTGCAGCAGGCGGCGTTCTTCGTGCGGAAAATCCGTCCGCGCGTGGGTCACACATCGATTGTCCCAGATCACCAGATCGCCCGGCCGCCAGACGTGTTCGTAGATAATCGAAGGGTCTTCCCCGACCGCGAACAGTTCCTCCAGCAGGGCGTCGCTCTCTTCCCGATCGAGACCCTCGATGCGTGCCGTCATCAGCCGGTTCACATAGAGCGCTTTCTTTCCGGTTTCCGGATGCGTGACGAAAACCGGATGGGCATAATTGCCGATCTTCGTCAGATCGAGGTCGACGCCCGGACGCTCTGTGCGTTTGTAATCGTGCACCTGCAGCGCCTTTCTGCCCTCGAGCCGGCTGCGTGTCGCGGGATCGAGATTTTCATAGGCCGCATACATATCGGCGAATTTCGTGTTGCCGCCGGTCGATGGCAGATCCACGGCATAGAGCATCGTCGCCGTGTGCGGAAACTCCGTGTAGCACATGTCGCTGTGGAACCACATTTCCCCGTCATGGGCGAGGCCGAGGGGCTTGCCGTCCACGCGGACGTTGGAGACGATCATGACCTCCGGCGGCAGATCGGGGATGATGTCCCGCACCGCCTGGGACGGCATGCGCGGACGCCCCGGCTCGCCAAGCTGCGCCGTGAAATCGACCAGCTGCTGCGGAGTCAGGTCCTGATCCCGGACGACCAGCACCTGGTGGTCGAACCATGCCTGCAACAGGGCGGCGACGGTGGCATCGGGAAGCTTCTCGGTAAGGTCCAGCCCGGTGATCTCGGCGCCCAGCGGCGCGTCCATTCTCGTCAGATCCAGTGTTTCCGGCGTTGTCATCCCGACCCCCTTCTCAGTCTTCGCGCATCATGTCGATCATCGCCCGGTGCAACGCCGAGCCGGCGTCGCCGAAATGGCCGACGATCGTGTAATGGTGACAGTCTGGCGCAGGAATTTCCTCGACCGCAAGACCTTTCGTACTCCAAGCAGCATACAGCTCGGTCTGGTGGCGCTTGAATTCCTCGGTTTCGTTCTCGCCGACCGACAGGATCAGCGGGATATCGGCCAGCGGGTCAAGATAGAGCGGGCTGTTTCCTGGCACATCTTCCGGTTTCAGACCCAGCGCATCGTTCACGAAACAGAGCCGGATCGGTTCCATGTCGTACAGGCCCGACAGCGCACACGCCCCTTTGATCGGGGTGCGCGGCAGATCGGCATCCACTTCCGCCCAGTCGGTGGCCAGCATCATCGCCGTCAGGTGGCCGCCGGCGGAATGGCCGGCAAGGTAGAGCCGGTTCCGGTCGACGCCGATCTCGTCCGCGTTGCGCCATATCCAGGCAATCGCGCGGCGGCATTCATCCACCATCCGGTCCAGCCTGCCGGCGGGCGCCAGTGTGTAGTTCAGGGTAACAAACGCAATACCGGCATCGAGAAACGCGGGCGCGATATAGGTGGTGTCGTTCTTGTCCGACATCTGCCAGTAGCCGCCGTGGATGTAGATCAGCGCCGGACCGCCGCCGCGACCGTTGGACGGCGGAAAAACGTCCAGCCGCTCGGCCGCGCCGTCGCCATAGGCGATATCCAGCCGCCCGGGAATGCGGTCGCGGACCCGAGCGCTTTCGTTTTCGCGATGCGCGATCACTTCCGGCACGTCGGGCCACAGCGGGCGAAGATTGTATTGCGCGTTGAGGGCGTCCTGATCGTAGCCCCGGTAAACTTCCGCCAAGTTTCCCCTCCCTTTCATTCCCGGTGGACAACCGGTTTTCAGCGCTTATGTTCGTCGCGCCATGAGTTTGACACTCTACAATACGCTGTCGCGCCGCAAGGAAGAATTCGTTCCGATCGATCCGGACCGGGTGACGATGTATGTGTGCGGGCCGACGGTATATTCCTACGCGCATATCGGAAACGCTCGGCCCGCCGTCGTGTTCGACGTGCTGGTCCGGCTGCTGCGCCATCAATGGCCGAACGTCGTCTTCGCGCGTAACATCACGGACATCGACGACAAGATCAACGCCGCCGACGCCGAACAGGGCGTCGACATCGGCGAGATCACGTCGGGATTCGAAAAAATCTACCTGGACGACATGGCGTCGCTGGGCGTGGCGCCGCCGGATATCGAACCGCACGCGACCGATCATATTCCCGAAATGATCGCCATGATGGAAAAGCTGATCGAGGATGGACACGCCTACGCCGCGGAAGGCCACGTCCTGTTCAACGTGCCCAGCTATCCGGAATACGGCCAGCTTTCCAAGCGCGATCAGGAAGAACTGCTGGCCGGCGCGCGGGTCGAGGTCGCCCCTTACAAGAAAGATCCGTCGGATTTCGTTTTGTGGAAACCGTCGACGCCCGACCTGCCCGGCTGGGACAGCCCGTGGGGCCGCGGGCGGCCGGGCTGGCATCTGGAATGCTCCTGCATGATCGAAAAGCATCTCGGCCGGACGATCGACATTCACGGCGGCGGCGTCGATCTGGTGTTTCCGCATCACGAAAACGAGATCGCGCAATCGACCTGCGCCCATGGTGGCGACACCTTCGTGCGCTACTGGATGCACAACGGCTTCGTCAACGTCGACAAGGAAAAGATGTCGAAATCCATCGGCAACGTCCTGCTGGTCCACGACCTGCTGGACCAGGCGCCCGGCGAAGCGATCCGTCTTGCGCTGCTGAACGCCCACTACCGCCAGCCGCTGGACTGGACGGATGACGGTCTGGCACAGGCGAAAGCGAGGCTCGACAGGCTCTACCGCGCGCTGGGATCGCTGGAGGGGGTCGACCCCGCCCCGGATGCAGGGCCGAACGCCGCGTTTCTGGTAGCACTGAACGACGATCTGAATACGCCGAAAGCACTCGCGTCCCTGTTCGACCTTGCCCGCCAGGCCAACACGGCAACCGACGATGCCGAAAAAAGCCGCATCAAAGGCGAACTGGTGGCCTCAGCGGGCTTGATGGGGCTGCTGCAACAGGATCCGGAAAGCTGGTTCGCGGGCGAGACGTCCGGCGACGACGGGCCAGACGCGGAACGGATCGAAAGGCTGATCGAGGCGCGCCAGAACGCAAAAGCCGCCAAGTATTACGCCGAAGCCGACCGTATCCGGGACGAGCTCGCCGCTGCGAACATCGTTCTGGAAGACGGTCCGGCCGGCACCACCTGGCGCCGCGCCTGATGAGCTCGGGCAAAACGATACTCGTCGTGTTCGCCCATCCGCAGTCGAACAGCCTGGCCGCCGCTCTCAAAGACGCCGTGACGGAGGGGCTGACAGGCGCGGGGCATGGGGCCGACATCATCGATCTCTATGCCGACGATTTCGAAGCCCGTCTGTCGACCGACGAACGTACCCGCTTCGTCCAGCCCGGCTACGAGCCGCCCGCCGACGCGGCGGATTACTGCGACCGGCTGAAAGCCGCCGACGGCGTGGTGTTCGTCTTTCCGCAATGGTGGTTCGGCATGCCGGCGATCCTGAAGGGTTTTGTCGACCGGGTCTTCGTCCCCGGCGTCGCCTTCGATCCGGACCCGGCGGGCGGTCGTCTGATCCCGCGCCTCGACGACATCCGGACGTTCGACGTGGTGACCACGACCGGATCGCCCCGCTGGATAACGGAACTTTACATGCGCAATCCTGTACGGCGGCAGATCCGCAACGGGATCATGAAAGTCTGCTGCCGGCATGCACGTTTCCGCATGTTGTCGATGTACGATCTCGACCGCGCCGACCGCGCCGATTGCGAAAAGTTCATCACCCGGGTTCGCGAAGCCTTCGCCTCCATCTGAACATTCGGAACCACCCGCTTGCCCGCCGCGGGTCGTTTGGCTATATACCTACCTAACGGTTGTTAGATAACAGGATGGATGGAATGGACACCACTTACGCAACGCTGTCGGAGAATGAAAACGACGAACTGGTCGAAAATCAGATCAGGATCGATTCTCTGCCGGCGATCGAGGTCAACAAGATCAAGGTGGAGGACCCGCCGCAGGACGTCGAGATTCTCGCCGGACCGCGCCAGTTCAACGAAGGCGACGAACTGCCGGACGAATACCGCGAACTGCTGATCAAACTGATCTACAACCACGCGGAAATCCTCGATTCCAAGCCCTACGCCGCGATGATCGAATCCCAGTGGAACCTGGCGCAGAAAGAAGCGCCGACGCAGCTCGACCTGATGATGATGGCGCGGTTCCACTACGAGGAACTCAATCACGGTTTCATCTTCTCCAAGATCCTGCGCGGACTCGGCGTCGATTTCGAGAACTTCGAACTGCGCCAGTACCTGTTCGAATACGACCGGCAGGACTGGCTCGACCTCTCCATCCACCACTTCCTTGCCTCCAAAGTCGGCGTCATGCAGATCGCGGAATGGAACGACATGTCCTACGGACCCGTCGCAAATGTGGTGCCGCGGGTGTTCCGCGAAGAACGCGGCCATGCCGGCATGGGCTATCGTCATCTGCGCGGAATCTGCGCCGACGACGAGGGCCGCAAAAAAGCCAACGAGCGCATGAAAGTCTGGTGGCCGATGACCCTCGACATGTTCGGGCGCACGGATTCCACCCGCAACAAGCGGTATCGCGCCTGGGGCCTGAAAAAACACACCAACGGCCAGCTGCGCGAAGCCTTCATCGAGGACACGGTCCCGCAGATCGAGGCGCTCGGGCTTGACGTGCCGGACCATCTCGAAAACCGGCGCTTCCTGTAAGCCGGGTCCATGGCGGAACCCCGAACCCTGCCGATTGACGGTCTGTCGGTGACGCGGATCGCCATCGACGATTCCCTGACGCTGTTCTGCCGGGCGGGCGACGGGCGCGAAGGCGACATCCGCATTGACGGAGCGTTTTCCTTCACCGATGCGGGCGGGCACGTCCACAGCGGCTGCGTCGAAGACAGCCCCGTCAGCGCCGGACCGGTGCTGGGGCTCGTCATGGGTGTCATTCGGTCGGCGGGGATATCCGAAGACGGCGCGCTGGAGATCGGCTTCGGCGACGGGGCAGTACTGTCGGCCTCGGCGGAAGATCATTTCGTATCGTGGGAAATCAGGTCCTCGGACGGCTTTCACGCCGTCTGCCTCGCGGACCGGGATGTCGTCGTGCGGGATATCGCCTGACATGCCCGATACGGGAATATCCGCCGACGCCCCTCCCCGCATGGAGGAACTGCTCGATATCGCCGCGCGTCTTTTCAACGCAAAAGGATTTCGCGCCACGTCGCTGGCCGAGATCGGCGACGCGCTGGGGATGAACAAGGCGTCGCTGTACTACTACGTCAGATCGAAGGACGATCTGCTCGCCCGGGTCATCTACCGGGCATCGCAACGGCTGCGCGATCTGGCCGAGACCGTTTCCCGGGACGCAGACGATCCCGCGCGCTCCCTGAAGCAACTCATCGAAAACCATTGCCGGACGATTCTCGACCATCCGGACGAATTCGGCACCGTCATCTTTCAGCGGCGCCATATTTCGGAAACGATATCATCCGAAATTTCCGGGCGGGAACGCGTCTATGCCGACACGCTCAAAAACCTGGTCGAGAAAGGCATCGACACGGGCGCCTTCCGGCCCATGGATACGAGCGTCGTCACCCAGACGATCCTGGACGCGGTAAACGGAATCCTGCGCTGGTACAGGCCGGACGGCAGGCTTAGCCGCGATGACGCGATCGCCGAAGTCGTTGCCTTCGTGGACGCCGCGGTATCAAAATAAGCCACATGTCCGATCGCCTGCCGCCCTTTTCCATCGACATCACGCCTGACTCCGTCTGCCGGTGGCTGGTTGGACGCGACGGCGATCTGCCCGCCCGAATGCCGTCGCCCGGGGATCCCGTGCCCATGTCGTACCTTTTCTTTCTGCGCAGCCAGCCCGCCACGGCAACGTCGATCCATGCCGAACTGGGTCGGGACCCCGACCGCGGGTTGTTCGGCGGGGTTGTCTACGAACGGGCGCGCGGCGCATGGGTGGGCGACAGCCTGCAGGCCGACGCGGTGGTCACCGAACGGAAATCCGTGGAGTCCCCGCGCGGCGACATGCGCCTGACCACGCTGGTCAATCGGTGGAATTACGGCGGAGACACCGCCGTGACCGAAACCGTCCGCATGGTCGATCTGCCGCCGGGACCGCCCTCGCCGCCCGCCGCGGGCCCCGACGCCGACCCGGACCTGTCCGCCATTGGCGAACCGGTCGCGTTTACGCGAAAACAGATCGCCTGGCTGACCGTCGAGACGGGCGATCTGAATCCGCTTCACGTCGACCGTACATACGCCGAAAGCCGCCTGTTCCCGGATGTGGTGGTGCCCGGTACGCTGATCGTGCCGATCGTCGAAAAAACGCTGGAATCCGAAGCAGGCGCTCCGCTGCGCCTGCTCGACGTCCGCTTTCGCGCGCCGACCTATCCCGACGAAGAGATTGTCGTCCGCGCGCTCGAAGACGGGGACGGCACCTGGCGGTTCGAGGTATCGGGCGGCGGACAGGTTCGGGCATTCGGCAAGGCGGCGGTCGCAACCGATGTCTGATCCGGCCTTCACACGCCTGCAGGACGCGATCGCGCGCTGCTGGTCCAAAAGCGATTTTTACCGCGACTACTGGACGGGCCGGGGTGTCAGGGATGGCTGGGTGCCGGCGACACCGGACGAGCTCGAAGGCCTGCCGACGATCACGAAGCAGGATATACTGGACGCTGAGAGAACAAACCCGCCCTGGGGCGGCAATCTGTGCATCGACCCGTCGGAGATCGCGCAGGTGCACCTGACCAGCGGCACGTCGGGCATCGGTCAGGAACGCTATGCCTGCTCCGCATCCGACGTGGAGGTCATGGGGGCGAGCTGGGCCCCCCAGTTCGACGCCATAGGACTGGAACCGGGCGACGTCGCGATTTACACCATCCCGGTATCGTTCATGTGCGCCGGGCTGTCGGCGCTGGAAGGCGCGCGGATACACCAGCTGGTGCCTCTCGCCACCGGTATCGCGTCAAAGAAACTGATCCTCGATTTTCTGTCGGATCAACGGGCCACCTACCTTTACGGGATCGAGAGCTTTCTGCTGCAACTGGCGTCGGAAGCCCGCAATCTCGGACTGGCAGGCGCGTTTGGCGGCCACCTGAAAGGCGTGCAGTCGGTCGGCGCCTCGCCGCACCTGATCCGGACGATGAAAGAGGTCTTCGGCGCGCCGGTGTTCGAAGTTTACGGCTGTACCCAGGCGGCAGCGAAAATCGCCACCACCTGTCATCTCGGCGTCGAGACCGGGACCGTCCATTTCCGCAACGAACATCTCCATATCGAGACCCGCGATCCGGAGACCGGAATGCCCGTCACCGAAGGCCGGGCGAACATCGTGATTTCGACGACTTACCGCCAGGCCAGCCCGGTCATCCGATACGACATGAAGGACTCCGTCGAACTGGTACCGGCCGGGTCCTGCCCCTGCGGCGACTCCCGCCCCGGCTACAAACCCGGCTCCGTCGCGCGGACGGATTCGATGATGAAAATCCGCGGCATGAACGTCTGGCCGCAGGCCGTCGAAGGGTTGCTGCTGGCACATCCCGGCGTCGCCGAATTCCGTGGCGAGGCCACCCTGCGGGAAGATGGATCCGACGAATTGCTGATCCGCATCCGCCCCGGCGCCGCCACGCAGAACGTCGACGACCTGACGGCCGCGCTGGGCGAGACCATCCGCAAGGAAACCATGATCCGGCCGCGCATCGTCCTCGACCGAGACATTCCCGATTCCGCCGGCGACTACAAGGTCCGCCGCTGGCAGGACACCCGCAAGGAGCAAAAAGGATGAACAGACCGGTTATCGCAGGCATCGGCACCACCCGCTTCGGCAATCATCTCGACCGGTCGCTGGGCGATCTCGCAGGCGAAGCCGTCACCGCCGCTCTTTCCGACGCCGGCCTCGCGGCCGGAGACCTCGACTGCGTTTTCGCCTCCAATTCGGTGGCAGGCGTGATTACCGGACAGGAAGCCGTGCGCGGCCAGGTATCGCTGAAAGACATCCCGCTGGCAGGCATCCCGATCTTCAATATCGAAAATGCCTGTGCATCCGGCTCGTCGGCGGTGCATCTTGCCGCAAGCTATCTGAATGGCGGCATGGGGGACGTGGCGCTCGTCGTCGGATACGAGAAAATGGTCCATGCCGACAAGTCAGTGTCGTTCCACGCACTGGAAACCTGCTCCGACATAGAGGAAATGGCGGAGATCAAGGCCGGGCTCGGGCCCGATGCCGCAAAACGGTCGGTGTTCATGGACCTGTACGCCGAGAAAGTGCAGAAGTATCTGGACAAAACCGGCGCGACCCGGCGTCATCTGGCGCAGATCGCCGCGAAGAACAGCGAAAACGGCACCCGCAACCCCATCGCCCAGTTTCAGGAAGCCAACGACACCGACAAAATCCTTCAATCGCGGGAAATCGTGTCGCCGCTGACGCTGCTGATGTGTTCCGGCCTGTCCGACGGCGCCGCGGCGCTGGTCCTGATGAGCGAAAAAGCCGCCAGGGAGAGGAAAGTGCAAGGGCCTGTCATATCGGGCCTTTCCATGGCCTCGGAATCGTATGAGACCGACGGCTCGCAGATGGGCCGGGTCATGCGGGCCGCCTACGACCAGGCCGGAATTGCGCCGCACGACATCGACCTTGCGGAGGTTCACGACGCGACCTCCCCCGGCGAGCTGTTTGCTTATGAAGATCTGGGCCTCGCGGCCGAGGGAGAAGGCTGGAAACTGGTGGAAGACGGCACCGTGTTCATGGGCGGCAAATGCCCGGTCAACCTGTCCGGCGGATTGTTGTCGCGCGGCCACCCCATCGGCGCGACCGGCGTCGCCCAGATCTGCGAACTGGCGCTGCATCTGCGCGGCGAAGCCGGCGACCGGCAGGTCAAGGGTGCGCGTGTCGGCGTGGCGCATTGTCTTGGCGGTCAGGCCTCGTTCGGGAACACATCCGGCGCCGCGGCGATGGCCGCCACTGTCGTTACAGCCTGAGGGACCCGATATGCGCGACGCCGTAATCGTTTCCACCGCCCGCACGCCCATCGGCCGGGCGTTCCGGGGCGCTTTCGACGACACCCACGGGGCGGTGCTGGCGGGGCACGCGGTCCAGCATGCGGTCGCACGCGCGGGTGTAGACCCCGGCGAAATCGAGGACGTCGTCATGGGCTGCGGCCTGCCGGAAGGAGCGACCGGCAACAATATCGCCCGTCTCGCCGCCATCCGCGCCGGACTGCCGGAAACATCCAGCGCGGTAACGGTCAACCGATACTGCGCGTCCGGTCTGCAGGCCATCGCCCAGGCAGCGCAGCGCGTCATCGTCGACGACGTGCCGGTTGCCGTCGCGGGCGGCGTGGAATCGATCAGCCTGGTCCAGAACGCCCTCAATACCGAGCGCTTCGAAGAACCCGAACTGATGAAAATCAAGCCCGCGCTGTGGATGAGCATGCTGGAAACGGCCGAGATCGTCGCCGAACGTTACGGCATCGGCCGCGACGCGATGGACGAATACGCCTGCGAGAGCCAGCGGCGCACCGCGGAAGCGCAAGCCGCCGGCAGGTTCGACGACGAGATCGTGCCCCTGCCCTCCACCATGCTGGTGACCGACCGGGAAACCGGCGAAACCTCTGCCAAAGACGTCGTCCTGGAAAAGGACGAGGGCAACCGCCCCGACACCAGCCTGGAAGGCCTCGGGGGGCTCAACCCCGTGCTGGGCGAGGACAAAACCGTCACCGCGGGCAATGCCAGCCAGCTATCCGACGGCGCATCGGCCTGCGTGCTGATGGATGCGAAACTGGCCGAACAACGCGGCATCGCGCCGCTGGGCATCTTCCGCGCATTCGCCACCCATGGCTGCGAACCGGACGAAATGGGCATCGGCCCCGTTTTCGCCGTGCCCCGGCTACTCGAACGCACCGGCCTGAAGATGGACGATATCGGCGTCTGGGAACTGAACGAGGCGTTCGCCGTACAGGTGCTGTATTGCCGCGACCGGCTCGGCATCCCTTCCGAAAAACTCAACGTCAACGGCGGATCGATCTCCGTCGGCCACCCCTACGGCATGACCGGTGCGCGGCTGACCGGCCACGCCCTGATCGAAGCGAAGCGCCGCGGCGAAAAATATGCCGTCGTCACCATGTGCGTCGCGGGCGGCATGGGCGCCGCCGGGCTGTTCGAGGTCTGCTGAAATATCAGTTACTGGAGGCGTCGTCTGGCGGACTGTCTGCGTCATCTCCGAACCCGGTCACGTCCGAAGACCGCAGATGCAAGTCCCGCTGCGGATAGGGTATCTCGATCCCGTGTTCCGCAAACTTGTCCCAGATATTGAACAGCAATTCGCTGGTCACGTTGGCGCGGCCGTTCATCGGATCGCCTATCCAGAACCGAACTTCCAAATCGACCGAACTGTCGTTGAAATCCCGTAGCAGGCAGGCCGGCTTGGGGTCGGTCAGAATCCTGTCGACTTCGGCCGCACCCTCCAGGCATAGATCGCGGGCCTTGTGAATGTCCGACTTGTAGTGAACGCCGACCATCTTCCTCAAACGGATGTTCTGATTGCTGTAGGACCAGTTCTCGACCCGGGTGGTGATGAACTCCTCGTTCGGGATCAGGTGTTCCACGCCGTCGCGCGTGATCACCGAGGCATAGCGCGCGCCAAGCGAGTCGATCCGGCCGTAATACCCCGCCACGGCAATGGTATCTCCCGGCTTCACCGACCGGTCGAGCAGCAGAATGATCCCGCTGACGAAGTTGGACACCACCTTCTGCAACCCGAAGCCGAGACCGACGCCGACCGCGCCGGAGAACACGGCCAGCGCCGTCAGATCGATGCCGACGGCGTTCACCGCCGCCAGAATGGCGATCGTCACCAGGATGATCTTGATCATCTTGCCGATCAGCACCTGCACCGACGGCGTCAGGTTGGGCAGATTCTGCACGCGTTGTTCGAGCAGCCGCGACGTGATCGATGCCAGCCACAGCAACAGGATCAGGGTCACCACGCCCTTGATGATGGTGAGTGCGGATATCCGTACGTCCCCGACATTTATCGACGCCGCATCGAGCAACATCAGCGCCGGAGACAGCAAACCAAGAATATTGAGGGCCGCAACCAGCCAGGCGGTCAGGGCGAACAGTTTTCCCCAGACCGGATCGCGTATCAGCTGCGAAGCGACGCGGATCACCACCCAGGCCGTCAGAAGACCGACGGTAATATTCAGCAGTTGCACCGGCCATCCCATCGTCTCCGCAAGGATCAGCGCCGCAATCTGGAACAGCAGCCACAGGATGGGCAGGGACAGCTCGCTCGCCTGCCGCGCGACCGCATCGCGCCATCGGTCGGGCAGCCAGTCGAAAATTTTCCGGTAGGACCGGCGTGCGGGCCTGGCAAGTACCAGGGCAAGCAGAAAAGCCAAAACGATGCAGCCCGCCTGTATGCCGGTGCTGACTGTCAGCAGATCCTATTCCGCCCAGAGCCGAAGCTCCGCAAGCCATTCACGAACGACCGTAAGATTCAAAGGTTCATTCACCACGCCTGTTGCAAGGGCATCCTATCCCGAACCGGTTGAAATGTCA
>Ga0181577_10002102_pt1 | contig 15750 bp, 9 predicted proteins | sample 101ome_21_FD_132468 | JGI IMG/M metagenome (GOLD analysis project Ga0181577, IMG submission 132468) | Coastal salt marsh microbial communities from the Groves Creek Marsh, Skidaway Island, Georgia - 101413BT metaG (megahit assembly) | ecosystem: Environmental > Aquatic > Marine > Intertidal zone...
CTCATTCAAATGCCCGATGCGTTTTTCCGCAAGGTCACATCAGAGCTTGCTTTCGACCTGCCCGAAGAAGGCACTTATGGTGTCGGCATGGTGTTTTTGCCGCCTGATGATGCGGCGCGCGCTACCATTGAAAACATCATTAATGAAAAAATCTCCGCCGAAGGTCATGCTGTTTTGGGCTGGCGCGATGTGCCGGTCGATAATTCCGACCTCGGCTATTCGATTGTGCCGACCGAGCCGGTTATCAAGCAAATATTTATCGACAATGGTAAAGGCGGCGACCAGCAAGTTTTTGAACGCGACTTGTTCGTTATTCGTCGTTTGATTGAGCTGGCCGTCAAAGCCGAGAACTTGGCGGAAGCAAAAGACTTTTTCTACATCCCGTCCATGTCGTCTTACACAGTGCTGTATAAAGGCTTGCTTTTGTCGAGCCAGCTGGGCCCCTATTATGATGATTTGCGCGACCCCGACACTGTGTCGGCTATGGCGCTGGTGCATCAGCGTTTTTCCACCAATACATTTCCCACTTGGTCGCTGTCGCAGCCCTTCCGCATGATTTGCCATAATGGTGAAATCAATACGGTGCGCGGCAATGTCAATTGGATGGCGGCGCGTCATGAGACCCTTGCCTCCGCTTTATTGGGCGACGACCTTGAAAAATTATGGCCGCTGATTGAAGAAGGCCAATCGGATACGGCGTGTTTTGACAATGCGTTGGAGCTTTTGGTGATGGGTGGCTATTCACCGGCCCATGCGATGATGATGCTGATACCCGAAGCTTGGGCCGGCAATCCGCTGATGGATGAGCAGCGCCGCGCTTTTTACGAATATAATGCCGCTTTGATGGAGCCGTGGGACGGCCCGGCCGCTGTCGCTTTTACCAATGGGCGACAAATCGGTGCCACGCTGGACCGTAACGGCCTGCGTCCGGCGCGCTATTATGTGACCTCGGACGACCGGGTCGTGATGGCGTCTGAAATGGGCGTGCTGCCCGCCGCAGAAGAAAAAATCATTGAGAAATGGCGTTTGCAACCGGGTAAAATGCTGCTCATTGACCTCGAAGAGGGGCGTATCATTTCCGATGATGAGCTAAAGGCCGAATTGTCGACATCGCACCCCTATAGCGAATGGCTGGCACGCGGCCAGATTAAGCTGGAAGAATTGCCGGTGCCGACGGGCGATACTCATGTGCAGAATGATTTGCCGCTTTTGACGCAGCAACAAGCCTTTGGCTACAGCCAAGAAGATTTGAAATTCCTGATTGCCCCCATGTTGGAAAAAGGTGAGGAAGGCACAGGCTCTATGGGCACGGATACGCCGCCTTCGGCTTTGTCGGATAAATCAAAGCCGCTTTACACTTATTTCAAACAGCTTTTCGCGCAAGTGACCAATCCGCCGATTGACCCGATTCGCGAAGAATTGGTTATGTCTTTGGTCTCCTTTATTGGCCCGCGCCCCAATCTGCTCGACCTTGAGGGCACATCGGGCATTAAGCGTTTGGAAGTGGCGCAACCGATTTTGTCGAATGATGATTTGGAAAAAATCCGCCGCATTTCCGACATTGAAGATAATGAGTTTCATGCGCTGACTTTGGATATGACATGGGACGCGGCAAGCGGCGCAAACGGCTTGCAAGCGCGCCTCGATGAATTATGCGCCGAGGCCGAAACAGCCATTGCACAGCGCAATGAAAACATCCTGATTTTGTCTGACCGCGCCATGCGTGCCGACCGCGTCGCCATTCCGGCGCTCTTGGCGACTTCTGCCGTGCATCATCACCTTATCCGCAAGGGCCTGCGCACCTCAGCCGGTCTGGTGGTCGAAACCGGTGAAGCGCGCGAAATTCATCATTTCTGCACTTTGGCCGGCTATGGCGCGGAAGCGATTAACCCTTATCTGGCTTTCGATACGGTCGACCGGCTGCGCGACAAGCTGAAATTGGAACTGAGCCGTGAAGAAGGCCACGCCCATTTTGTTAAAGCCGCCGGTAAAGGCATGCGCAAAGTCATGTCGAAAATGGGCATTTCAACCTATCAATCCTATTGCGGTGCGCAAATTTTTGATGCCGTCGGTCTGGCGCAAAATTTTGTCGACCATTATTTCACCGGCACCTCCACCACGATTGAAGGCATTGGCCTTGCGGAAGTGGCGCAAGAAACGCTGATGCGTCATCAGGGGGCCTTTGGCGAGGATGCAGTGCTGAAAGACGCGCTCGATGTCGGCGGCGAATATGCCGTGCGCGTGCGCGGTGAAGACCACGTATGGAATGCCGGCACGGTCGGTGCCTTACAGCACGCCGTGCGTGGCAATAGTCGCGACCAATATCGCGACTATGCCCGTCAGGTAAACGCGCAAGACGAACATTTGCTGACGCTGCGCGGCCTGTTCAAAATCCGCAATGCTGAAGAAAGCGGGCGCAAGCCGGTCGCGCTTGACGATGTCGAGCCGATTGAAGAGATTGTCAGACGTTTCGCCACCGGTGCCATGTCGCTGGGCTCCATCAGCCCTGAGGCGCATGAAACGCTGGCCGTGGCCATGAACCGCTTGGGCGGCAAGTCCAATACCGGCGAAGGCGGCGAGGAAACCCACCGCTTCACACCGGAAGATAATGGCGACAGTAAACGCTCGGCCATTAAACAAGTGGCCTCGGGCCGCTTTGGCGTGACGACGGAATATCTCGCCAATTCGGACATGATACAGATTAAAATGGCGCAAGGGGCCAAGCCCGGTGAGGGCGGCCAATTGCCCGGCCATAAGGTTGACCGCCGCATTGCTGCCGTGCGCCACTCGACCCCGGGGGTCGGCCTTATCTCGCCGCCGCCGCACCATGATATTTATTCCATCGAAGATTTGGCGCAGCTTATTTATGATTTGAAAAATGCCAATCCGCGCGCCGATATTTCGGTCAAGCTGGTCTCGGAAGTCGGTGTCGGCACGGTGGCGGCAGGCGTCTCCAAAGCGCGCGCTGACCATGTAACCATTTCAGGCTTTGAAGGCGGCACCGGTGCGAGCCCGCTCACTTCCATCAAACATGCCGGTTCCCCATGGGAAATCGGTCTGGCCGAAACCCATCAGACTTTGGTGTTGAATGATTTGCGCACGCGTATTGCGGTGCAGGTCGATGGCGGCTTGCGCACCGGCCGCGACGTGATTGTCGGCGCGCTTTTGGGGGCTGATGAGTTCGGCTTCTCGACCGCGCCATTGATTGCGGCAGGTTGCATTATGATGCGCAAATGCCATTTGAACACCTGCCCGGTCGGTATTGCGACGCAAAATGAAACCCTGCGCAAGCGCTTCACCGGCACGCCCGAGCATGTGATTAATTATTTCTTCTTCATTGCTGAAGAAGTGCGCGAAATGCTGGCCGAAATGGGCTTCACCTCATTGAACGAGATTATCGGGCAAACCGATTTGCTGGATACGCGCGATGCAATCAGCCATTGGAAAGCACAAGGCCTCGACTTCACCCGCCTGTTCACCAAAATCGAAGCGGATAAGGAAGTCTATCATTCGCAAAGCCAGAACCATCCGATTGACGATATTCTGGACCGTAAGCTGATTGCCGAAGCCATGCCCGCTTTGGAAAACAAAACACCGGTGCAGATAGAAACCGCCATCAGCAATATTGACCGCTCGGCCGGCACCATGCTGTCGGGCGAGTTGGCGCTGCGCTATGGCCATGCCGGTCTCGCCGATGACACCATCTCGGTGAAATTGCGCGGCACGGCGGGGCAAAGCTTCGGCACGTTTTTGGCGCGCGGCATTTCTTTCGAGCTGGAAGGCGAAGCCAATGACTATGTGGGCAAAGGCTTGTCAGGCGGGCGCATTGCCATTTACCCGCCGAAAGAAAGCGCTATTGTGCCGGAGGAAAGCATTATTGTCGGCAATACGGTGCTCTATGGCGCGATCGATGGCGAGTGCTATTTCCGCGGCGTTGCCGGTGAACGGTTCGCCGTGCGTAATTCGGGCGCCATTGCCGTTGTCGAAGGTGCGGGCGACCATGCTTGCGAATATATGACCGGCGGTTGCGTGGTCGTGCTCGGTAAAACCGGCCGCAATTTTGCCGCCGGCATGTCGGGCGGCATTGCCTATGTGCTGGATGATAATGGCAGCTTTGAAAGCCGTTGCAATATGGCGATGGTCGATTTGGAGCCGGTTACCGGTAATGCCGATGCCGCTTTGGACGGTTTGAAAGGCGATATGCGCAAAGATGATGCGGCGCGCCTCAAGCGTCTTTTGGAAAACCATGCGCGCTACACAAACTCAAAGCACGCGCAAGATATTTTGGCCGATTGGGATGCCTATCTGCCGAAATTCTTGAAAGTCATGCCGACAGAGTTTCGTCGTGCCCTCAATGAACTGGCTGACGCGGACACTGCCGACCAGCCTGCCGCAGGAGAGTAAAATGGGAAAACCGACCGGATTTCTTGAACTGGATCGCCAAGACCGAAGCTATCTGCCGAAAGAAGAGCGGGTGCAGAACTTTCGCGAGTTCATCGTGCCGCTGGATGAGCCGGATTTGAAGGCACAAGCCTCGCGCTGCATGGATTGCGGCGTGCCCTATTGCCATAATGGCTGTCCGGTCAATAATCAGATTCCTGATTGGAACGACCTTGTCTATACGGGCGATTGGCAGGCGGCGCTGACCAATTTGCACTCGACCAATAATTTCCCCGAATTTACCGGCCGCATTTGCCCCGCCCCGTGCGAGGCCTCTTGCACGCTGAATATTGACGATAATCCGGTCACCATTAAATCGGTGGAATGTGCAATTGTCGATAAGGGCTGGGAAGAAGGCTGGATTGTCCCGCAAGTGCCGAGCCATAAAACCGGCAAAAGCATAGGCATTATCGGTGCCGGTCCGGCCGGCATGGCGGCAGCGCAGCAATTGGCGCGCGCCGGTCATGATGTGCATCTTTATGAAAAACACGCCAAAGCCGGTGGCCTGCTGCGCTATGGCATTCCCGATTTCAAAATGGAAAAACACGGCATTGATCGCCGCGTCGAGCAAATGCAAGCCGAAGGCGTCACCTTCCATTATGACACACATGTCGGCGTCACCGTCACGGCGGCTGAATTGGAAGCCAAGTATGATGCGTTGATTTTGTCGGGCGGCTCTGAAGTGCCGCGCGATTTGCCTGTGCCGGGCCGCGAGCTGGACGGCGTGCATTATGCGATGGATTTCCTGCCACAACAAAACCGCCGCGTCGGGCAAGAGCCGATTGGCGAAATGGAACCGATATTGGCTGAAGACAAGCATGTCATCGTTATCGGTGGCGGCGATACCGGCTCGGACTGCATCGGCACCAGCTTCCGTCAGGGTGCGTTGTCGGTCACGCAATTGGAAATCATGCCGATGCCGCCGGAGAAAGAAAATAAAGGCCTGACCTGGCCCGATTGGCCGCTGAAAATGCGCACCTCGACCAGCCAAGAAGAAGGCGCGATACGCGACTTCTCCGTCATGACGACGGAAGTGGTCGGCGCAGACGGCAAAGTCACGGCGATTAAATGCACCAAAGTCGATGAAAATATGGCGCCGATTGCCGGTTCCGAATTTGAGTTGCAGGCCGACCTCGTGCTTTTGGCGATGGGCTTTATTCACCCCGTGCATGAAGGCTTGGTCGATGAATTGGCGCTGGAAAAAGACGGGCGCGGCAATGTCGCCGCCGATACGGCGACTTATGAAACCTCACGCGCCAAAACCTTTGCTTGTGGCGATATGCGCCGCGGTCAGTCCCTCGTCGTCTGGGCCATTCGCGAAGGGCGGCAATGTGCCCGTGAAGTTGACTTCTTCCTGATGGGTGAGACGGTATTGCCCAGATAGGCATTTAGAAATATCGACTAACTAAGCCCGGCCTTTTGGTCGGGCTTTTTCTAACTGCTCAACCTTAAAAGGTCATCCAAAACCCGCTCGACATGTTTCACCGAATTGCAGGATTGCTTATGGGTGCAATAGGCGCCGAGTTTTTTCATCTCGCTGTCGCCTGTATCCCATACGGTTTCGGGTTCAGGGTTTAAGAAAATAACCCGACCGGCGCGCTCGTAAAATTCTTTCAACACCAGATGGCCGGGGTCGCCATAATTGGAGCGCGCATCGCCCAGCACCATCAGCGTGGTTTTTTTATCGACGCTGTCGAGCGTCGCTTCGGCCAAATCCATCATCGACATGCCATAATCGGTCGAGCCGCCGCCATATTGGCGAAGCGCATTTTCCATTGCCTCTTCCAAATCGCCCTCTTGAAGCACATCGGTAATTTCACCGGCGCGATTGGAAAACACGAAGCTGCGCGTCTTCGGCATCCCCTCATCAAGGCTATAAAGAAACATCAGAAAAAAGCGCGACACGGCCGCCACCGAGCCCGACACATCGCACAGCACAATCAGCTTGGGGCGCTCGACCTTGACGCGCCGCCAAGCGAGATTGAACAGCTTGCCGTCATAAGCGACATTGGCGCGCATGGTGCGGCGAATATCCAACACGCCGCGCTGCGCTTTTTTGCGCCGCCGCGAATGGCGTGAAGCCAAGCGCTTGGCCAGCTTGCGAATAAGCTCGCGCATAATTTTCATATCCGATTTATCGAGATTGGACAGGCGAATGCGCGACAGCGCATCTTCGCGCAACAGCCGACCGGCATTTTTGGTGCGCATGGCGATTTGCCGTTCGACAAAATCCTGCACCGCGTCAAACAGGCGGGCGCGGCCTTCGCGCAATTTGTCGGCTTCTTGCGTTTCGCCGCCCTCATTCATTTGCCTTATGCGCGCTTCCAACTCGGCCAGCCCCATGGCTTCCATAATGCGGCGTGAAAACATGCCTTGCTGGGTAAACAGCTTGGCATTGGCGAGACCGGCCTCGGTGGCCGCTTGCTGCATCGCCGCTTGCAAGGCCGCCATATCATTATTTTCCAGCATTTCGGACAGGCTCTGATTGGCGCTGTCGCTCGGCGCACCGCCCTCTTGCCCGCCTTCCGGATTGCCCTCTTGCACCGCTTCTTGAGCTTGCCCCTCGCCGGAATTTTGTTCCGCCGACTTATCATCGCTCTCGCCCTCTTCTTGCGCCGCCGCCATTGGCGGCGGGGTTTCTTCGGGCAGGCGGAAATAGCTTTCAAAGGCTTCGTCAAAAGCCAGTTTTTCCGTTTCGGTTTTGGCCAATGTCTGGCCCAGCGCATGTTTCAGAATATTGCGATCGTCAAAGCCGATTGTGTCGAAAATTTCCGCCGCATCCAGCGTTTCGGCCGGTGACACACGAATATCGGCGGCGCGTAAAATTCTGACGAAATCGGCAATCATCGCCGCACCTATTCGGCTGCCGCCTCAGGAGATTGGCTTTCTCGCATCAGGCGCGGCAAGTCGCTTTCGACATTTTCAATATCGGATTTGAATTTGAGCAGCACATTGAGTGTGTTTTTGACAAAATCGGCTTCCAACACATTCATGTTCAAAAGCACAACCGTGCGCGCCCAATCAATGGTCTCGCTGACCGCCGGCGGCTTTTTCAAATCCATATCGCGCACCGCTTGCACGAAATTCACCACATTGGCGCGCAAGCCGTCATCAAGCTCGGGCACGCGCGCCTGCAAAATCGTGTTTTCGCGCTCGGCATCGGGAAACGGAATATAAAGATGCAAACAACGCCGCTTCAGCGCATCGCCAATCTCGCGCGTATTGTTTGAGGTCAGGAATACAAGCGGCGGCTTTTTCGCTTTCACCGTGCCCAATTCAGGAATGGAGATTTGATAATCGGACAGGATTTCCAGCAAGAACGCCTCAAACTCATCATCCGATTTATCAATCTCATCAATCAGCAGCACAATGCCGTCATCGGCCCGCAAAGCTTCCAGCAAAGGCCGCGTTTGCAAAAACTGCTCGGAGAAAAACACATCTTCAAAACCGCCCAGCCGCGTCATCGACTCGTCCAGCGTCTCCGCGCCTTGCATCACATCGCCGAGTTTTTCTTTCAACACCTGCGTGTAAAGCAATTGCTTGCCATATTGCCATTCATAAAGCGCTTTGCCTTCGTCAAGGCCTTCATAGCATTGCAGCCGTATCATATTAAGGCCGAGATATTCCGCCGTTGCTTTCGCCAATTCGGTTTTGCCGACCCCGGGCGGGCCTTCCACCAAAAGCGGTTTTTCCAGCTTCTGCGCCAGATAAAGCGCGGTGGCGATTTGCTCATCGCTGACATAGCCGAGCTTTTCATAGCCCGCCATTAAAGCTTCAATCGCGCTGCGCGCCGTTTTTTGCTTACTCATATTTGTGCCTCTTTGCGAAAATATGTAACACAAAAACCTGCCAAAGCGAGTTTTATCGCGCCAATAGCTCCAACAGGCCGGGCGTGGCAAAGCCGTCTGCGGCCAGTCCGCGGTCTTTTTGATAGTCGCGCACGGCGGCAATGGTTTGCCGCCCCAATACGCCATCAATATCGCCCGTATCATATCCGGCCTTGCGCAAGCGGCGTTGCAATTCGGCAATTTCCTCAGGCAGAAGCGGGCGGTCGGCTTGCGGCCAGTCGCGCGCAAACGGGGCGGCACCGAAAAAACGCTGGCTCAAATGGCCGACCGCCAGCGCATAGGCCGGTGCCGTATTATAGCGCAGTAGCACGCGAAAGTTTTTGGTCAGCATAAACACCGGCCCGCGCAATCCGGCCGGTGCGAAAATCGACACCTCGCCCAAATCATCGTCGATTTTGCGGCTTATGGCGGTGACGCCCTTATCGCGCCAATAGGCCGGAGTTTTGGTATTTTTGATGCGCGCTTCGGCAAAGTTGAAATCACCCGGCACGCTGACTTCAAAACCCCATGCCAGCCCTTTTTGCCAGCCCATGCGCTTTAAATAATAGGCGCTGGAAGCCAGCGCATCGCGCGGCTCGGTCCAAATATTTTTAATGCCATCGCCCGTGCCGTCAGCCGCATAATCGGCATAAGTGGTCGGGATAAATTGCGTATGCCCCATGGCACCGGCCCAACTGCCCTTGAAGCCGGCTAGCGTGACATCGCCCGATTGCAAAATGCGTAGCGCATAGAGCAATTGCTGACGCCCGAAATCGGCGCGCTTGCCCTGATAACCCAAAGTGGCGAGCGAGCGCAGCACGGAAAAACTGCCCTTATTGCCGCCATAATTGGTCTCAACCCCCCAAATGGCGATGAGAATGCCGCGCGGCACGCCATATTTTTCTTCCAAGCCGTCCAGAAATGCCTCGCGGCTTTGTAATTCCTTGCGCCCCAAGCGCAGCCTTTCCTCGGTCACCATATGGGTCAAATAAGCCCATATGGGTTTGACATATTCGGGCTGGCGCGCCGCCAAGCGCTGCACTTCAGGGTCGGGGGTCAGCCTATCCAACGCCTTGAGATGCTTGCGCGCAATACCGTCTTTTTTTGCTTCTTGCTTTATCTCCTTGATAAAGGCCTTAAAGGCACGCTCATCTGCCACCGCCGGTTCAGGCAGGGCTGGCAAAAGCAGCAATATAGATAGGGCAAAAGCGCGCAGCACCATATTCTCCGTTAAAATCCCCTATGTGTCACTTGACCAAAGGTCATGCATTGGTCACTCTATCGACGATTCATAGCGCCGCAAGCATCTGCTCCCAAAGAGGCTTAAAATGTCACAAAAAATTGACACTGTTGTTTTCCCCGTTGCCGGTATGGGCACACGGTTTTTACCTGCCACCAAAGCGGTGCCGAAGGAAATGTTGCCGGTCGTTGACAAGCCGCTCATCCAATGGGCGGTTGAAGAGGCGGCAGCAGCCGGTTGCACCCGCTTTGTATTTGTCACCGCAGCTGAAAAAGGTGCCATTATGAGCCATTTCGGTGACGCACCCCATTACCAAGAAATGCTTGAGGCGCGTGGCAAAAACCGCGAATTGGCCCTGTTAAAAGCCGGTCTGCCGGAAAATGCAGAGATAATCGAAATCTTTCAAGACGAACCTTTGGGGCTCGGTCATGCCATTTGGTGCGCCCACGAAGCGACCGGCGACAAACCTTTCGCCGTGATTTTGCCCGATGATATGGTGCAGCACCAAACCGGCTGTTTGGCACAAATGGCGACGCAATATGAGACCGTTGGCGGCAATTTGGTGGCGGTTGAAAATGTTCCGGCGGAAGAGACTTATCGCTATGGCGTGCTCGACCCGGGGGCGGAGACCGGCGATTTGGTCGAAGTTAGGGGGCTGGTCGAAAAACCCGCGCCTGAAGAAGCGCCCTCAACATTGGCCATTATCGGGCGTTATATTCTCGACGCGAAAATCATGGATACGCTATCGGCCTTCAAAAAAGGGGCGGGCGGGGAAATTCAAATCACCGACGCCATGGCCGAGCTTATCGGCCAAGTGCCGATGCACGGCTTCCGCTTTGCCGGCACGCGCTATGATTGCGGCAATCGCGACGGCTTTTTGGAGGCCAATTTGGCCTTTGCGCTGGCCGAGGGCGGCGACGCGCTAAAACAACGCTTGCGTCAATTATTGGACTAATCGGCAAATTCGGGCATATATAGCCGAGATTTATTTTTTGGAGTTTTTGATGGCGCATGACGCACTCACTTCTGCCCGCAATACGCTGACCGCTGAAGCGGCGGGGCTAACGCAACTGGCCGACGCATTGGGCGATAATTTTGTCCAAGCGGTTGACGTTTTGGAGGCAGCGCAGGGCCGCGTGATTGTCTCGGGTATGGGCAAAAGCGGCCATATCGGCAATAAAATCGCGGCCACTATGGCCTCGACCGGCACACCGGCCTCTTTCGTCCATCCGGCAGAAGCCAGCCATGGCGATTTGGGCATGATTACCCAAGATGATGTGGTGCTGGCTTTAAGCTGGTCGGGCGGCACGCAAGAGCTGGGGAGCCTGTTGAATTACACCACGCGCTTCAAAATTCCGCTCATTGCCATTACCTCGGGGGCTGACAGCCTGCTCGGCAAAGCCGCTACGATTTGCCTGACCTTGCCGAAAGCCGAAGAGGCCTGCCCCAATGGCTTGGCACCGACCACCTCGACCACCATGCAATTGGCTTTGGGTGACGCGCTGGCTGTCGCCCTATTGGAGCGGCGCAATTTTTCTGCCGCCGATTTCAAAAACTTCCACCCCGGCGGCAAGCTCGGCGCAAGCCTCAGCCTCATTGCCGATGTCATGCATCAGGGTGAGGCCCTGCCTTTGATTGACGGGTCGATGAAAATGGATGAGGCGATTGTGGTGATGACCGAAAAAGGCTTCGGTTGCCTCGGCATTACGGACGATAAGGGCAAACTGATCGGCATTGTTACCGATGGTGATTTGCGCCGCAATATGGCCGATGATCTTTTGACCAAAACCGTCAGCGACATTATGACCGCCAAACCCCAGACAATTGGCGGTGACAAATTAACCGCAGAAGCCCTAAGCTTGATGCAGGAGAGCAAAATCCAGTGCTTATTTGTTTGCGAGCAAGGGCTGCCAATCGGCTTGGTAAGGGTTTTGGATTTATTACGGCTGGGCACTGCCTAGCCCTTTTGGGAGGCAGACATGGTAATTCTCGGAAAATCGACAAAATTTTTACTGGCAGCGACCATGCTGGGCGCGACGGCTTTCGGCTCGGCCGCTTCGGCGCAAACCGCAGTGATTGATGAAGTGATTGTCACAACCACACGGTCGGACAGCCTGCGTATCGACAATGCCGGTAATATTGCGACTATTGACCCGTCCGAAACCGTCAATCTGTTTCCCGTGGAAATGCTCAATCGCGCGCCCGGTGTGCATATTCATCGCGGCAGCGGGCAAGAACATTTGACCGCCATTCGCTCGCCGGTTTTGGCCGGCGGTGCCGGCGCCGGTTCATTTCTTTATTTGGAAGACGGCATTGCCATGCGCGCGCCCGGCTTTGCCAATGTCAACGCATTAATGGATGCCATGCCGCAAGCCGACGGTTCGGTGGAGGTGGTGCGCGGGCCCGGCTCGGCGCTTTACGGCTCCAATGCGGTGCATGGGCTCATTAACTTCATCTCCGCGCCGCTCGATGAAAGCGGCACCAGCGCCGATTTGGCCTATGGCTCCTATGGTCGCCATGCGCTGTCATTAAATTCGGCGCAAGACCACGGCCAATTCATGACCCGCGTAACGCTTGATATGAACGGCGAGACGGAAGGCTATCGCGCTGCGCAAAGCTTCGGCCAGCAAAAAGCGCGTCTGGAGGCGGCATGGCAAGACGGCGCCACCGGCTATCGCTTGTCGCTGGCGCATATGAACCTCAATCAGGAAACCGCGGGCTATGCGCAATCGCTTGCCGATTTAGATGACCCTGAGGACGCGGGCGAGTTGCCTGCCGCCTGCCAAACGGTCAATGTTCCGGCCTATGAGAATGAAGCCTGCGCCAAAGCCAATCCCAATGGTGATGCGTATCGAGATGCTACGGCAACTCGGCTTTATGTGCGCATGGTCACGGATTTGGCCGATGGCGCGACGCTGACCCTGACCCCTTATTTGCGCAGCAATGAAATGGATTTCCGCATGCATTTTTTGCCCGGCACACCGCTCGAGCAAAACAGCCATTACAGCTATGGCCTGCAAGCCGCCTATGCGCGCAATGCCGGATGGGTGTCCTATGTCGCCGGTCTCGATGTTGAATTGACCGAGGGCGCGTTGAAAGAAACGCAAACCAACGGACCAGACCAATATTTCAATTACTTACCCGGCACGCATTATGATTTCGAGGTTGAGGCACAAGTGATCGCGCCCTATCTGCACGCCGTGTGGTCATTGTCAGATGCCACCGACATCACCACCGGTCTGCGCTGGGAAATGACAGATTATGATTATACCAATAATCTTGAAACCGGGCGTCAAGGCAAACTCTACCGACCCGAAAGCCAAAGCAATGATTTCTCAGATGTTTCCCCGAAGCTTGGTGTCGTGCATCGCTTGGCCGATAATCGCCGCGTCTTTGTCAATTGGGCCCGTGCCGCGCGCGCGCCACAGGTCACGGATCTTTATCGCTTGCGCGACGATGACAAGGCGGGACCTTTGGAAGCCCCACTTCCCAGCAGCTTCGATTCTGAAACCCTCGACAGTCTCGAGATTGGCTATCGTGCCGTCTATCCCGGCATGTCCTATGAGGCGACCGCTTTCATCATGCAGAAAGAAAATTATCATTTCCGCGACGGCGACGACCGCTATGAGACAAATGGCAAAACCGACCATATGGGCGTTGAACTTAGCCTTGATTGGATGCTGACGCGCGATTGGTCAATCGCAACCCAGCTGACCTATGCCCAGCATGAATACGCTTTCGACCGCGAAGTCGGGCAAGTTCAATTCGGTTCAAACCCATTAGAAACCATTACCGACGGCAATATGGTTGACGGTGCGCCGGAAACTCTGGCCAATACGCGCCTGCGTTATAAATATAATGAGCGCACATATCTGAATTTCGACTGGGAACATGTCGGCAGCTATTTCATGGATGCCTCAAACAGCGCGGAATATGACGGCCATAATATCTTCGCCGTCACCGCCGATTATGTTTTGTCCGGCCAGTCACGCCTCAGCTTGCGTATCGACAATCTGTTTGACGAGGCATATGCCAAGCGGGCCGATAAATGGTTCGGTAAAGACCGCTATTTCCCCGGCGAGGGACGCCGTTTCATGGCGCGCCTCAGCCATGATTTTTAATTAGCCGCCGAGGCCAATCGGGCAGCTGACGCCCGTGCCACCCATGCCGCAATAGCCATTGGGGTTTTTGCCCAAATATTGCTGGTGGTAATCCTCGGCATAATAAAATGCCGGCGCGTCGATAATCTCTGTCGTGATGTCGCCATATCCGGCGGCGCGCAATTTGTCTTGAAACATATCGCGGCTTTTTTCGGCCGCCGCTTTTTGCGCCGCGTCCAAACAGTAAATACCGGAGCGATATTGCGTACCGACATCATTGCCTTGTCGCATGCCTTGCGTCGGGTCGTGGTTTTCCCAAAAAATTTGCAAAATTTCATCAAAGGAAATCAGTTGCGGGTCAAACACCACTTGCACCACCTCATTATGGCCGGTCTGGCCGCTGCATACTTCTTCATAGCTTGGGTTGGGGGAAAAACCCGCCGCATAGCCGACTTGCGTTGAAAACACGCCTTCGGCTTGCCAGAATTTGCGTTCCGCCCCCCAAAAACACCCCATGCCGACAATCACCGTCTGCATATTGTCAGGCCAGGGCGCAACCATTGGCGTGCCCAATACAAAATGCTTTTCCGGCACCGGCATGTGCATATCGCGCCCCGGCAGCGCCGCCTCTTGGTTTACCATTTCAGCTTTTTTCAATCCAAACATGACGCATCTCTCCTTGATGTTTAAGCAGCAGAAGTCAGGGTTGATATTGGTCCTTCGCGGCTGCCGTCAAGCAATTGCCGCAGCCATGCATTGTCATCGCTTTGCGCCGCTTTGGCGTCGCCGTGCCAGCGCAGCACGCCATCATGCATAACGGCAATCTCATCATAAGCGTCGGTTATGCCGACCATATTGCCGGTCACGGAAATCACGCAAGCGCCGCTTTCGCGCGCCAAATCGGAAATCATGCCATCGACGCGCGCCGCCAATATCGGGTCGAGACCGGCGGTCGGATTATCGAGCAGTAAAATATCCGGCTCAGTGGCAATGGCGCGGGCAAAGCCGACGCGTTTTTGCATGCCACCCGATAAATCAGCCGGAAACAAATCGGCATTAGCCGCCGGCAGGCCGACGCGCGGCAATAAGGCTTCCGCTTTAACCCGCGCTTCATCGCGCGCCATGCCATTGGCAATCAATCGAAAGGCGATATTTTCCCACACCGGCAGGCTGTCAAACAGGGCATTTTGCTGAAACAACATGCCGATACGCGCATTTAATTCAGCCGGTCGCTCATCCGTGACGCCGACAACGGCGCGGTCAACGAGAATGCGACCCTCTTCCGGCGCATAAAGCCCGACCAAGCATTTCAGCAAAACCGATTTACCCGCTGCTGTCGGGCCGATGAGGGCCAAAGAGCGTCCCGCCGCCAAAGACAGGTTCACGTCTTTAACCGCTTCCAATGCGCCGAAGCGTTTGACCAGATTTTCGACCGCCAGACGCGCCATCAGGCCTCCTTAGGGGTTTCATCATTGAGCACATCTTGCGCCACCAAATGGCCACCGGCAAGCTGCTTGAACTCAACCCCGAAGATAGGCCGAAGCTGCGCGGGCGACAAGACATGTTGCGCCGCACCGGAAAGCACCACAGTGCCGTTTTGCATGACGACTAGCGCGTCGCAAAATTGCTGCGCCAAATTAAGCTCATGCATGACCACTATCACCGCTTTTCCGGCTGCCGCTTCAGCCTCCAAGAGTCGCATAACAGCCAACGCGCCGGCCGCATCGAGCGATTGCACCGGCTCATCGAGCAGCATAATCGGTGCACCGGTCGCCAATAGCCGCGCCAAATAAACCCGCGCTTTTTCGCCGCCCGACAGCGTATCTATACTCCGTGCAGCAAAACGCGCCATGCCGCAACGCTGCAGTGCTGCATCGACGCGCTTTTCACTTTCTGCCGACCCGAGATTGAGCGGCAATAGCCCAAGCGCCACCACTTCGCGCACTGAAAGCGGCCATGCGACAGATTGGAATTGCGGCATATAGGCGACATTTTTCGCGCGCCAACCGGCATCGGCAAAATCACCCTGCGCCATAACCGTGCCCGCCGACACTTGCGCCAGACCGGCCGCGACGCGCAAAAGCGAGGTTTTACCGGCCCCATTGGGCCCGACAATGCCGGTTATGTGCCCGGCCGGAAAAGC
>Ga0181577_10002106_pt1 | contig 15729 bp, 3 predicted proteins | sample 101ome_21_FD_132468 | JGI IMG/M metagenome (GOLD analysis project Ga0181577, IMG submission 132468) | Coastal salt marsh microbial communities from the Groves Creek Marsh, Skidaway Island, Georgia - 101413BT metaG (megahit assembly) | ecosystem: Environmental > Aquatic > Marine > Intertidal zone...
AATATTTGGGTTGTTTCTGAAATCGATGGTAATAATGGTGGATTTGGTACTCAAGGCTATGCATATTTTCCTGGAGCCTCTCCTCAAGTCGACGGAATTGTCGTAATGAACACCTGCTTTGGGACTATTGGAACAGTCAACGCTTGGAATAATTTGAATAGGACTTTGACTCATGAGCTGGGCCATTATTTCGGATTATTTCACACATTCGAAGGAGATAGTCTTGGAAACCAATGTCCGCCAATTGTTAATGGCTGTGGCTCTGATTTGGGAGATTGTTGTGGTGATACGGAGCATCATATCCGAGCGGCTTCGAACTGTCCGGTTGGAATCAATGGATGTACAAGTGCTGCTTGGGCTGGTGTGGAAGACAACTACATGAATTACTCTAATCAATCATGTGCGACTGATTTTACTGCCAATCAATCAGCAAGGATGAGAGCAACGCTACTCTCAGCACGTGCGGGTTTGCTAACATCTTATGGATATGTAGATCCACCTTTGAGTTCGATAACAGCAGCATCTTGCTCTCCAAATACTACAAATCTTGCTAATAACTCAGGGATTGGCATCAGAAATGTCTCGATAGGTGATGTGTTGAATGTGAGTACTTCAACAGCGGTTAGGGATAGTGGATATCTAGATTTTACTTGTACGCAAATTATCTCACTGGATACAGGAGTTGCTTATGATATTGAAGTTTTAACCGGGTTTTTTAATGATGAAGATGTTAGAGTATATCTAGATTATAATAATGATGGAGACTTCTTAGATACTGCCGAATTAATTTTTTCTAATAATGCTGATACATTTCATCAAGGATCCTTTACTCCCTATTCATTATTGGTGTTAAATGACACTTTGAGATTAAGAATCATTTCTGATTGGTTCAATAACAATATAACGGGACCTTGCTACACTCCTGAATATGGTCAAGTTGAAGATTATGCGGTAGTTTTTGCCGCAGATAGCTTAGATTCATTCGCTGTTACCTCAACATCGAAACAGAATCAGTCTTGTCCCGATTCAGCAGATGGAGAAATTACCATTACGGCAATCGGCCCAGGTCCAATAGTATACTCTATTCTTGGATTCAATAATGGATACGCTGATACCAATCTAACTGGTCAATTTACTGATTTACTTCCAGATTTTTATATAGTGAGCGTTGGTGACAGTTCCTTGGGTACGGATACGACCTTTTCATTGACTGTAGCGCCATCATTTTTCGGTTTTCTAAATCCTCCTTTCAATCAGTTGGTTGACCCAAGTTGCGATAATGCATGTGATGGGGATGCCCGATCACGTCCAAACGTATTAGGTACAACTCCGTATACATATTTGTGGTCTAATGGCGAAACATCCGCAAAAGCCTTCAATTTATGCGGCGGTACTGCTACGGTAAGCATAACCGACGCTTCGGGGTGTACTATAAGTCAATCAGTAACATTAATTGAGCCCCCGTCCATCTTTGTTACAGTAGATTCGACGGATTCAGTTACCTGTATTGGGGGAGCAGATGGGGCTGCATATATCTCCGGTCATGGAGGTACGGTGGCATCTGATTCAACTAACTTTTACTTAATTGACACAACCGAAGGAGAGTTTGAGCCATATGGAGTCGGGGAATCGTTCAATACCTCTAATTATCAGAGCTTTACCCTTGGTGATGATCAACTCACCGGGTCCTTGAACATAGGATTCAACTTCGAATTCTTTGGTAATACGCAAACCACGTTCCGCATTTCTTCCAACGGTAACATTCAGTTTGGAACGGCAGTGAGCAATACATGGCAGAACGTATCCATTCCAAATGCCAACAATCCTGACAATTGGATAGGGGTGTGGGATGACCTGAATCCGAGTGCGACCACATCAGAAGTGATCGAAACTTACCTCGCCGGAACCTCACCTAATCGTGCGCGCGTCATCAACTACGTAGACGTACCGCACTTCCAAAGTGGGACAGCCCAGTACACCTTCCAGATCGTTCTTTATGAAACGTCGAATATCATCCAGATCCATTCGACAACCATTCCAAACTTCAATGAAGGCGGAGCTTTCCCCGGAACTACCATGGGTATCGAGAATGCCGATGGCTCTTTTGGTTATGCGGTTCCCGGAAGAAACGGTGTGAACTTTTCGGCTACAAACGACTATGTCACTTTCATTCCACTTACCCAGAACTTCACATACTCCTGGTCTAGCATCGGAACGGGAAGCTCTGCTACCAACCTTACGGCCGGAACTTATACCGTAACGGCGGCAGATGGGTCATGCTCGGATACAGCCTCATTCACCATTCTTGAGCCGGATCCGATCACCGTGGATTCGACAATTACGAATCCTACCTGTGTGGGTGATACCGACGGTGCAATCACGGTGAATGCCAATGGCGGTAATGGAGGTCCTTTTACTTATGCATGGTCTACAGGCGGAAATACGGCAACGATCAGCAACCTAGCCGCAGGAACCTATACGGTAACCGTAACGGATGTTGAAGGATGTACCGAAGTGATTGCGATCACGTTGGATGATCCGGATCCGGTTGTGGCATCGATCAACGTGGATGATAACGTGAGTTGCTTCGGCGGAAGCGACGGCCAATTGACGGCTAGCGGTTCCGGTGGTGCTGGAGGATTCACCTACCTCTGGAATACAACGGCAAGCACACCGACGATCGGGTCCCTGAGTGCCGGTACCTACACCGTCACCGTCACCGACGCCAACGGATGTACCGACGTGGATAGCGAGGTCATTACTGAACCTACGCTGTTGACCTTCTCCATCAACTCAGTCACCAACGTGAGTTGTTTCGGAGGAACGGATGGTGCCATCACGGCTAATGCGGCTTCCGGTGGAACTACACCATATACCTATCTGTGGAGTTCAGGAGGAACGGCCTTAGCCGAAGGTAGCTTGAGTGCAGGAACCTATACCATCACCGTTACTGACGGAAACGGATGTACCGCTACCGTAGATACTACGATCACAGAACCTGCTACAGGGGTTACCATCTCGATTGCCTCTGCAACTACTTTGGACTGCTTCGGTGATACCGATGCGAGTATTACGGCCAACGCCGCATCGGGCGGAACATCGCCTTACTCATACTTGTGGAGTTCAGGTGGAACTGGCTTGACCGAAACAGGTCTTGGCGCAGGTACCTACACCATCACGGTAACCGACGCGGGTGGTTGTTTGGACTCTGCAGATACTACGATCACTGAGCCTACTCAATTGGTGATTGATACCACTTCCGTTTCAGGTCCAAGCTGTGTCGGTGGCACCAATGGAAGTATTACCGTAGCGGCTACCGGAGGCACACCGGGTTATACGTACACGTGGAATACTACCGCCACCGGACCAACCTTGTCCGGATTGAGCGCAGGAACTTACACGGTGACAGCCACTGACAACAACGGCTGTACCGACGATATTACGATCGTACTTACGGACGGTCCTGGAATCACGGTGGCGATCAATATTGATACGGCCATCGATTGTAATGGAAATACAACCGGTCAGCTTACAGCATCCGGCGCGAACGGAGCAGCCCCTTACACCTTCCTTTGGTCTACTACCGCTACTTCAGCTACGATCAGTGGTTTAGGCGCGGGAACATATACGGTTACCGTCACCGATAACGGCGGATGTCAAGATTCAGCTACTCAGATTTTAGTAGAGCCTTCTGCCTTGGTGGTAAACATGATCGACTCTAGCGACGTGAGTTGCTTGGGCGGAAACGACGGTTCTGCGGAAGTGCAAGCTACCGGTGGAACATCACCTTACACATACCTTTGGAATACCGGCGGAACGAACGATACTATCGATAACAAGCCTGCTGGCACCTATACCGTTACGGTCACAGACAACAACGGATGTACCGGAACAGCGCAAGTGACACTTACTCAGCCAGCCACTGGAATTTCGCTGGTGATTTCTTCAACCAACGTGCTTTGCTTCGGTCAGTTGAATGGAACCGCTACGGCTACTCCAGCTGGTGGAAACTCGCCTTATACTTATGCATGGTCCAATGGAGGTTCGGGTCCAACGATCACCGGACTAGGAGCGGGTACTTATGTGCTCACCGTAACGGATGCGAATGGTTGTACCGGAGTGGATAGCGCTACCGTGACAGCGCCAGCCTTCCCAGTCATTGCAGTTACCTCTACCGACAGTGTATCTTGCTTCGGAGCGAGTGACGGACAGATCCAAGCCTTCTTGGTATTTGGAACAGCACCTCTTTCCTATAACTGGAGTACGGGCGATACCACTCAGGCTGTGACCGGCTTGACCGCGGGTACTTATACCGTGACAGTAACCGACGCGAACGGATGTTCGGATTCGCAAACCGATATCGTCGCTGGTCCAGTAGCGATCAGCTTGACCATGGCTTCGAGCGATCCATCATGTGCTGGTGCTACAGACGGAACGTCGTTTGTCTCTGCTTCTGGCGGAACTCCTGGATATACTTACCTGTGGAGCAATGGTGCCACTACCGACTCGATCTCCGGATTGGGTGAAGGAACGTTTGTGGTGACCGTAACCGACGCCAACGGGTGTGAGGGGATCGACAGTGTGACCCTGACCAATGGAAACGGAGTACAGGCGACCATCACCTTGTTGAACGACCCTTCATGTGCAGGAACACTTACCGGATCCATTGCGGCCAATGCGCTGAATGTTTCTTTACCTTTCAACGTGAGCTATATATGGAACACGGGCTCTACTTCTAACCTTCAGTTCTCTGTTGCAGCGGGTACATACACGGTAACTGTAACAGACAACAACACGGGTTGTGAGGATGATACTACAGTGACTCTAACTGATCCTCCTGTGCTTTCGATCTCGATTATCGACTCCCTTAACCCAACATGTGGTAACACTGACGGAGAGGCTGAGGCACTAGCCACCGGCGGAACCGGATCTTTAACGTATTCATGGAGTAGTGGAGGAAATGCAGCATTGGAGACAGGACTTGGAGGGGGAACCTACACGGTGACCGTAACCGACGCGAATGGCTGTTTGGATAGTGCGGAAGTTACACTTGTCGCACCGACTGCTTTTACCGCTACAGGTTCTGAACTAGCTAGCGAGTCTTGTACAGGAAACGACGGACAAGCGACTGTGAACATGGTAGGCGGTAATATGCCATTTAGCTTTGTTTGGTCGAACGGTGATACCACTCAGACCATCATCGGTCTTGCGGCGAATACCTATACTGTGACCGTAACCGACGCCAGTGGATGCACGGATACGGCAGTAGCAATCGTTGCAGATTCATGTCTGTGTAACTGGACGGCGAATGGTGTCTTGGTTTCTGATGTGCTTTGTAATGGCGACAGCACCGGTTCGGCAACCGTTACGCACGCAGGTGCAGCCAACCCAGTGACATACCTCTGGTCCAATGGTAGTACGAACGATTCATTGGTCAATGTGCCAGCGGGAACTTACACCGTGACCGTGACCGACAACGATGCTTGTGAGGATACGGCGGTCGTTGTGATCGATCAGCCTGCTACAGCGTTGGTCATCAACAGTTTCTCTAATATTTCTGCGCCTACCTGTGATAATGACTGCGACGGTGCTGCGACGGTGAATGCGACCGGAGGCACGGGTACATTGACTTACGCATGGAGTTCAGGCGGATTAACAGCATCTGTGACCGGACTTTGTGGCGGGGGACATTATGTGACCGTAACTGATAATAATGGATGTGAGGCGGTAGACCTTATTGCCTTGGTCGAGCGTCCTGTGATCTTTGCCCAGGTGGATAGCACGGATAGTGTTACGTGTCCGGGTAATAATGATGGAGCTGCGTTCTTGTCCGCCCATGGTGGATTTGCTACCTCAACCAATACGGGCGAATACATCATCGATCAGTCTGAAGGTTCTTTTGAACCGTATCCAACCGGTCGACCTTGGAACGCGATCAACTACAAGACCTTCCCGCTTCAGGATGACGCTACCTCGGATACCATCAACATCTTCGGTGGCGACACCTTTGAGTTCTTCGGAGTTGGCAAGACCCACTTCATCATGAACTCTCAAGGATTCATCACCTTCGATCTTTCCAACCCGAACAGTGGGCAGGTGAATGGTCAGTTCTCTAACTCGACTGCCATTCCAAGTGCTGCAGCGAATACTCCGAAAGATTTCATTGCCCCGTTCTGGGAGGATCTTGACCCTTCTGTAGGATCAACGGTGCTTGAAACCTACTTGGTGGGTACAGCGCCAAATCGAATCCGAGTCGTCAACTATGTGGAGATAGATCACTTCCAATCACCAAACGGATCGGGAGATATTTCGACGTTCCAGATCGTTCTCTACGAGAACTCAAACATCATCCAGATCCATTCGGACTCGTTGGTCTCTGATGGAGGAACTCACGTTCAGGGTATCGAGAACTTCGCCGGAACTCAGGCCTATGCGGTTCCCGGCCGAAACAACACGAACTTTAGTGCAACCAATGACTATGTGGCCTTCATTCCGATCACGCAAGACTTCACCTATACATGGTCTAGCATCGGAAGTGGACCATCTGACACAATGCTGACAGCAGGCAACTACACGGTGACTGCCTCTGATGGCACTTGTGAGGATACCGTTCAGTTCGAGATCTTCGAACCAGCCAATGGTTTGTCAGTGACCATGACCGCGCTTAACAGCTTCTGCTTCGTGGCTACCGGACAAGCGATCGCCAACGTAAGTAACGGAGTAGGTCCATACACCTACGCATGGAGTAACTCCACCACCAATAACTCTGCGCTTACAAGTGATACGATCACAGGGCTTTCGTCTGGTCCCTACTCCGTGACCGTAACGGACGCTCAAGGGTGTGAGGATTCTAACTCTGTGACCGTAAATGACTTCTTTGCTCCACCGGTTACTGCGAGCTCTGCGGATGCATCATGTGCTACTTCTTGCGACGGTGAGCTTTATGCTAGCTTTAACTGCTTCACTTGTGGACCTGCTCAGTGGTTCGTGTTCCCTGATACGACCAACTTGATTGGAACGGGAGATACCGTAACAGGCGTTTGTGCAGAAACGTACTTGGTAAGGATCACAACAGGATTTGGTTGTAGTCGCTTCGACACGATCGACGTAGATGCACCACTTCCACTTCAATTGGACATGGATAGCACGGCAGCGGCCTGTGCCGGATCGAATTCCGGAAGTGCAGGAGTCTCTGTTAGCGGTGGAACCAGTCCTTACTCTTACTCTTGGAGTACGGGTGGAACGAACGATACCATTGCTAACCAGCCTGCCGGAACATATTCGGTGATTGTAACCGATAATAATGGATGTTCGGATACCGCATTTGTAACCATCGATGCAGGAACGTCTTTGACGGCTACTGCGACTTTGATCAATGATGCTTCTTGTTTCCAAGGGACTGATGGATCGGCTGTGGCGACCCAGTCCGGAGGAACAGCACCATACACTTACCTATGGTCCAACGCATCAACCAATGACACCCTCTTGAACGTAGGAGCCGGAATGTACTTTGTTACCATCACAGGCAACGATGGTTGTGAGGATTCAGCTTCTGTCGTGATCGACGAAGCGGACTCCATGAGCTTTGCTTTCACGGAGACTCCGATCTCTTGTGGAGGTGCCGGAAATGACGGAGCAATCTCCGTGGTTGTTACTGGCGGCGCCGGTGGGTACTCGTACTTGTGGAGCACGGGCGGAACCGGAACCAGTATTTCTGGTCTTTCTGCCGGCACTTATTGTGTGACTGCTACGGATGCAAATGGATGTGAAGATTCAGCTTGCTACGTCCTTGATCCTCCGGGCTCGTTCAGCGTGGAGATCGCGGATAGTGCAGATGTCCTTTGCTTCGGAGATACCAATGGATTTGCTGTGGTCGCAGTGACCTCAAGTGGTTCAGGAAACTACACCTATGCGTGGGATAATGGCGCCAATATCGATACAGTCAATAACCTAACGGCCGGAATTCACGCCGTTACCGTAACGGACAGCGTTTCGGGTTGTATCGACAGCGCCGACGTGATCATAGGAACCCCTGGAGTGTTCTTGGTGTCCATTGATTCCGTTGACAGCGTAAACTGCCTTGGAGGCAGCGACGGTGTAGCATGTGCGAGCGCCACTGGTGGTGTTGCTCCTTACACGTTCTCTTGGTCTAACGGAAGCACCTCAGCTTGTGCAACAGGTCTGCCGGCTGGAACATATACGGTGACCATTACTGACGCCAATGGCTGTATCGCCATTGAAGATACGGTTGTGGCTGAGCCAGCGACTGGCGTTACAGCAGGTGTCTCGATCGCTACGGCACCTTTATGTAATGGCGACAGCGCCATGGTAGTAGCAACTGGATCCGGTGGGTCGGGGGTCTATACGTTCAGCTGGCCAGGCGGTATGACCAACGATACGGTCATGCTTCCTGCAGGTAACTATTGTGTCACCGTTTCTGATGTCGGTGCTTGTACGGATACGTCTTGTATCACAGTGATCGATCCGAGTCCGGTGAATGCGTCCTTCTCAAACGTGCAGGATCCTGGATGTCCTGGTGACACTACTGGAGAGGCCACGATCAACGTGACCGGTGGTACGCCGGGTTACTCTTACCTGTGGCCTGATGGAACTACGGATTCTACCGCGACGGGATTGGCAGATGGAACTTACTGCGTGACCGTTACTGACGCCAATGGTTGTCAGGACACGTTCTGCGTGGCCATTACAGATCCGGCAGGCATCACCAACAACTTTAGCGGCATCACCAATTCAAGCTGCTCCGTTTGCGATGGAACAGCTACCGCGAATCCTTCAGGTGGAACTCTCCCTTATACCTTCATCTGGGATAATGGACAGACTACCGCAACGAATGACTCGCTTTGTGCCGGCATCAATTCACTCACGATCACCGACGCAGGTGGTTGTGATTTGATCGTCAACGTACCGATCAATGCCGATAGTGCCGACTCAGTGGTGGCGATCGGATTTGAGCCTACGTGTGGATCTTGCGATGGAATGGTAGTGGCCCAGTACACATGTTCAGTGGCGCCTTGTACAGTCGAGTGGACCAACTTGACCACGCTAGCGGTCATCGGTACAACTGATACCATCGATTCACTTTGCGCTGGTACCTACTCGGTCGAATTGACCAATGGTGCTGGATGTGTGAGTTCAGCCATTGTGACCATCACGGAACCTGTAGCGATCGATCCTAATGCGACGGTGGCTGATGCATCTTGCTTCGGAAACTGCGATGGAAGCATCTCTCTGGCCACTACAGGTGGTTCAGGAACGTACACCTACGCTTGGAGCAATGGTGACACGACAGCGACCGTAAACGGCCTTTGCTCTGGTGGATACACTGTTACCATCTCGGATGGAACCGCTTGCGATACCATTGTCAACTTTACCATCGATGAACCTACTGAGATCTTGTCGAACGAGACTTTGACGGATCCACTTTGCGGTAATATCTGCGATGGACAGATCAACGTGAACCCAAGTGGAGGTGCTGGCGGATACATCTTCAATTGGAGTCCTGTTCCATCCAATGGTAATGGAACATCATTGGCCGATAGCCTTTGCGGTGGGTTCTACTTCTTGACCATTACCGATGCGAATGGATGTAACAAGGTGGACACCTTCGTTCTCTTCCAATCACAGCCGATTGTGCAGGACACCGTGGTCATCACGGATGCTGCCTGCGGCGTATGTGATGGTGAGATCGATCCGAACTTCTCTGGAGGTGCCGGAGGATTTACCTTCAGCTGGAACCATGGTCCTACGACCAATGCAGTAGACACCCTGTGCTTCGGTTTCTACGAAGTGACGGTGACGGATCAGGACGGATGTTTCGAAGTATTCGGATATCCTGTCTCTGAAACCAATGGTCCGGCCATCTCGTTGAGCGGAACCAACGCCACAGCGAATGGAGCGTGTGACGGTACGGCCACAGTAACGGTGATCACATCACTTGGCACTGTGACCTACAACTGGTCAAATGGCGATACATCTGCAACCGCAGATACACTCTGCGCAGGAACCTACATCGTGACAGTAACAGATACGAACGGATGTTCTAGCGTAGATACCATTACGATCACTGAGCCATCATCGATGTCACTTGACTTCTTGGTCACGGATATCACTTGTGCCGGAAACGGTTGCGATGGTGAGATCCAAGTCAACGTGAATGGCGGTGTTGCACCGTACACCTATGCATGGAGCAACGGTGATACCACAGCACTGATCTCTGGTTTGTGTGCGGGGACTTACACGGTGACGGTAACTGATGTGAACGGAACGATCATTACCGACTCCGCTGTGTTGAATGATCCAACTCCGTTCACGATCGTGTCGGACATCAACCAAGTCTCTTGTCCGGGTGAGTGCGACGGAAGCATCGACCTGACTATTACCGGTAGCGGTGCACCGATCAGCATCATCTGGAGCACTGGCGATACGACCAGCACCATAACAAACCTTTGTGCAGGAGTATACAGCGTGACCGTTTCAGATACGGCCGGTTGCGTCGATAGCCTCGACTTCGTTATCAATGAGCCAGCGGCTCTTGCGATCAGTATTGATAGTTTGACTAATCCTGATTGTCAGACCAACAATGGTCAGATCACGGTAACAGCGAGCGGTGGAACCGGTTCGACATACAGCTACTTTTGGTTGGATATCGCGGGTGATCCTCTGATCCCGACACAGGCTACGAATCAAGCTACCAACCTGACTGCGGGTATCTATAATGTAGAAGTGACCGATTCGAATGGATGTACGGATACATTCAACGTCATCTTGAACAATGCGAACGCTCCGGTGATCACCTTGGATTCGCTGTTTGACGTTTCTTGCTTCGGTGAGTGTGATGGAGCGATCTTCACCACGATCACCGGCGGTACGTTGCCTTACAGCATCCTGTGGAGTACAGGTGATACTACAGCAAGTATTGATTCACTCTGTGCAGGAACGGACACCATCGCGGTGGTGGATTCGAACCTTTGTTTGTCGTTCGATATCTATACCATTGATGAGCCTAGCGAGATCGTACTTGACTCTAGTACGGTTGTCGGAGTTACCTGCGGTGCAGATTGCGACGGTAGTGTCAGCATTTCAATTTCTGGTGGAACCACGCCTTACACGTATGCTTGGAGCAATGGTGAAACCACTGCAACCATCTCTGACCTATGCGCAGGAGTATATAGTGTAACCGTGACCGACTCTAATGGCTGTACTTATACCAACAGCCTCACCGTGAATGGTCCTACGCCGGTCGTCATCACACTAGATGCGATCAACGATGCGACCTGTACCAACACAGGAGATGGATTTGTAGAGATCTCGGTGACTGGTGGAACCGCTCCATATACCTATCAATGGATCACGGAGACTGGTGATACAGTTACAAGTCAAGACCTCCAAGGAGCGCTTGCGGGAACCTACATCCTCACGGTATTTGATCTCAACGGATGTGCATTTAGCGACACCTTCCAGTTGGATGCTGAGTTCTTCGTAGAAGTCACAGCAATGGAAGACCTTGAGGTTTGTCCATTCTCGAATGGAATTACCCTGACAGGAACCCAACAAGGCGCTTCATCAACGCGCTGGTTGTTTGCTAATGGCGTTGTTGCAGGAGATGGAAACAGCGTGACCGTGAACACGAGTACCGATACGTCCATGTACGTCTTCGAAGGAATCAACGGTGTCTGTGTCGCTCGCGATACGGTTTACATCAGTTGGACCGAAGGTCCGGGTCTCGATGCGGGTCCTGACCAGTTCATGGAGCCAGGTGAGAGCGTGAGTATTGGCGGCAGCCCAACGGCTAATGCTGGTGTGGAGGTCCTTTGGACGCCTGCACAGGATATTTCTAGTGTGACTGACCTGAACCCTTCAGTGAACCCATTGGAGACTACGGTCTACTATGTGAGTGCAACCGATGATGATGGTTGCTTCGGGCTCGATAGTGTCATCGTGACCGTAGAAGAGGTAGTAGATCCGGTAGGAGGATTCTCGCCAAACAATGATGGTGTGAACGATCTGTTCTTTATCGATCGTATCGAAGACTATCCGAATACCGTGGTTCAGATCTATAACCGCTGGGGTAACTTGATCTTCGAGTCGCAACCGGGTTATCAGAACCCTTGGAACGGAACCTACAACGGCAAGTCGTTGCCAGTTGGAACTTACTATTACGTGATCGATCTGAAAGACGACAGCATCGATCGATTGATCACCGGTCCAGTGACCATCTTGAAATAATTTGAAACCATGAGTATTATGAAGAAGCTCATCATCATATGCCTATTGTTCATCGGAGCTGCCAGCACGAAGGCGCAGCAGCTGGAGCAATGGACGCAGTTCTACATGAACGAGTACATGATCAATCCGGCCATGGCAGGTATTGATAAGTACTTCCACGCCAACGCGCTCTACCGAGATCAATGGGTGGGTATCCAGGACTCTCCGAGGACATACTACCTCAGCGTGCAGGGACCGATCATTACCGCTAAGATGGGAGTGGGCGGAACCGTGTTCAGCGATGTGGTCGGACAGACACGTCGTAATGGATTCCAAGCGGCCTATGCTTATCACCTCGACTTAACTCAGGACTACAAGCTGAGCTTTACGCTCTCAACCGGCGCCTTGCAGTTTGCGGTGGACGGAGGTAAGCTGGATGTCCAGCAGGCGTTGGATCCTGCATTGAGTAATGGTTACATGTCGTTGTGGGCCGTGGACTTCGGTTCAGGAGTGCGTTTTTCTGCTAGCAATTGGCACGTGGGCATCTATGTGCCACAAGTGGCTGGGTTGAAGGCACAGTTCTTCAACGATTATTCTCAAACAGACAATGTCTTGGCGCGCCACTTCTATTTGAACGCGGGCTATCGCTATAATTTCAATGATCACTGGGCGATCGATGCAAACTTCTTGGGCCGCTATGTGACGCCGATGGACATGTTTGACATCCAGGCGCGCGGTATCTTCAGAGATATGGTGTGGTTGGGAGCTTCTTTCCGCACCCCTTTGATCACCGAGCTCATTCCACCTGCAGCAGGTTTCATGGCAGGTTATCAATTTGAGAAAAACCTTCAGATCGGTTATGCCTATGACCTCGCCTTAGGTCGATTGGGTAATGCCACCTCGGGCTCACATGAGATCGTGCTCGGTATCCGATTTACGAAGGAGAACACCAAGGCACCTATTCCGGCGGAGCAGCAATAAGCTCGAATAACATAGTTAAAGAACAACCCTCGCCTTGCGGGGATTGTTTGTATATAGCTTTGCATATTCCAATTTTTTCACGACATGTACATTGAACAGCTTTACACAGGCTGCCTGGCCGAGGCGGCGTACTACATAGAATCGAACGGAGAAGCAGCGATCATCGATCCACTGCGCGAAACCGATCCTTATCTCCACCTCGCAGCAGAACGCGGGGCCACCATCAAGTATATTTTCGAGACGCACTTTCATGCTGACTTCGTGAGTGGCCACTTGGATCTATCGGAGAAAACCGGTGCTCCAATCGTATTTGGACCTACCGCTCAAACAGGTTATGACATCATCGGCGCCGAGGACGGCCAGGTGTTCGAACTAGGCGATATTACCATTCAAGTACTGCACACACCGGGTCACACGCCTGAGTCATCTTGCTATTTGCTTTTTGACGAAGAAGGAAAGCCACACTCGATCTATACGGGTGACACCTTGTTTATTGGTGATGTAGGTCGACCTGACCTTGCTCAGAAAGGCGGAGAAATGACCGCGGAGGATATGGCGGCTACGCTGTATGATTCGTTGCGAAACGAGATCATGCCACTTCCGGATCATTTGATCGTGTACCCAGCGCATGGTGCAGGTAGCGCTTGTGGAAAGAATATGAGCAGCGAGACGTTCTCAACATTGGGCGAGCAGAAGCAGACGAATTACGCCCTTCAGGACTTGACCAAGGAAGAGTTTGTAAAGGAGTTGACTACAGGCATCTTGCCTCCACCACAGTACTTCGCAAAGGCGGCCGGACAGAATAAGAAAGGCTACAAGTCGATTGACGATGTGTACGAAGAGTCGTTGAGAGCGATGAACGTGACCGAGGTAGAGGAGGCGCAACAGCAGGGAGTGCTCATCCTAGACACGCGAAGAGAAGGCGAATTCAGCCATGGTCATATTCCAAACGCATGGTACATCGGATTGCATGGTCAGTTCGCTCCATGGGCCGGGGCCCTGATCGAGGACATGCACCAACCGATCGTGGTAGTAGCTCACCCTGGTATGGAGAAAGAAGCCATCATGCGATTGGCTCGCGTGGGTTATGTCAATGTGATCGGTTACCTCAAAGGAGGGTTCGATGCTTGGGTCCATGCCGAGAAGGCAGTTAAGCAGATTCCGTCCGTTACTCCTGATCAGTTCAAGGCTCACCGTCCGGATGGCGTGATCTTGGACGTACGCAAGCAATCCGAGTATGACATGTGTCACCTGGAAGATGCGCAGTTGTTGACCTTGGATTACATCCACGATCACATCAGTGAAGTAGATCCCGAGACCCCTTACGTGCTTCACTGCAAGGGAGGTTACCGTTCGGTGATTGCATGGAGTATCCTGGCCTCAAAAGGCTTCAAGCATCTGATCGATATCCAGAAGGGATTTGACGGACTGAAAGCAGCGGGAGTGCCGTACGTGGAAGGAGCGGTGGCGTAGCGACTGCAACTGCAACCTCAACCTCAACTTCAACTTCAACTTCAATTTCAATTTTTCAAATTGAGGTTTCCGAAACGGTTACAAGGATAGCTCTGCGCGCTCAGCGAATCCCCTGTCGGTCGGCAGGCAGGTCTGCGCACTTTGCCTGAACCCTGATCGCTGAACGTATTTATTAGAGACTTGCTCTGGTAGAAGACATCGCTTCCATCACGAACCCTTTTTCCTTGTAATACTTTAAGGACAGATTGAGTGCATCTAACATGCGTGGTTCTGCCTTTTCGCTGTCGTGGAAAACGATGATGCTTCCTGACTCCACTTTCCGGGTAGCGAACTCGAAACATTCCTGAGCCGAGTATTGCGCATCGAAGTCGGCGCTCAGGTCGCTCCACATGATGATCTCGTAGTCCTTCTTAAGCGTTTTCGCTTGCGATAGGGTGATTCTCCCATACGGAGGACGAAAGAGCTTAGAATCGACGTGTTTGGGCGTTTCTTGCACTTCTTGGATGTAGGTGGCGTCATCGATCTTCCATCCGCTGAGGTGATTGAATCCGTGCAGTCCGATCGCATGCCCACGCTGTTTAATCTCTTCCACGATTTCCGGGTGGGCTTTAGCGTGCTTACCGATCAGGAAGAAGGTTGCCTTGGCACTGAACTCGTCAAGCAGGTCCAGAACGGCAGGAGTGATCTCCGGGTGGGGGCCGTCATCAAAGGTGAGGTAGATGGCATTTCGGTCGTTAGGAAGGTTAAAGACAAGGTCCTTAGCCAGCGGTTTAATGATCGACGGAGTATGCTTGAAGTACACGATGAAATTGTCCGAAATGATTTACATCACAAAAATGAAATAATCTATACATTTGCCGTCCTTTTTAGAGGATGCCCCATCGTCTAATTGGCAGGACAGCTGATTTTGGTTCAGTCAGTCTAGGTTCGAGTCCTAGTGGGGCAACAAGCAAAAGCAGAAGACCCGAGCGTAAGCTCGGGTTTTTTTATTTCAGGAAGTCAAGTCGAGCTTGCTCGAACCTGGCTTGATGAAATGAAAGGAGTCAGGTC
>Ga0181577_10002116_pt1 | contig 15696 bp, 17 predicted proteins | sample 101ome_21_FD_132468 | JGI IMG/M metagenome (GOLD analysis project Ga0181577, IMG submission 132468) | Coastal salt marsh microbial communities from the Groves Creek Marsh, Skidaway Island, Georgia - 101413BT metaG (megahit assembly) | ecosystem: Environmental > Aquatic > Marine > Intertidal...
GGCTGAGGAAATCGAATCGAATTAATGTTTTCCGCCATGCGGCAACCGAAGTGGATTCTACCCGGGAGAGCTTGGTAATAAAGCAAACAGGGTTGAGTGTGACACCCAACCCTGCTGCAATTGAAAAGGATATGTCCGTTCCAGCGTATCAACGCTTGGAGAACTGGAAACGCTTTCGCGCTTTTGGCTGTCCTGCCTTTTTGCGCTCTTTCTTACGAGAGTCACGTGTCAGGAGATCTTCTTCACGCAGTGTTTCGCGAAGCTCTTCGTTCGTCTTAAGAAGAGCGCGTGCGATTCCAAGCTGAATGGCACCGATTTGACCGGTAACACCGCCTCCATTGGTATTAATTGCAGTGTCATACTGCTTCATCGCATTTGCGACCTGGAAGGGATGCAAAACCTGATTTTGCAGGGAGAGAGTACCGAAGTATTCGTCGAAGGGACGTTTGTTGATCGTGATAGATCCACTTCCGGGTGACAGGGTGACGCGTGCGGTGGATGTCTTGCGGCGTCCGGTGGCTGAGAAAGATTCGCTCATTTCGGTGGAGTCTCTGGATTAGAGTTCGTAAGTCTCGACTTGCTGTGCTTCGTGGGGATGCTCCGAACCGTTATAGATTTTGAGCTTCTTGAAAATCTGGCGTCCAAGGCGGTTGTGGGGAACCATTCCGCGAACTGCGCGCTCTACGATAAGTTCCGGGCGGCGCTCGCGAAGTTTCTCAACTGTCTCGCGCTTCTGACCTCCGACGTAACCGGAGTAGGAAGTGTAGAGCTTCTGCTGCTCTTTATTGCCAGTGAGGCGAACTTTGTCTGCGTTGATTACGACAACAAAGTCTCCACAATCGCAATGAGGAGTAAAGAGCGGCTTGTTTTTCCCGCGCAGGAGGTTAGCTGCCGCAACGGCTACGTCGCCGAGAACCTTATTCTCGGCGTCGATCACATACCATTTACGGTCGATTTCTTCGGCTTTTGCAGAAAATGTTTTCATTCCCCTGATTGGTTATTCCCTCTTGCGACCTTTGATTCGGAGGGAGGTGCGGTGCGATCGCGGCCTAGATGCCATCCGAGGTCAGTAGGGAGCGGGAATCTAGGTGGTTTGAATAGATTGTCAAGCGGTTGGGGCCGGGAAAAATGACGATTCTGAGTATGAGTTCTTTTCCGATGGAGTTTTCGATGAATAAACGGCCGTCGAGAACCGGAGATTTGCCGAGAAACTAAGAAACTAAGGGGGGGGAATCGTAAAAATAAAACTCTCAACCTCATCGATCATGTGGCGTTACCTCCTGCCTATCGCGGCTGAGGTCGGCATTGCGGCCCATTTTTATCAGCACTATGCCGTAGCACCGTCCTTCACTAAATCCACTGAAACTAGTGAGTCTTATTTTTTTAGAAAAATTAAACTTCTCTCCTAGAGAGGGATAATGAATTCCGCGAGTGTTTTGATGTGAGAATCCAGCCAAAGAAGATTGTCCAATGGTTGGAACAGAAAAACATTCGTGATCTCATGACGGATCCGAAGACTCCAGAGGAAGAGCGACTAGCGCTCAAAATGGTTCTTGCTCAGCAGAATGCGTGGCGGTCGACTTGATCGCATTCATGTTTCGAGCGAGAATTTCCCATGATTTATCCTTTAGCCGTGATTCGTCGTTGTTTTCTTCCGTTGATCGTGGTGTTCGTCATTTTTTCGACGGCATTTTCAGAGGATTTTAATGAACTGGTAGTCGAGAAGATTGCGAAAATGCCCGCTGCTGGAGTGTATGCATCTTATCGCAAGGACCTTCCCGATGGGCAGCGATTCAGTGATTTGCAGGAGACTGTCGGCGACCTCAGTGCTTCGTTGAAAGTAGCTCAAGGGGGTAAGCTCACGGTTAATCCGGGCTCGGCTGACAAACTCAGTTTCTGTTCCAGTGCCACCTACCTCTTGTTCTGTGAGGTGATTTCTGAGCTGCAGAAGCGGGGAATCGTTCCATCGAATCGAAATTTGAGCCGCGAACTTGCCGATGTGGGAGAGAAAGAAGAGGTTATTGCCGGGAAGATGGATGGGGTCGGGATATTCGGGCACTGGAATGCTGATGGCCCTGGCACAGCAATGCTGTTTCATCGCCTTGGGCTTGGTGCGAATCTCTATGGGCTGCAAAACGCGAAGCCCGGTGATTTTCTCAAGATTTTCTGGAATGACAACATTGGCTTAGGAGAAAGAGGGCACCTAGTGGTCTACCTTGGAAGGAACGAATCTGGTGATGCGATTCAAGTGTGGTCGAGCAACATGAAGAATTCAGATGGCTCGTCCGGATATGGAACGATGTGGGTCGAAACCAGTCGTATCAGGCGCGCGGTGCTGTCGCGACTTCAGCATCCGGAAAATCTGGTCCGATGGCTGGGTTTTTCGGAGAGGGAAAAAACGAGCGATTATCTAGTCAGGATTCGCGAAACAGGATCGAGTGGCGCAGAAATGAAGCAAGCCGTTAGGGCGCTCGATTCACTATGAGTGGGTGGGGCGTGGCAAAAATGCATCGCTTGAAAAATTGTTTTTGGAAAAGTGATTCGGGATTCGAAATAATCGCGTAAAAAATCGTTTAATTATTGTAAATATTTTATATATACGTAATATTTTCGGATGAGGCACAAGCGCATCGGGGTAAATTTTGGAAAATTAGTTGATTCTTCATCTGAGGAATCATCTCTGGAGGAAAAGGAGCAGCGCACCTCGCATCATCGCCCTGGATTGAAGTGGCTTGGGCCTGTGCGGGAGACCAATCAAGTGACGACGCCGGCGAACGACGCTCTTTTGATCGGGCCAGCAGATAGCTATCGAGTCGGGGATATGCTGCGGCCTCATGTCCTCACGCGTGTTATGAACTTTTCTCGTTTCCGCTGCGCCGGGCTGCTAAGCGTAGATATGACGGGGTTTGGCGGGCATTTGGTCCGAAATTATGGTGAGAGTGCTCTTGAGATGATAGGCAGTGGTCTACGCATGGTTCATTTTGGTGGAGAAACCCTTGATGGTGATCTCATCGAAAGCTACAAACGCGTAAATCAAACTGCCGGACGCGGCAGCGAGAGAGAGAGATTCGAATCTCTTGCCGTGATCAGTGATCAGGATCAATTGCTTGAATATGTTCGCCGAAGAACAGGTCAACTGGATGACTTCGGCTATGTGCTTGCTCCTGAGGGCGAATTTCACGGGGCGCGGAGCAGTTTTCACGGAGTGGGGCTTTCAGAGCCAGAGAAATTGAGCAGTGACCAGCGCAGCCGACTTCTTGAATTAATGCGTGAGGCAGATTTTGTCGGTATTCGCGACGACACAGGATCTGAATTCCTCGAGTCGAAAGGAGTAAAGGTTCACCGCATGCCCTGTCCGCTCACGGCTTTGCCGCAGGTTTGTGCTCGCCAACTCCGTGAATATCGAGACTGTGATTCGCTGGAGGGAATGCGGCACCGTTTTCCAAATGGATGGATTGCTGTGGAGACTGGCCAGTTGCAAGAGGAGCAGTTTGAGAGCCTGACTCAGGCACTCCGAAACGTTGCGGAAAAAGAGGACCTTGGAATTGTCTTTTTCGATGCATCCCATTGCGGAGAGGAAAAGCCATCTTCTCGTGTGCGAAAATGGGTAGAAGTTTTTCCGGAGTGGATTGCAGCCGGTTTTCCTTCGGCAAATATCTGGGAAGTGGCTTCAATGCTCCTGCATGCGCGGCTCTATTGTGGAACCTCACTCGATTGCCGGATCATCTGCATGTCCGCTGGGGTCGCTCGAATCAATATTCCGGTCGGTGAAAAGGCAACGCAGAGCTACTGCGAGTTATGGGAGCACGATGATGTTCCGATTGAGTTCGCCGCCGATGAATCTCCCGAAGTCGCCATCCAAGAAGCTCTCAAGGTCGATCTGTCGATGTTAAGAAAACACGCCAAGTGGCTGCATTCTGCCTACATTTCGGCATTGGCGATTTTTTCACGTGAAACAGGGATTTGTCCTCGCCTTACACTGGGGGAGGAAAGGCCGGAGCACCAGGCTGCATCCGCAGTCATGCATCATCTGCATGACGAATGGCTCAGTGACGAGAAAAGCCTTCAAAAGGTTCAAAGGTTGAACCGGGAAAAGAACAGTGGCAACGAAAAACGGCCCAGTAGAATGAGGAAAGTGAAATCAATCTGGTCTTAACACAAAGCCACAAAGGCGAAGAATCCCCATTTGGTTAATCAGCTAATAAGGATTTCTCGCCTAGAAAAACCCCATCCTCCTCCGCCTTACGCACGCTTTGATTTTGCGAGAATACCGAAGGAATAGACGGGGTTGTTAGGATCAGACGTGTAGACCCTGACAACTCTCTTATTTGTTAGGGTCTTGTTCGGTGCGCGAAAACGGATTGCGAGCCGTTGGCTCGTTCCACCGAAAACGTAGGGCGGTTTCACTTTTACCTTGAATCCTCTTCCCGTCACTCGGACTTGGCGAATCAACGCGGGAGTGGTGTCGACAGCATTTTGAATGCGGTAGCTCAAAGTTTTCCCTTTGTTTCTTTTGTAGCGACGTCTCCAGTGGGTGCCCAGATATTGTGCCCTTTGTCTGGTTCCATTGGTGAGGAGTCGGCCGCTTTTCCCAGTGATCGTGATGGCTGGGCCCACATCACCAGGGGCTGCCAGAAATGCATCGATCCAACTGTTGTATTTGCCGACATTGGCATAAATACCAGGCGACTGGGCTGCACAATCCAATCCGAAGCTGGTAATTCCCACAACCAGATCACTGCCTCCGGTGCCACCCCCTGCGACAAATAGTGGACCACCACTATCTCCCTGGCATGTATCTCGACCGGGACTTGATGCAGCAAGGTGTCGGTCCATCAAGCTGTTGCCATAGTCTCTGCGGGCACTTGCGATGGAGCGGATTGTCAAATCGACCCCCTGAAGGAGATTTGAATTTGGCGGGTTGAGATTAGTGTCGCCCCACTCGATCGCAGTTACCAGGTGTCTCCTGGAATTACATCGTTAGTGGTCGCGGGATATTCCACTGGGGTAATAGTATCGATCGGGGAATCGAGAAGGAGCAGTGCGATATCATTTTGCAGGTTTCCAAGATTATCTTCTCGATACAAGGGATGGATGCAAATTTGCTTCACATCTCGATAAACCCCGCCGGTTGTATCGTCCAGATCAGTGATGTTCACCCAAACTCCGACAGTGGCAGCCGTTTTATCTTCCGCACAGTGCGCAGCAGTCAGAACCTATTAAGGAGCGATAAGTGATCCGCCACAAAATTGACCCTGAAATGTTTCACCATTAGAGGGATCGACCAATGCACACATCCAGGGATAAGTTCCCGTGGGAACGTCGTTCCCGCCCACGATCTTGGTCTGTCCAAGAGCGCTTATGCTGCAGAATACTAGCAATGCTAAGGCTCCCGCAGTTGTGGTAATAAGCTGTGAAATTTTCATGAGGAGGTGTTCGGAGAATAGGCCCTAGCAAAGTAGCTGAAATGAGAGACAATAATCGAGTAGCAACTCGCCATTTTCCCGGAACCAATCAGTTATCTGAGAATCTTTCGAATTCTCTCCAGGGCCCCATCGTAGGGTGGATTCAGCGTGAAGAAATCCTTCCAGAAGTATCGCTTCGTAACAGAGCGAGTATACGTGAATGTCTGAAAACCTGCTATTCCTCGGTAACGTCCCATTCCGCTCGCTCCAACCCCTCCAAAAGGGAGTTTCAGGTTCGTTGCCTGTTTGATAACGTCGTTGAAGCAGACTGTTCCGGATGGGTGGGACTGGGCCATCGCTTCACGAAAGTCCTTATCCCGGGAAAAAACGTAAAGTGCAAGTGCTTCTGAGTGAGATTGAAGCCTGGTTTGCAAGTGTTCGAGATCTTGAAATGGAACGATGGGCAGTACAGGACCGAAAATCTCTTCCTGCATACATTCATCATTCCAATTTGCCTCAGGAAGTAGTTTCGGAGCCATTCTCAAACGGGAGCTAACATCCTCGCCGACGGCGAAGATGGGTTCTTTCACTACTCTCGAAATGGCGTCGAATCGTTCACGATCCAAGATGCGGGCGAGGTCTTCTTCGCGTCCATGTCCATAGCGATCCTTCAGTTGCTGTTGCAACTTCTCGATGAGAGCTTCTCGGATTGATTCTTCGGCCGCTACGAAATCTGGGGCCATGCAGGTTTGCCCGGCGTTGAGAAATTTTCCGCTCACGATTCGTTCTGCGGCGATATCAATATCGGCAGTTTTGTCAACAATACAGGGTGATTTGCCACCGAGTTCGAGCACTGCCGGGGAAAGATGCTTCGCCGCTGCAGCAGCTACCAGTCTCCCTACTTTCTCTGCGCCCGTAAAAAAGAAAAAATCGAAAGGCTGCTCGAGAAGCTCGGAGGCTTCGTTCACTTCTCCAATGACGACTGCCGCGTGATCGGGAGGAAACACTTCGGACACAATACTGTTGAGCAGGTCCGCGGTTGCAGGAGCCTTTTCTGATGGTTTCAGGATGACGGTATTCCCGGCGGCAATCGCTGCAATGAGTGGGCTTAGCGAGAGCTGGAATGGATAGTTCCAAGGCGACAGTACCAGGACCGTGCCAATTGCTTCCTGACGAATCTCGCTTCGTGCGGGGAGATAGTAAAATGGGTTGCTGGCGCGTTTGGGCTTCGCCCACCGCTTCAGGTTTTTGCAGGTATGACGGATTTCGTGTAGAAGGAAATAAAACTCCGAGATATATCCCTCCACTTCAGGTTTCCCGAGATCTTTCGAGAGTGAGTTCAGAATTTCTTCTTCTCGCTTTTCAATCACTCGCCCGAGGTTTTCCAGGGTGGCCAGTCGAAAATTCAGGGGCCGAGTTTCTCCGGAAGCAAAAAATTCGCACTGCCTTTGGTGAAGGCTTGGAATGTTCGAATCCTGTCTGTTGTCGATCTTTGCCATTCGTAGTGTAGCGACCTTTTTATTTACGCTTTGTATCTAATTAACGGTGTTTCGATTTTACTCTGCATCCGAAGTCTGCTGAGGTGCGTTTCAGAATTAATGCTTTTGTATTCATTTTCCAACAGAGTAAGTTCAAGCGAAAGTGATTCAAAATGAACCAGCTCCACTCCATGTCTACTCCCGAAAAACGTGCTAGTGAAACCGTTCGCCACAACTACTCCAATCCGCCGAAAGTCGTCATCGTTGGAGGTGGTCCGGGCGGCGTAGCGAGTGCACTGATTCTCGCCAGCCGTGGGTTCAATGTCCATCTCTACGAAAAGCAGGACCGCCTCGGGGGGCGTACTGGGGCGATTAAGGAGAAAGGCTACAAATTCGATATCGGCCCGACCTTTCTTATGATGAAAGATCTGCTTGATCGGATTTTCGAGGAGTCTGGAAAAAAGTCCGAGGATTATCTGACTAATGTGAGGCTGGATCCGATGTATGAACTGCATCTTCCAAATAAGGTCTTCACGGCCTACTCCGATCCTGCGAAAACCAAGCAGGAGATCGAGCGCCTTTATCCCGGGATGGGGGGGGGGCTTGACCGCTTCCTCGATACCGAGGGGAAACGTCTTCGTAAATTACTTCCGGCATTGCAGATGGATTTCTCATCGCCTTTCGTGGCGCTTTCTCCGTCGCTGATTCCCGCGATACCTCATCTATCGCTGGGACGTTCTGTCTTCGACAACTTGAATCGCTACTTCCCTGATCCGGAGTTGGCCTTGCTTTTCTCCTTCCAGAGCAAATACCTTGGCATGTCGGCTTGGGATTGTCCGGGGGCTTTTGCGATGCTTTCTTATATGGAGCACGCCCACGGGATCTATCACACGATGGGGGGACTGAGCGAAATTCCAGTCGCATTCGGAAAGGCTGCGGCAGACGTCGGCGCCCACATCCACACGGGAACGGCTGTGAAACAATTATCGCTGAAAGGGCGAAGCGTAGTTGGGGTAGAATTGGAAAACGGCGAAATCGTGGAGGCCGATCAAGTGGTAGTGAATGCCGATTTTGGCCATGCCATGAAGCATCTTGTTCCGAATGGGGCGTTAAAGAAATATACGCCCGAGAAATTGGATAAGATGAAATATTCGTGCTCGACCTTTATGATGCATCTCGGAGTGAAGAAGCAATACGATTTGCCACACCACGCCATCGTTTTCGCTAAAGACTACAAGAAAAATGTCGACGAGATTTTTACAAATGGTCTCGAATCGGATGATATCTCGTTTTACGTCCGTAATGCCGGAGTTACCGATCCAACACTGGCGCCGGAGGGCAAATCAAGCCTCTACATTCTAGTTCCAACTCCCAACCTTGATGGTGATATCGATTGGGATGCGGCTAGAGCACGCTACCGAAAACTCGTCATCGACGGATTACGGGACCGTTTTGGAATTGACGATCTCGAAGAGAATATCGAAGTCGAGAAGATCTTTACGCCAAAGACGTGGGAGCAGGATTTGGATATCTTCAAGGGGGCTACATTCAACCTCTCCCATTGTCTCAGCCAGATGGCCTTCAATCGTCCACGAAACCGTTTTGAAGACCTCGACAACTGCTTCCTAGTGGGTGGTGGCACGCATCCTGGTAGCGGTCTCCCCACCATATTTGAGTCAGCGAGAATTTCGGCGAACTTGATTTCCGATGGATACGGCGTTGCCTATCCAAGTCGTGAGGCCGCTGCTGTATGAAGCAATTTATCCCGAAAGGATCCGATGTAGTTGTCGTTGGCGCAGGCCTCGGTGGTCTCTCAGCCGCCATCTCACTTCGAGCGAAAGGCTACCACGTCACCTTGGTGGAAAAAAACAATCAGGTCGGGGGCAAGTTGAACGAGCGTTCCCGCGAGGGTTTCTCCTTTGATCTGGGGCCTTCTATTTTTACTCTGCCTCACATTTTTCGTGATCTTTTCCGGCGGGCCGGGAAAGAGATGGAAGACTATCTCACGTTGGAAAGAGTGACTCCTCACTGGAGAAACTTCTTCGAGGATGGTCTCGCTCTCGATCTGTATGAGGAACCAGAGTTGATGCAGCAGGAGATGGCAAAGCTGCCCGGAGATGTAGATCGGAACTGGAATGAACTCCAGCAATTTCTCACCTATGCCCGGGGCCAGTATCATCTCATCGATGAAGGATATCTTCGTCGGGGCCTGGACACCTTTTGGGAAATGTTGCGGCACTATGGACTGATGCAGTTTGGTGCGCGCTTTGATTACAAAAATACGATGGCCGAGGGGATAGCTCAATATCTGACTGACCCTCATCTTCGCGAGATCTTCGAGTATTTCATCAAGTATGTAGGCTCGTCTGCCAAAGATGCACCCGGCTACATGAACATGATGCCAATTATCCAGTATGATTACGGTCTTTGGTATGTGAAGGGCGGGCTCTATGAACTGGCAAAAGCCTTGCAGAAAGTTCTGGATGAACTTGGCATCGAACTTCGGCTTGGAGCAGAGACAAAACAGATCGAGCGAGCATCGAATGGGCGTGATGTGAGTCAGGTAATACTAGCTGACGGGGAAGTGATCACAGCCGATTTTGTCGTCTGCAATATGGAAGCCATTCCTGCTTATCGATACTTGCTAGGTGAGTCCGAGTCATTTCTCGCGAAATTGGAAAAGCGTTTTGCGCCAGCGTGCTCTGGACTTGTTGCTCATGTCGGGACGAATCGGGTGTATGATCAACTTGCTCATCACAACTTCTTTTACTCAGCGAACCAAGACGATCATTTCAATTCTGTTTTTCAGAAAGGAAAGCTGCCGGAGGATCCAACGATTTATCTAGTTGCACCGACAAGATCCGACTCTTCGAAAGCTCCCGAGGGATGCGACAACCTGAAAATTCTCCCCCACGTTCCTCCGATCGATCCTGACAACCCACTCACGGAGCAGGACTACCATGAGTTTAAAGATCGGGTCTTCACCAAGTTGGAGCGAATGGGGCTCACGGATCTGAGAAAGCATATTGTTGTCGAGGATACCTTAACCCCGATCGACATTGAAAAAATGTATCGCTCCAATCGAGGTTCGATTTATGGAGTGGTGAGCGACTGGACGAAAAACAGGGGATTCAAACTTCCCAAGCAGTCATCGAAATACCGGAACCTCTTTTTCACCGGTGGCAGTATCAATCCCGGTGGCGGAATGCCGATGGCGGTTTTGTGTGGACAGAAATTGGCTGATCGAGTGGCTGATGCAAAGTAGGCTGAGAGAAGCATGGCCTGGCCTTTATCTCTTCCCATAGCGCTCGCGGCATGCAGTTGGGTGCTTTCATGGTTTGCCTTTTTTCGTCTTCGCAGTGTCCGGCGGGTAGGCGGAAGCAAAGTGGGGAAACCCGCAACTATCAGTGTTGTTATTCCTGCTCGAAATGAAGAAGCAAATCTGGCGAATCTCATCCCGAGCCTGAATGCGCAATCGCGCTCCTTTTTGGAGATCATCGTCGTGGACGATCAATCGGAAGACGGGACCGCATCTGTAGCCCGGGAACTCGGCGCAACGGTGATATCAGGGAAGCCGCTGCCAGCAGGGTGGAACGGGAAACCGTGGGCGCTAAAGCAGGGGAGTGATGCCGCGAAAGGGGCTTGGCTGCTATTTCTCGATGCAGATACCGTCGCGTTGCCTGATCTGCACGAGGAACTTGCTCGGCTGGCAGAAGTTGAGGGCACTGCCTTCTCTATCGGGCCATACCATCAAATCGAAAAGCTCTACGAGAACCTGTCCGCTTTTTTCCACCTGACGTTGAACGTTGGAACAAACGCCTTTGGCTTGCGTGGAAGTGATGCGGAGAGAGTTGAATTTGTCGGGCAGTGTCTGTTTGTCAGGAGAGTTGACTATGACCGTGCGGGAGGTCATGAATCTGTCAAAGATGTGAACCTGGAGAATTTCCATCTCGCCGGGTATTTTCGAAAGCTGGGTCTTTCCTGCCGGACCTATCTTGGAAAGGGGCTAGTCGAAATGCGAATGTATCCTGACGGATACGATTCGTTGCGGGATGGTTGGGCGAAAGGGTTCTCATCCGGCGTGGGGGTAACTCCTGCCCCGGCCCTCGTCGGGCTTTCGCTATGGTTCTCAGGTTTGTCGATCACGATTGTTTCCCTTATACTTCTGCCCTACCTACCTTCCGCAATGCGGCTTCTCGTGCCTGTTCTCTATCTGCTCTACGCGATTCAATGTGGAGTGTTTTTTCGGAGAATTGGAAACTACTCGGTATTTGCGGCTCTGCTTTTTCCTGTCCCGTTTCTCTACTACCTGCAGCTATTCATCCGTGGTTGCCTTCGGCGATCCAGTGGAGCTACTGCCAAATGGAAAGGCCGTGATGTGGTTTGAGCTGCCAGCGATCTGGATTGCCGTCACCAACGTGGTTTTTGTGCCTCTGGTTCATCTCGGCGTTTCGTGGTTTTTCACGAAGTGTTTTTCGTCGGAGTCTTTTCATCCTGATAGATGGCCCTTTCGAATCGAGCGCTGGGAATCAAGCGGTCGAATATACGATCGAGTCTTTGTGGTCAGGCGGTGGAAAAATTGTATACCCGACGGGGCTACCTGGTTCGGAGGTTTTGCCAAGAAAGAGCTATCGGAGAAGTCGGCAGAGTTTTTCCAGGAGTTCCGGCGGGAAACTTGCCGGGGCGAGGCTGCGCATTGGGCCCAGGTGATTTTGCTCATGTTCTCCATTACGTGGAATCCCGGGGTGGCTGCCGTGGTGATGATCGCCTACAGCTTTCTCTCAAATCTGCCCTGCATCATCATCCAGCGCCATACTAGAGCTCGTCTCGGACGAGTTCTGCAGAAAACGGAAGGCTGAACTTGCTCTTGCCCGAGCCTCTGGGGATCGTATGTTATTTTTTCGGAAATCCGAAACATTGGCGGCGGTGATTGGCCCTGATGAGTTGAGATTTCCCTGCTGAACTACGTGATGCGTCGATATGCTCTCATAGCCCTCGCTATCGGTGGAGGTGCCGTTCTGGTGGCCTTACTGCTCGAAGTGCTTGGGGCATTCGGTCCGCTCACTACCTGGCTTCGCGAATGGTACTTGGAAAAGGGCCTTTTCCCTTCCGCCGAACCTTTTTCTGCTCTCTGGGTTGATTTTATTTTTCTCGCAGTAATCACCATGGGGGTGGCATGGAGTATTGTCGATGTCTCACGCGTTTCTCTGAAAATTCTCGTGTTACTGTGCTCGCTGATTCTCGTCCACGGACTTTCTTTGACGGGCGCTCTCCATGGGTGGTTTTTCGAACCCTTTACGACCATTGCGGCTCTCATCCTTGCGGCGGCAGCTGGTTTTGTTTTTGCGGGGACGGAAACGGGTATGAGAAAACGTGTCCTCGAAGATGTCATCGGCAATCGCATCTCGCAGGCCACTTTTGACGAATTACTTGATGCCCCTGAGCCGCCGGATTTCGGTGGAGCCGTCCACGAGGTCACCGTCCTGACGTGCCGCTTGTTCGATCATCAGGAATTGCGGGATAAGCTGGATCCATCGGAGCTAATTCAGATGAGCAACCTCTTCCTACGGAGTGTTTCGACCTTTCTCGCTTCTCGCGGTGCGTATCTCGACGAATCAGGACCTGAGTTGGTGCGAGGGTATTTCGGTTTGCTTCAGTCAAGCGAAACTCACGCGATTGATGCCTGTCGCGCCGCCCTGGAGCTGCGTTCCCGGCTTCGAAATCTCAGCCAAGAGTGTGAGACTCGCTGGTTTCAATCTCCCAAATACGGCATCGGGATCAGCACTGGCCCTATGACCGTGGGAGTTTATGGATCGCGAGAGCATCGCTTTTTCAGCGGCATTGGCTCCGAGACCGACTACTCGAGGAGACTCGCGCATGCCAACCATCGCTATGGTTCCGACATCCTTATCGGCCCACTGACCTACACCAGCATTGGGCGTGAACTGGAGGTGCGACCGCTTGAGATGTTCTACGATCCTGAATCCGATGTGATGACTGAAATTTACCAGCTCCTCGCTACGCCCGATTCTTTCAGTGAAGAGGAAAGGGCCAAGCGCGATTTGTTCTGGGAGGGCGTGATTCGCTTTCGGGAAAAGGAATACGAGAAAGCGCTCGATATCCTCAGTCACGCGAAGCGTCCGGGAGAAGACGATGCACCGCTTGAGTTCTTTTTGGAAAAATGTCAGGCAGGACTGGCTGGCGAAGATGTCGAGCCAGACGACGGAAAGAAAAATTCTCAGGATGGCCACGCTCGTCTTCTCAATCTGATGTGATACCGCTTCCTTCCCCCCTTTTATAGTTTCATGGCGAACGTCGACTATCCTGAGCCAGTCCGTGCTCTCATTGTTCATCTCAAGCAGCTTCCCGGAATCGGTCCGAAAAGTGCAGAACGCATTGCGGTTTGGCTGATGCAGCAGGGGAGTGAGATTACCGGTCCTTTCGCCCAGATCGTTGCTCGCGCGGGAGGGGATGTCATTGAATGCCGAACCTGCGGATTCTTCGCCACCGAGAATGATGGATGCGCGATCTGCGACGCGATTCAGCGCGACGAATCATCGCTCTGTGTTGTGGAGCAGCCTACTGATATTCTGCCTCTGGAAAGATCAGGAGCCTATCGAGGTCACTACCATTCCCTTCGAGGGAGAATTTCACCACTCGATGGAATCGGCCCGGAAGAACTCCGCATTGGGGAGCTATCCGAGCGCCTTCGGGCTGGAAATTTCGAAGAAGTGATCATTGCACTCAGTTCCGATGTGGAAGGGGAGGCAACCGCCAATTATCTCGCCGAGGTGCTTGCTCAATTCTCTGGATTGAAAGTGACCCGGCTCGCCCAGGGAATGCCTGCAGGTGGTGGATTGGAATCGGCCGACGAGCTGACCTTGATGCGGGCGCTGCAGGGGCGGACTGGTTTGTGATCTCGCGGCGTTCGAAACCTCCGTGGTGTGAAAGGGAAATCAACCTAGCGAAACTCCGGCACGATCACGAGATTCACCCGCTCCAAGCCCCGTAATACCGTGATCTTCGTATCTTTTCCTGCCGTGAGATTGGCGCAAAGATCGGTCAGTTCGTCGAGCGATTCGATTTTGATTTGGTTCACTTTCAGGAAGATGTCGCCTGGCTTTACCCCGCCGCGGGCTGCAGGGGATTTGGGACGGACAGTATGAACTTCGGGTGTGGTATTTTCTTCCTCGAACAAAACCCCGAGCCGAACATTTCCCGATTTACGGAAGGTCTCGAACTCGTCGATCAATTTGCGAAGTTTCGGTGCAGGGATGGCTCGCGCGACGGGCGCCCCTTGTTTTTCTCTCTCTGTCAAAACACCAACCACATTTCCTTTATGGTCAAAGAGGGGCATTCCCGGACGGCAGAAATCGTCGGCATTTTCCAATCGAACTCGCAACAATGTTGCAGGCAGCGGCTGATTCTTGTCCTGCGTGCGCGTTTTTCCCGCGACAGTTGTTCGGCAGTATTTCTTGCCAGCACGGCAGTGGAGTGCCTGACCAGGACGCAGTTGGCCCGTTTTGGCCAGAACAAACGGGGTGACCCCCTCCAGCTTTTTCTTCGTCTCAATCAGGCAAAGACCATGTGCTGGATCGACATAGAGAACTTTCGTGGAAATTTGATCTCCTTGGTGAAGGAGGCCGGGTTGGAACTCTGACTTTTCTTGCTCGGAACGCGGAATCACGCTGATAAACCAGTTGGGTCTCCCCAGGCAGATCGCGGGAGTCTCGACACTTTCTCCCCACGAAAGGGCGAGCATTGGCGGTGACGGTGCGACCTCGGCGCGAGCGAAGGGGGTTACTGTAGCCAGCACTCCCGTGAGTGACAGAATCACAGATCTAGTCGGCATGGCGAGCAAGTAAACTTACAGTTCGCGAAGGGGTCCACGCGCGCTGGCGGGGAGGACATTTCCGTCGATTGCTGGCGGCATTGCCTTGGGAATTTTCAGCTGAATGTTTTCATCTGTGGATTCCGGAAAGGATGGCATGGTTGCCTTGTCCGTGGAAGTCTCGACTATCGCTGATGTTGGCACCTCATTTTCATTCGCTCTGGGTATTGCGAAAAAGAGACCAGCTCCTACCGCTGCGGCGGCACCGGTCGGGACGAGCCACTTGGCGCTGCCCATCTCTTCGAACCAGAGTGAAAATCGCTCGGCGAGTAAAGCCCGAGACGATTGCTGCAACATCTCCGCGCGTTGTCGTTCCTTAAAATTTTCGGCAAATTGCTGAAAATACTCTTCACCTGGGGTTTCATACCGTTTCAGGCGAATTAGGCGTTGCACGTCGTCGGAGTCTTTCATCGTGGGGCTGGCAAGATGCAAAGGTAATGGTCAGCTGAATCAATTTCAATCACCGATCTTGCTGCATTTGCACCCCATTGCCTACTTCCGGAAGTCGTCGAGATACGTCTGCAGCTGTCTGTGAGCGTAAAAGAGCCGAGATCGGACCGTCCCTTCAGACACTCCTATGATCTTTGCGATCTCCGCGTGCGGCATCCCTTGGATGTCGAACATGGTGACCACAGCTCTGTGATCATCTGACAACTGCTGCATTGCCATGTTCAATCTTTCTTGCAGTTCCGAAATATTTGCCTCTCTCACCGGATCGGATTTTGAGGTCGCTTCGATGAAATCCTCGTCCCGCTCGATCGCGAGATCGACGTCGTCGAGGCTGTAAGCACGACGGCGATTTCTCTTTTTGAGAAAGTTCAGCGTCATGTTCGTCGCGATCGAGTAAATCCAGGTGTAGAACGCCGACTTGCCCTTGAATCGCTTGAGAGCGCGATAAGCCTTCGCAAAAACGTCCTGCAAA
>Ga0181577_10002124_pt1 | contig 15661 bp, 27 predicted proteins | sample 101ome_21_FD_132468 | JGI IMG/M metagenome (GOLD analysis project Ga0181577, IMG submission 132468) | Coastal salt marsh microbial communities from the Groves Creek Marsh, Skidaway Island, Georgia - 101413BT metaG (megahit assembly) | ecosystem: Environmental > Aquatic > Marine > Intertidal...
ACCGGCGAGTTTCCCGGCTACCCTGACGAGGTGGAAGAAGTCGGAGCGGAAGCGTGGGAACTCAAAAAATGGGGGGTAGCTTGATGGGAAAAATCAAAAGACCAACCACACCGCCACAGGCTAAGAAGCACTACCGTGCGATCACGTCGCCGCTAGACCCTGACAAGAAGGACGAGGCTCACCTATTGTGGGAAATCTGGCACCAGATGCGCGAAAAATATTCAGGTGACCGAGATATGGTCATGATTCGCGAAAAAGGCGGCGTCTCACTGTGGGCGCTGAAGTCTCTGACCAAGTACGACAACGATGAGGGAGACCACAAGCTCGAAAAGTCGGTCACCCGGAACATCGTCGTCCGCAACCAGCTTAAGCCTGTGCCGAAAGAGGTGCGGTGGCATAAAAATTTGGGGGTAAACCTCCAAAACTGAAACCAAACAAACAAAACAGAAACATGATAACGGGAAAAATTGACGTAACAAAAATCGATAAGTCTCTCCTTTTTGAGAGCCAGAAAACCGGGGCTAAATACCTCGACATCGTTTTGATCGAGACTCCAAACTCGCAGTATGGAGACACCCATATGATCGTGCAGTCTCTGCCAAAACAGCGGCGTGATGCGGGCGAGCGGGGTGCCATCCTCGGCAACGCTAAGGAGTTCAGCGGTGGAGGTGGAGGCGGCAACGCGGCACCTGCGGTCGCCAACGATCCAGGGGAAGAGGTGCCCTTCTAAAAGAATATTCTAGATATTCTAAACGATGTGGTTTAGAGTCCCGCATGGAAGAACACAAGAAGTGCTTTAAGTGCGGTGGCTCTAAGCCATACCGGGATTTTTACAAACATTCCCAAATGAAGGACGGGTACTTGGGGAAATGTAAATCCTGCGCCCGGAAAGATTCAGCGGAACAGCTTAAGAAGAAGAGGACTGACCCAGAGTGGGTAGAAAAAGAGCGGGAAAGAGTGAGGTTGCACCAGTTACGGAGGGCTCAAACCAGATTGGGGAAGATTCAGCGTAAAGCCTACAATAAAAGTAAAATCAAACGGCATAACGCTAAAGAACGAGGAGTGGAGTTGCACCACTGGTCTTACCAAGAAGATCATTATGATGATGTGATAGAACTATCACTATCGGATCACCGAAAGATTCACAGGTATATTAAAATGGACGAGTTCCATCTGCAATTCAGAACCCTTTCCGGGGTGCTGATGGACACAAGAGCAAGGGCAGAGGCAGAATACGCTAGGATCTTAAAAGAAGAAGAAGACTAAAAAACGATGAGCGACACACACAAATACTCCCACGTCTACAACCTCGGCCTGATGATTCAGGCTGGCATGAGGAAAGGCGTGGATTTCGAGATGGACGACACAGCGGTTATCACCAGGCGTGGTATCTACTTCCCGTCCATGGGCTACTGGCGTTACCGTGACCAGAAAATAACCGGAACCGGCGCGGATTTCGCCGAGTTCTATTTTTCTAACGTCAAGGATATGCCGCAGGCGTAGCGAAGTCGCTCTGCTCCGGCTTGTTCTCCTAATTATTTTTGAGACTATGAAAACGGAAAAAGGAGTAATGATAATGAAAGGCGGGAAAGCGTGGGGGAAAACCTACGATGACGGTCACTCTACATCTTACGGGTGGCTGGATGCAGAATCAGCGCCGATCCACGATCCGAAATACTGCACGCAGCCTACCGATGTGACTTGGAAAGGCAGCCACTACACGGGGGAGCTTGAGACGGGTAAGATCGTTCACGTTGAGCGGACTACCACCGTGCGAATTTTAGAGGAGAGCAAGTAGATATACAAAAGAGAGATGAAATACGACACTCAAATAGGCATCGATCCGGGGGCGGCTGGCGGGATCGCTGTTATCACCAAACAAGACTCTTGGGCTATTGCGATGCCCGAGACGGATTTCGATATGGCAAAGGAAATCTCCTACCTGTCAAGACACATTAATTCCTTCTGCGTCTTGGAAAAAGTCCACTCGATGCCGAGGGACGGTAATGTTGGGGCGTTCTCATTTGGGCAAAACTTTGGGATGGTCCGGCAAGCCTTGACCTGCAACATGATCCCCTACGAGTTGGTGCCGCCGCAAAAGTGGCAGAAGTTTTTCGGCCTACCCACCAAAAAGTCTTGTGGGGGCAGCATTACGGTGAAGAAGAACCACCACAAAGCACTAGCCCAGCAGTTGTTTCCCCGCATCAAGGTGACACACAAGATCGCTGACGCGCTGCTGATCGCAGAATTTTGCCGGAGGACGAGGGGGTGAAATTGACGAGATCAGACCTGTGGGAAGTGGCGATGAAGATCGATGGGTATATCCCCGGCTGGAGTAAAAGGCTTGCCAACGAAGTGTTCGACGTGGCATCCTACCGGAAGTTGCCCGAGGAAAAGTGGCAAGAGTTCTACGATTTTTGCAGTGCGGAAGCTGCGGAGCAGAAAAAGGTTTATTCCTTAAGATAGCCATGATGTGTTACAGAGACAAGACTTACTGCGACGGCGACGGATGCCGAAAATTCCACGAATGCCCAAGGGCTATCACCTGGGAAGTGTTGAAGGGATCGGAGAGGGCTGGAATCCCAATCGCCCGATTTACTGAGCCGTCCGCGCTGGATTGCTACGTCCCGCCCGATGGCTCGGAGTTTGAAGAGGCGAACGCCAAAGCTGACTCGTCGGCGGTAGCCGATTGAGTCCAGCGATTTGTTCGCTTAACCAATTTCAAGATTATGGAAAACAAAGAAGAAATCATCGAACTACTGAAAGACGGACTCCAGACCGATGGGGGACATCACAAGCAATGGTATCTCAACGAGGTGCTGAAACTGATAGACCCACAGATCGCCAAGGAAGTCGAAGAGCGGACGGGAGATGCGGGGATCGCTCCGTGATTTCTAAAGCGAACGCCCAAGTGGAGGCACGCGACCAATGAGCGAAGAAAACAGAGAAGACGTTACTGCGTTGCCTCCCACGCCTTGTTCGGCCTGTCTGGAGTTTCGAGCTGATGACCCGCTTTGCGTTGCCGATATTTGGTGCGAAAAGAATGAAGGACACGAAGGAAGCCATGAATGGCACGGAGAGGACATGCACGGGATTGAGTGCTTTGTTTCGTGGCCGAACAAGTAGATATACAAAAAGAGAGATGAAAAACGACATGACATACAAAGAGACACAAGACAAAGCAAAGGACGACGGGTGGAGGCACCTGGGCTGGGCTAACTCGACCGCATTCGACTGGGGAAAGGTCGATATTTGCAAGTCCAAGGGACATACGATGACCCAAGTTCAGAGGGAGAGATACCGATCCGGGGTCGGTATGGTGAGTTGCTCGACGTGCAAGATCTATTACTCATACGATGACAGCTAGGGGAGACATCGAAGACAAGGAACCCGAGGACATCATCGAGCTTGCCAAGTTCCTAGTGGAGAACTGCGAGCCCTCTGACGAGGTGCAGGAGTTGGCTAGGCAGTTGGAGGAGATGCTTGAGGGTGAGGAGGCTTGATGCCCTTTGACATAACCGTTACGGGTCGTTGCGATACGTTATGGCTTACACTAAACTATTCCAATCGATAATCACATCGACCATCTGGATGGAGGACGACGCTACAAGGATCGTCTGGATTACCATGCTGGCACTGGCGGACAAGAATGGGGAGGTCGCTGGCAGCATACCTGGCCTAGCTAGGGTTGCTGGAGTTTCTGTAGAAGATTGCAGGAAAGCGATATCCGCATTTAAATCTCCTGACCCTGATAGCAGGTCGAAGGTCGAGGACGGTCGTAGGGTCGAGGACATTGACGGTGGTTGGTCGATCATCAACCATGCAAAATACAGGGCGATGGCGTCACGCGAAGATGAAAAATCAAAAGCGGCTATCAGGCAGAAACGCTACAGGGAGAAGAAGAAACGTGACGATTCGTTACGGTGTGGTGACGGTGCAGTAACGCAAGACGTGCATATAGCAGAAGCAGATACATACTCAGATACAGATAAACGTAAACCCACCGTTAGTACCCCCCCTACCCCCCCAAGGGGGGGGAGTGTGCAAAAACCAAAAACAGACCCTGACTTTGAGCAGTTCTACAAAGCCTACCCGAAGAAGAAGGCGAAAGTTGATGCGCTCAAAGCATGGAAGCAGGTGAAAGGGATGATTCCACCTATCGCCGACATCGTTGCCGCAGTTGAAGCGCAGAAGAAAACGGAAGACTGGCGCAAGGACGGGGGGCAGTTCATCCCGCTACCGGGAACATGGTTGAGGGCAGGTAGGTGGGACGACGAGATCCAACAGACGAAAACCGCACCAGAAAAACACTACTTCAACTAAATGAACGACCCTAAGAACCCACCCTCGGCAGCAGCAGACTGGGAGGCAGAGAAAGCGGTGATTGCGTTGCTGGTCACCAGTGCGTCCAACCCTGAGATCGGCAGTGCGGAGATCCACCCCGAGTTCTTGGCTTGTTTTGAAGCAGAGGACTTCACCCACGCGTCCTACCGGAAAGCGGCGAAGGTGATCCACCGTGAGCTACTGGAGGGTCGCCCCATTGACCTTGTGTCTATCCAGCCTGTGATCTGGGCTGAAGTCGCGGACGAGACTGACCGCTCATGGATCTTTGAAGCGATGACATGCAGCGTGGGTGACGTTGCCCATGGCTGGGGTGCGCTAGTCGCTAGGCTCGACTCTGCCCGCAGGGTGCGCGAGTTGCGGCTAGCCGCCAAGGAGATCACCCGCCTTGCCGAAGAAGGGGAGATCGAGGACGCTACCCTCCAACCGATCTTGGAGCGTATAGGCAAGCGGCGTGAGGGGGCGAACAGGGGGCGCACCCTCTCTGGCAGGAAGGGGGCGATGGAGTTGCTGGAGCACATCGAGCTTGCCCAGAGCGGCAAAGCCGAGAAGGGGATCAGCACAGGAATCCCGGCACTGGACAGGCAGACGAGGGGGTTTCTTCGCAAGCACTACTGGGTGTTTGGTGCGAGGACATCGGTGGGCAAGACTGCGGTGATGATCTCGACCATCCGCAATGCGGTCGAGGCAGGGATGAACGTGGTATTTGTGACGTTGGAGATGGACGGCAAGAGGATCGTGCAGAGGTTGGCGAGCCAGATGTCTGCGATCCCTGTGAGTGCGATGGAGGAGGAGAGGGGGATGACTGCCAAGCAGATGCCCCGTTTGGCGGCATCTCTCCAGACGATACGCGACTCCAAGCTGACCCTGGTGGAGCCATCCGGTAGGGACATATCGGAGACGATGGGGAGGTTGAGGGCAGAATCGTCCCGTGGGCAGATCGACCTGATCGTGGTGGATTACCTCCAGAAATTCAAATCCTCTGCCGGGAACAAGAACACCACCAGGCAGTCAGAGTTGGCGGATGTTTCTGCTGAACTCCAGTCGGCGGCGAAGGAGTTCAACTGCTGCGTGGTTACTGCCGGTCAGTTGAACCGTGGTGCTGAGAACAGGGACGATGGTCCGAGGTTGTCGGATTTGAGGGAGTGCGGAGACATCGAACAAGACGCGGACGTGGTGGTGTTGCTCGACCGTCCCGACATGCTGACGCACAACCTGAAGGTGGAGGAGGCGGAGATGAATGTGGCGAAGAACCGGGACGGTGCGCTGGGTGTGATCCGGGCGGACTTCAACCGGTCGCTGATGATGTGGGAAGAGTCGAAAGGGGGGGATTTTTGATGGACGAGATTGAACGTAGGTTATTGGAACTGGTGGCAATGGGCGACTCAGGTGCTCCTGGCATGGTTGCCGGGGTGGTGACCCCCGGAGAGCATTCAAACGCAGCAGGAGCGAAATATGAGCCTCTCAGGGTATATCTGGTAGACCCAGCCGACTACGCCACCGAGGATCTTTACCTCGATGCCAACGAAAAAGAACTTGGGCGACCGCTCGACTACGACGAGTGGGAAGACCAGAGAACGAAGTACGCGAAAGAGTGGTGTTAGATTTATGAAAACGGACAGACTGACAAAAGAACGGCTAGATGAACTGCTAGACTACGACCCTGATACCGGGGAGTTCCGGTGGAGGGTAAGTCGCGGGCCCCGCAAAGCGGGAGCAGTGGCTGGGGGACCCCACCAAACCGGTTATGCCGTTATAAGGATCGACTCTGTTCAGTATCTAACGCATAGACTGGCTTGGTTGACAACTTACGGTGAGTTCCCACCGGAACAGACCGACCACATCAACCATGATAGATCCGACAACCGCATCTCCAACTTGAGGGCAGTAAGTAATGCTGAAAATGCACTTAACCAGAAGATTGCCAAAAATAACACAAGCGGGAGTGTTGGCGTTTATTGGTATCCCAAAATCGGGAAGTGGGTAGCTGCAATAAGAGTTAGAAAAAAATATATTCACCTCGGGTGTTTCGCCGAAAAAGAAGACGCTATTTCCGCGAGAAAAGCAGCGGAGGAAAAGTATAACTTTCACCCTAACCACGGGGCTACTGTATGAACGACTACTGGAACGACCCGCCAGAGGAGCCAGAGGTTCCCGAGTGCTGCGAGATGGAGATGGAGTGCGACAGGAACGGGGTCTTGTGGTGCAAGAACTGCGGAGCGCAGATAGAACCAGACCCGGAACCGGAACCTATTGACGAGTGGAAGTGCGACAAGTGCGGCAGGACATACCCGTGCCTCTGCGAACCTGAACCCGAGGAGGATCAGAAGTGCCCTCACGGGAAGACCTCCGGGTGCGACCACTGTGACTACCTCTCAGATATAGCTTTTGATACACACAGAGAGAACAGACTAAATGCGTGAGATAACCAAAGAAGATATCGCCCTTCTCGGCGACCAGGAGTGGAGGCTGAACAACCTCTACTACATCCGGCCAAAGAACGCTGCACGGTGCGTGTTCAAACCAAACTGGGCGCAACGCACGATCAGGGAGACAAAGAACCGGCAGAGGTTCAGGCGTGCGTGCATCCCGAAGGGGCGGCAGTTTGGTGTGTCTACCGGAGAAGTCATGTTCGCACTAGACGATGTCCTATTCCGTAAGAACGGGAACATCGCAGCAGGTATCATCGACATCACGCTCGACCAAGGTAAGGACAAAATCGCAATGGCGAAATTTGCCTACGACTCCCTCGTAGCACCGTGGCACGAATACCAGCACTTAGGCGAACTCATCCACGCCGGGAGGAAACTGGTCTCCGACAACACCACCACTCTACGGTGGGACAACGGAAGCTCGATGCACACCGCGATGTCTTTTGTGGGTAAAACGCTCAAGCGGCTTCACGTCTCGGATGCCGGGAAGATAGCATACGCCGACCCGCAGAGGTCGGGCGAGATCATCGAATCTTTCGAGTCCGTCCCGAAGGACTGCGACATCCTGTGTGAAGGCGTCCACTACGGCGGCAAGTCGGGGTGGTTCTACAACACCTGCCGGGAAGCTCTCAACACCCCACAGGAAGGGCACGTAGACCCGACCCAGTGGAGGATGATCTTCCTAGAGTGGTGGAAGCACCCGGAGTATTCGCTCGACGGAGCGGCGAAGTTCGATCTGGACGAGGACATGGTGGTTTATTTCGAGGGGCTCGAAAAGAACCACGGGATCAAATGCACGATTGGGCAGAAGCTATGGTACCAGACCAGGTGCAAGAGTGCTGGCGGTAGAAACGCGGTCTACGGGCAATACCCGTCCACACTGGCGGAAGCGTGGAACGCACCAGTCGAGGGGGCTATCTACGGCGACCTCATCACCTCGCTGAGATCCAAGGGCAGAGTAAAAGATTTCACGCCACACCGCGACCTCCCGATCTTTACGTTCTGGGACATCGGGCATTTTGACGAGACTGCAATCTGGCTTGTGCAACCCGCCACACAGGAGGTCTTGTGGATCGACTGGTTGGCAGAGAGCGGTCAGGCAGCATCACACTACGCCGACAGGATGCGTGAGTGGGAGCGGAAATACGACCGGCAGATCTCCTGCCACTTCCTCCCCCATGACGGGGCACGAAAGAACTTCGCGTCTGGGACTTCAGCGGTCGAGGGTTTGATCCGGGCGGGGATACCGACCCACTCGATACAGGTGGTGCCTAGAGCGTCTGATGTCTGGGAGGGCATTAACCGTCTGAGGGAACTGATCCCGAGGTCTGTGTTCCACGTAGAATGCGACAGGGCGAGGATGGTCAGGGGTGACGAGGTGCCCAGTGGGCTGAACCGTCTGGAGAGCTACCACAAAAAGGTTACTGAGTTTGCTAATACCCAGCATGAGAAACCCGTCCACGATGGGAGTTCGCATATGGCGGACGCGGCGAGGACGTTTGCGGAGGCCGAGATCAAAGGGATGTTGACCGGCGGGGCGTGGACGTGGCACGATGGGAGGGACGTGAGGAAGCGGAGGAAGACCGCTATCAAGGGACCGAGTTTCTTAAGGAGATAAAACGATGACAAAAAAAACGAAACTAGAACTAGCCTTTATAGCTAAAGGGTTGCCAACAGAATTAAACTCATACGCCAAAGAACTGTTGGCAAGGGAAGAGGAATCGACACAAATTAAACATGTACAAGAAAACAAAGAAGACAGATACGGATTCTCTACACAGTGGATTCCGTTTACTCCCTCGATGCCGACCTTATCTTTGATAAGGTTTAAGAAGGCGCGACTGGAAGACGAGGAAACATTTGAACAATGGTTTGCCGAAAAGGGCTCAAGGTTTTGCAACCAAGAAAGGTTTCCGTTCCTTCCTTCTGAACACAAGCACTCATTTTGGAGGAAAGCTAACCAGCGGTAAGGGACCGAGCTTTTTAAGGAGATGAACCTGTTTAATTTAGATGATTACACTGTCAACCAAGAGGAAACCTCTGGGGTGATATCTAGTAACAACCACGTTGGTGACATCTCAGAACTAACATTTGTGTTAGAGGCAAAAAAACGTGGATACGATGTATTTTCTCCATTTGGTCACAGCACAAAAGCCGATTTGGTGATTCGGAAACCTTCTTGTAAATGCCTTACGATTCAGGTGAAAACTGGGACTTATCAGAAACCTAAAATGTCTCACCACTTAGAACGGTGGAAGTTTATGGTAGGTAGTGGACGACCATCTTGCGCGGCAAACCCTAACGATTATGGGCTTAGATATAAAAAATATAAGCGTGGTGATTTCGATGTTTTGGCTGCGTTTATACCGGAAAGAGAAGTGTTCAGTTTCTATTTACTAGATGACATAGTGGGGAAGAGTTCGATTACTTGGACCATTGGAAACCAAGAGTGGAATTGGAACGATTTAGACTTAGTTAAATGACCCCGTTCGACAAGGCGCGTATGGTCTACGAGAAAGAGGTGTGCGCCCGCACGTTCGATGAGGACTTGCGGCTACACCTCAAGTTCGGGTACGTCTTCTCCACCCCCGACTTCTTCCTGATGGGTAGACCTGTAAGCAAGGACGCGGAATACCATGAGATAACCGACCCGAGGTTGCAGTTCCCAGACCCGGACTGCTGGCTTGTCTACCTAGCATCTGGAGACATAAATAAGTTTTGGACAATCTGCCCTTACGATTTACCATACGTTGGTTGGGAGAGGGATAACGTCCTACGGATTTACCGTAGCGACAAAGTTATCCGCGCATGTCAACGCCCTACAGTCTCGAAATCTCAGGGGGTCCACACTACGACCCAGACCTTTTCCATCCCAACGGGAATCTAGGTAGGTTCTGCAAAGGTGGTGGACCGGCACCACCAAAGAAACTATCCCGTAGCCAGATCCGAAAAGAGGAGAAGCGACAGGACAAGCGGGCGTTGAAGCAAGCGGCGAAAATCGCCAAGCTGAACGCACCACCAGCAGCACCACCTCCCCCACCACCTCCACCTCCAGTCGCTACCAACAGGGACGCAGCAGCAGCAGAAGCACAGACTAGGCTGGATGCACAGTCGAGATCCGGTCAAGCCCAGACGATCATTGCCGGGGAAACCGGTGGCTACAAGCCACTCAAAAAACGTAGCATGGGTGATAACACCCTACTCGGTGGGTGATGAGAGAGGCCGAGAACGATGCAGCTTTCGAGCTTAAACGCTACGAAAACCTAAAGACTAAGCGCCACAGCCTAGATGAGTTCTGGCGTGAGATCGGCGACCATGTCATGCCGGAGGAGTCCCTGGTAGACCAGGGCTACCGGTTCAGGAACAACGATGTAAGGCAAGACACTTACGACCGGTTGTTTGACACAACCATCGCACGGGCAAACGCGACACTAGCTAACGGTCAGTTCGCAAGGGTGACTCCACCCAACTCTGCGTGGTTCTCGTTCGATGCCCCATTCGGGTTCAGGGACAGCGACCGGGTGACAAAGTGGTATGCCCAACTCACCGAGATTGCACGCGAATTGCTTCAAAAGTCCCGGTTCTACTCTCAGGTATACAGGCTTTACCTGCAACGTGGCGGGTTCGGGACAGGCTTGCTCTACACCTCACAGACCGAGGACACACCGCTCTACTTCCGCTCCCACTCGGTTGGTTCCTACGTCCTGGACGAGAACGCAGAGGGGGTCGTAGACACGGTTTATCGTGAGTTCCCTCTCACTGCACGTCAGGCGGCAGACTTCTTCGGGGCGGACAACTTGGGCGACGAGGCGCAGAAGGCACTAAACAGCAAGAACCCAGGCGACCAAGACAAGGAGTTTGACTTTGTCCACGTAGTCCGCCCCAGACCCGATAGCGAAAGGGATCTGGAGAAGTCAGACCCTGAGAACATGCCCATTGCGTCGATCTACATCGACAAGAAAGCTAAGAAAAAGGTCAGGGTTTCCGGGCATATGACGATGCCCTACATGGCGTCTCGCTACCATGAGATGTCCCATGGTGCCTACGGTTGGGGACCCGGATTCTTGGCGCTCCCTGATGCTAGGCAGTTGAACTATCTCGAAATGCACCTCGACGTGGCAGCAGAGAGAATGGCTACCCCGTCAGTCCTCGCGCCAGCCGACCTAGAAGACCAGATCGACCTTACCGCAGGTGGGGTCACCTACCTCAACCCGTTCGCCCCGACCAACAATAACCTACCAAGGGAGTGGGCAATGTCGGGTTCCTACCAGCTAGGAGAGGCGAGGGCGGAACACAAACGCAGGGCTATCGAGGACGCATTCCACACCCGTCTGTTCATGTTGTTCAACATGATGGACGACAAGACTGAGCGGACTGCACGGGAGATCCAAGAGAAAGCGAACGAGCGGTTGACCCAGTTCTACCCGACCTTCTCCTTGCTCACAACTGAACTCCTCAACCCGCTACTGTCTCAGGTCTTTACGACGGCACTTGAATACATGGGTTTTGAGACGATCCCGCAGGAGCTTATCACCCAAGACCAGAACAGTAGTTTCATCCCTGACCCTGCGATCTCATTCTCTTCCAGCCTCGGCCTTGCCATGAAGCGGGTAGATAACTCATCGTTCATCGCATGGCAGCAGATCTTGGGGCCGATGATGGAGATGCACCCGGAGGTTGGCGACCACCTAGACTGGGGCAGGATCTCGAGGGACGTGTTCCGCAACGAGGGTGGTCCCGTGCCGTGGTTGCTGGATATCGAGCAGGTGCAGGAACTCCAACAGGCTAGGCAGCAGCAGCTACAGCAGGAGCAGATGATGGCACAGGCAGCAATGGCGACTGATGCCCTAGCCAAAACCAAAGGTATGCCTACCGAAGAGATCGAAGAGAAAGCACAACTCGTAAGTTAGTGGACACACAGGAACTAGACACACTCGTCGCCTCGCTTGAGGCGGCAAAGAAATCATCACCTTCAGACGCATCTATCATCCTCGACTACCAGCGGGTATTCGGGACTGAACCAGGTGGCAGGGTGCTGGCGGATCTCGTCAAGAGGTTCCCACTGATAGCCCCCCGTTTCGTCTCCGGTCAGGGGGTGGAACAGGCAGCGCAGAGGGACGGGGCGGCACAGGTTGTCGCCCACATCCTGCAATACACAATCTCCAAACCGAGACAGGAGCGGAAGAAAGCTCCGGCCAAACGTGCCGGTCGCCAGAAAGAAACAAAAGAAGACATCCAATGAAAAAGAAGAGAGTCCCGAAAGGATACACCCACAACGAGAACAAAGAGATCTTCAGGAATGGAGAGCATGTAGGCACCTACTTGGATGAGGACGGAGGTAAGCTGACCCACCCCGAGTCTGTAGGTTTGCGGTTCGCATCACCGATCTCCAACTATGTCAGGGCACAGGGTTGGGTGTTGCCCACCCCGACCGGCAACCGGATCAACGAAGTCCAGCCAGACCCGGAACCGGAAACCGAGACGGTGAACTCTGGGGGGACTGAGGTGGTAGCGGCAGAGGAAGTCCAGCAACCTGTTGTAGAAGAAGCAGTTGTGGAGGAAAAGGTGGCAGAAGAGATCCCGCCGTGTCCCAAGTCGCAACCGGAGTTCGGATCGAAAACCCCAGCCATTGTTGAATGGTACCAGAAATACCACCCGGAAGAGTTCATCAGCAAATACGCCGGGAGGTTGACCCACCTCGGCGTCGTCCAGCATGACGGGACATTCAAACAATCAAACAAGGGGCGGCGCAAACCGATCCTGTAACCAGCAACACAAAAAGACATGAGCGAAGAAGCAGCAGCAACAGCGGAACCGGTGGCGGAAACGTCCACCGAAGTATCATCGGCAGAGGCAACGCCCCAGCAGGGGGATACCCTTCTCGGCAACCAACCAGAACCGGTAGGATCGACCGACCCGTCAGACCCGTGGGTGGCGGACGGCAAGTTCACCCCTGCGTTCTACGACCAGCTAGGATCGGACGGGACGAAGTCGATCATGGAGAAATACCAGGGCGACCCTCTCAAGGCTATCAAGGCACTGGACGAGTCCCAGAGGTTCATCGGCAAACGGTTGATGGTGCCAAACGGAGAGACTGACCCCGCCGTCCTATCCAAGTTCAGGGAGGTCAACAGCATTCCTGATACCCCGGACGGTTACAACGTCAAGGCACCGGACAACCTGCCGGAAGGTGTAGAGTTCGATGAACAGAACTTCGTCTCCCATTACGCCCCCCTGTTTCACGAACTGAACCTAACTCCGGCACAGGCAGAAGCAATCGTAGCCAAGCACATCGAGGTCGAGGGGTTGAGGGCAGCGGAGATGTCTGCGGCAATCGACAGTAACAGTGCGACCTACATCGCTGAACAGAAGAACATCCTGCAAAAAGAGTTCGGCACTAACTACGACTCCAAGATCAGCGATGCACAGAGGTTTGCTTTAACCCTGGGGGTTGACCTGAACAACGCCGAGATCGGCAACAACGCGGAGCTTATCAAAGCGTTCGCCAAGGGTGCTGGGTTGATCTCACCGGACAGGATGGTGCCACCGGCAGAGGTGCAGACTGCCCAGAGTTACGGGGCATTAGCCAAAGACATCCAGACCAACCCGAATAACCCTGACCACGCGCTCTATACCGGCACCGCTGGCAACAGGTCGGAGCAGGAGGCCGTGAGATCTAAAGTTAGACAAATGATCGAAAAGGCGCAATCCTGAGCAGTTCCCAAACCCAACCAAAGGCGACCCTGTGATGATACGTCATCCGGGGTCGCTGTTTTTTTACTTGTATTGAGTAAATAGGTGTGCCTAACTGAAGTGCTTTCTAGTCAGTTACCTGCACATTTACGGGGACCCCAGTAATGGGACACACCCCACACAAGCAAGACTGCCGTAAATAGAGCAAGAATTTACGGACTGTCCATGTCGGACAGATACCCGGTTAAGTCAGCAATCAACTAAACTAACCGAAAGGAATATTACTAATGTCTTCAGCATTGACCATCCCTCAATACTTCCCGACCGAGTTCGCTACGAACTGGGAAAGTGTTGTCCAGCAGAAAGGCGGAAAAGTCGCCCAGTTTGCTACACCCGACCCATCCTTCAAAGGTAAGGAGAAGTCCTACAACCAGATCGACCCCATCGATAACTTCCAAGAGATTACGACCCGCATGGGATCGACCCAGCTCTCGGAGATTTCCGGTGATAAATATTGGCTACGCACCCGCGCATACGACGACGCGAAAGGCTTTGACGAATGGGATGACGACATCCTCGGCGACATCGTCCTTCCCACGTCCGACACGATGCGTGAGATGAGCAACGGCTGGGCACGTAAGTGCGACGACGTTCTCTTCAGCGAACTACTCGGCACCCGTTACATCGGGGAAACCGGGGTGACCACAAACGCTCTCCCGTCCGGGCAGAAAGTTGCGGTAAATTACAAGCGTGACGGGACTACCGCCGATAGCGGCCTGACCTACGAGAAGATTCTCCGCGCATTGGAGATCTTCGGCGAGAACGACGTTGACTTCGACGAAGAGGGTCAACCGGTGATGTTCGTGCGGATGCGCCAGATCACCGACCTCTACGCCAGCGTGACCGAGTTCCGTAGCCGGGACTACTCGCGTGACATCGAGCCGTTCAGCAAGGACAAGCTCATCACCGAAGGGACGATGAACTGGAACGGCATCTTGTTCGTCAAGTCGCAGCGTGTGCCTACAAGCGGATCGGACTCCTACCAGTGCCCGATGTTCACGAAGCGTGCGCTTAAGTATTACCTCGACTCGCCTACGCCGATGATCGATGTCCGCCCCGACCTGAAGCACACGCTCCAGATTCGGATGAAGGGTCGCATCGGTGCAGTTCGGACGCAGAACGAACTCGTTGTCGAAGTCTCCTGCGACGAGACTCCGGGATTCTAAACCAGTAAACTAACACCTAACGAAAGGAACAACTAACCATGGGTAACTTATACACAGCCGAAGCTACTTCTCAGAACTCCGCTCTCACTAACGTGGCGAGCAGGGTGACGGACGGCAGCACCATCTCTGGAAGCACTCGCAGCTTCCGGGTTACGCACACCTCTGCCACCGATGACGAGGCAGATGACGTGCTTTATCTCGTCAAACTGCCGACCGGGGCTAGGCTCGACCCCTACTCGCTGAAAGCATTTGCCGCCGGTGATGCCGGAACGGTTTACGCGATTGATGCGGTGGGTGACCTCGCAGACCCTGACAGGTATTCGTCTACCAGCGTTGACCTCGGTGGTGGCGCGGCAGCTTTCGAGTTCACGCCGAATGCTACTGCCGTCTCTGCCGACTACCAAGTCGGTGACGACGCTGCCGATACCGGGTGGATTACCGCCACGCTCCACACGATGACTAGCCCTGCGGCTACCACTATCGTGTTTACGGGTAATTACTCCCTCGCGAATTAGGGTTGCTCTTGCCCTAACTGCCCCCTCGTCCTAGTTTTGTGTGTCTTCTAGGACGGGGGGGCACCCTCCATTACTATGCCGTATTCTCCGCACAACAAAACCGAGATCGTAAACATGGCACTAGCCCATCTGGGCAACGGTGAGATCTCGGACTTCGACACACAGGCATCGGAGAGCGCAAGACAAGCACGCTTGCATTTCAACCTCACTCGCGACTCCATGCTACGCACGCACGCATGGAACTTCTCGATCAAACGCACATCTCTCGCACTCGACCCGACAACACCAGCATCGGGCTACGACAACGCATTTTTATTGCCTACCAATTTTTTGAGGATCATCACCCTCAACGACAGTGACGCTTGGGAGACGAGCGACCTGTTTGCTATCGAGTCTGGCTTGCTGCTCACCAGCGAAGACTCTGCCATCATCACCTACGTCGCCTCCATCGAGG
>Ga0181577_10002126_pt1 | contig 15658 bp, 16 predicted proteins | sample 101ome_21_FD_132468 | JGI IMG/M metagenome (GOLD analysis project Ga0181577, IMG submission 132468) | Coastal salt marsh microbial communities from the Groves Creek Marsh, Skidaway Island, Georgia - 101413BT metaG (megahit assembly) | ecosystem: Environmental > Aquatic > Marine > Intertidal...
AATCTCCAGCCATTATTTTTATCGACGAGATCGACGCCATTGGACGTGCCAGAGGAAAGAACAACTTTACCGGTTCTAACGATGAAAGAGAAAACACCCTCAATCAACTTTTGACCGAAATGGACGGTTTTGGCACGGATACCAATGTGATTGTATTGGCCGCGACCAACCGGGCAGATATTTTGGATAAAGCTTTGATGCGCGCCGGGCGATTTGACCGTCAAATCTATGTTGATCTTCCCGACTTGAATGAGCGGCGTGAAATTTTCAAGGTTCACCTCAAGCCACTAAAAGTTGTAAAAAGCTTAGACATAGAATTTCTTGCCAAGCAAACGCCTGGATTTTCGGGGGCTGACATTGCCAATGTTTGTAATGAGGCTGCCCTTATTGCAGCGAGAAAGAACAGAAAATCTGTTGGAAAACAAGACTTCCTCGATGCAGTTGACCGCATCGTTGGTGGGCTGGAAAAGAAAAATAAGATCGTTACCGACGATGAAAAAAAAACCATTGCCTTTCACGAGGCAGGTCACGCTACTGTAAGCTGGTTGCTTGAGCATGCGGCGCCATTGGTAAAAGTGACTATTGTACCCAGAGGTCAATCCCTTGGAGCGGCATGGTATTTGCCAGAAGAACGCATGATCGTTCGAACAGAACAAATGTTAGACGAAATGTGTGCCACTTTGGGAGGAAGAGCTGCAGAAAAGATCATTTTCAACAAAATCTCCACGGGAGCCCTAAGTGACTTGGAAAAAGTAACCCGTCAGGCAAGGGCCATGGTTTCGGTTTATGGACTCAATGAAACCCTTGGGAATATCACTTATTACGATTCCTCGGGTCAAATGGAAAACAGTTTTACCAAACCCTATTCTGAAAAAACAGCCCAAATCATAGACAAAGAAATTTCTGACATCATCGAGTTACAATACAAAAGGGCTTGTGATCTTTTGAAAAAGAACAAAAATAAACTCAAGCAACTTGCGGAGCGCTTACTGGAAAAGGAAGTCATTTTTAAAGATGACCTTCAAAACATCCTTGGGGAAAGACCCCATATTGTAAAAGCTAAAAATAAAGAAGACGGCGAAAAAGGTATAAGTTTGGCGGTCAATTGATTGTACTTTGGGACTTTGGAATAAACTATTTGGGAAAAGAAATGTAAGTAGACCTTCAGAGGCCAAAAGTCCCTATCTACCCAAAAAAAAAGAGGAAATTGAAGTTCTTTTTGCTGATCAATTTACCCTAAAGGGAGGGAAGTTCCTTTACAGTGAAAATGCACAAACCACCCACGAATTTTTTCAACTCATACTCGAAGAAAACCTTTGGAAAGAAGACGACATCCTCTGTTTTGATAAAGCACTTTCCCAAAGCTTCGGATTGAAAATCCTTACTGAAGATCCCCAACCCAAACAATATAAAGCGCTGTTGATCGGTTGTGAATATTTAATTGCCAACAAAGGCACCCTACTCATTTGTCACCACCAACTCAAAGATTACAAATTAGAAGAACTCCCTGATTTTTTTATTGTTTTCTCGGGTGTAAAAAACTTTGTCAATGATGTAAGCGAGGGAATGAGCAAACTCAAAAACAAGTATTCCAACCAAGTCCCAAGCAATATTACCACCCTCAATGTCAGAAATGTTCAGAATGAAAAAGATTTTTTATCCTATGGGAATAGTGCGAAAAACCTATATTTAGTTCTTCAAGAGTAAATCGATGAAAGAACTTTACATCCGAGGAATTTCAGGAGGGCTATACGTCGCCTTAATTGTTGGCTCGGTCTTTACACATCAACTGCTGTTTACCCTCACTATTCTTCTTTTCTCCACCCTGGCGATCATAGAGTTTCAACGTTTGATTCATCACAAAAGTTATATGCCCATGGCTTTGGTCCTACTTTTGGTTTACAATTTTTACCAATCCAAAATCGAAGTCTCGGATCTGCTTTATCCCCTCATCAGTATTTTTATTGCCCATTTTTTTCTGCTTTACTGGCTTTTTACCCAAAAAAAAATACAATTTGGATATCTTTCCAAAACCTTACTCACTCTTTTCTATGTGGGGTTGGGTTGTTTTTTTATCATCACTTTGGGGGGAAGTGGGAGTGATTACCATCCGGAGGATGTTTTACTGTTCTACCTATTGATTTGGACCAATAACTCATTTGCCTATTTGGTTGGAAAAAAATTCGGAAAAAAACCTTTATATGCTGCCATCTCCCCCAAAAAATCTTGGGAAGGGTTTTTTGGTGGACTTATTTTTTGTGGTATGACAGCCCTAATTTTTTGGCAGTTTTATCCTGAAAAAAGTCTTTCCTTGTATATATTGATTGCGATTGTCACCGCTTGTTTGGCCAGTATAGGGGATTTGATCCAATCCCAATTCAAACGGCAGGCAATGGTCAAAGACAGTGGTTCATTAATCCCTGGCCATGGTGGTTTTTTTGATCGTATGGACAGTGCTATTTTTACAGCTCCTTGGTTTTATTTAATACTCAATTTCAAAGAATATGTTTCATAAAGAAGGTTTTAAAATCATCATCAATACTTTTTTAATTTGCGCTGCCATGGCCCTATTGGCCGAATATCAAATTGAAAACTATTGGATTCAAAAACTAGTCCAAACGGCCAGTGTGGTACTATTGATCCTCGTGTTGCAGTTTTTTAGAAACCCCAAAAGAGAAACCCAACCCAATGAAAAACACATCATTTCCCCCGTAGATGGGAAGGTGGTCGTCATCGAAGAAGTCTATGAAAAAGAATACTTTAAAGACCAACGCCTTCAAGTCTCTATTTTTATGTCTCCACTCAATGTACATGTAACGAGGTATGCCATTGGCGGGTCGGTTGTCTTCAGCAAATACCACCCTGGGAAGTATCTGGTGGCTTGGCATCCCAAATCGTCTGAGTTGAATGAGCGCACCACTGTGGTCTTGGAAAACAAAACAGCAGGACAAATCCTTTACCGACAAATTGCTGGAGCTGTGGCGCGTCGCATTGTCAACTATGCCAAGGTCGGAGATCAGGTGGAACAGGGAGCCGATGCAGGATTCATTAAATTTGGTTCTAGAGTAGATGTTTTCCTTCCCATAGGGACCAAAATCAATGTAAAAATTGACCAAAAGGTCAAGGGAGGGTTAGATTCCATTGCACTTCTATAAATATAGTTAATCAATCAAGCCTCAATCTACCGTCCACTTAATACATAGCGGTAATTTAAATCGCTGAAAAGCTGATGATTAAAGTTGGCTCAGGCTTTTTTCCAAAAGGGTGATTTTCTCCCGAGCATCCATTGCTTTTTTGCGTTCCAGTGCAATGACCTCTTCAGGAGCATTGTTTACAAAGCGTTCGTTGGATAACTTTTTTTCAACCGATTGAAGAAAACCCTTGGCATATTCCAATTCTTGGGTTAGTTTTTTGCGTTCTTCCTCTGGGTCAATGGCTTGGCTGAGGGGAATAAAAAACTCAGATTGTCCCACCCTAAAGGAACCCAAGGCTTGGTTTTCGTCTTGGACAACCGCCTCAATAGAGGCAAGCTGTGCCAGCTTTTTTATCACCTCAGAATAAGGAATGGGTCCCTCAGAAATCAAGATCAATTGTTCTTTGAATCCAATATTTTTTTCCTTTCTAAAGTTTCTGATTCCTGCCACGATTTGTTTGACCATTTCAAAGTCATCGATGTAAGCTTGGTCTGTGGTTTGGGGCTTTGGCCAATCTGAGATTACAAGCGCCGTATGGGGGTCACGCTTATCGATATGATGCCAAAGTTCTTCGGAAAGGAAAGGCATGAATGGATGCAATAGTCTGAGGTTGTCCTCGAATAAAGTTTTTACGGCCTCGAGGGTACCATTATCAATGGGATCCCCATAGTTGGGTTTGACCATTTCCAAAAACCACGAACAAAAATCGTCCCAAATCAGTTTGTACAAACTCATCAAGGCATCGGAGATTCTGTACTTATCGTAGTGATCATTTATCAGACGAAGGGTTTGTTGAAAAAGATTTTTGTACCACTGAATGGCCGCCTTGTTAACGGCTGGCATTTCCTCGGTTGATTCGACCTTCCATCCGTCCACCAATCGGTAGGCATTCCAAATTTTATTGGCAAAATTTTTGCCTTGCTGGCACAGACTTTCGTCAAATAGCAAATCATTCCCCGCTGCGGAGCTGAGCATCAAGCCCACCCTGACGGCATCGGCACCAAATGCTTCAATTAAGGCGAGTGCATCGGGGGAGTTCCCCAGTTGTTTGGACATTTTCCTGCCTTGTTTGTCTCGAACCAATCCGGTCAAATAGACATTAGAAAAAGGCTTTTCCTCCCGCAGTTCGAAACCAGAAATGATCATGCGCGCCACCCAAAAAAACAAAATATCGGGTCCCGTCACCAAATCTTGGGTCGGGTAATAATAATTGATTTCTGGATTGTCAGGTTCCAGTACCCCATTAAAAACAGATATGGGCCACAACCAAGAGGAAAACCAAGTGTCGAGTACATCCTCATCTTGTCGCAGATCGGATGGCTGTAAACCAGCATCACCTGAAGCGGCTCTGGCAAGCTCCAAGGCTGTCGAACGGTCTTGGGCCACCACGAATTGGGTGTTGTCCTTTCCATAATAGTAGGCTGGAATTTGTTGCCCCCACCATAGTTGTCTAGAAATATTCCAATCTCGAATGTTCTCCATCCAGTGGCGGTAGGTGTTTTTAAATTTTTCTGGCACCAAGCGAATGTCGCCACTTTCCAATACGGCTTTGATTGCCGGTTGCGCCAAGTGCTCCATTTTGAGGAACCATTGGTCCGAAAGTCGGGGTTCGATCACCGCTTTGGTTCGCTCTGAAGTTCCCACCTTGTGACGGTGATTTTCTATTTTGACCAATTGACCTGAGGCTTCCAAGGTCTTTGCTATTTTTTTTCGAGCTTCAAATCGATCCATGCCCTCAAATGCCAAACCGTAATGGTTTAATGTGGCATCCTCATTGAAAATATCGATTACCTCCAGTTGGTATTTATCGCCCAGGGCTTTATCGTTGGTATCGTGTGCGGGGGTAACCTTTAGACAACCCGTACCAAATTCCATGTCTACATACTCGTCCTCGATAATAGGGATTTTTCTATTGGCAATGGGAACAATCAACTTTTTCCCTTTAAGGTGGGTGTAACGTTCGTCTTGGGGGTGAATACAAACGGCGGTATCTCCGAGCAAAGTTTCAGGACGGGTGGTGGCAACAATAACTTTTTCGTCACTGTCCACTACTGAATAGGCAATGTGATACAACTTTCCGTTGCTCTCTTCATAGATTACTTCCTCATCTGACAAGGTGGTTTTGGCCTCGGGATCCCAATTGACCATACGATAACCCCTGTAAATCAAACCTTTATTGTACAGTCGCACAAAAGTTTCAATGACCGATGCAGACATGTCCTCGTCCAAGGTAAATTTGGTTCGCTTCCAGTCGCAAGAACAACCTAGTTTTTTGAGTTGTTCCAAGATTACCCCTCCGTATTCCTCCGTCCAATCCCAGGCGTGTTTTAAAAATACTTCACGGCTTAGTGAGGATTTGGCTATGCCTTGTTCTTTGAGTTTGGCCACTACTTTGGCTTCGGTAGCGATAGAAGCATGATCCGTTCCTGGAACCCAACAAGCATTGTATCCCATCATCCTGGCCCTGCGGATGATGATGTCTTGCAGGGTGTTGTTGAGCATATGCCCCATGTGGAGCACTCCCGTCACGTTGGGGGGTGGAATCACAATGGTATAGGGCTCCCTATCGTCTGGTGTAGAAGAAAAATAATCTTTTTCCATCCAATAGGAGTACCATTTCTCTTCAACTTTTCGGGAAACAAACTTTGATGGGATTTGCATGAATGGTTTTATGTCTTTAAACGCTCGACAAAAATAGCAAGCCTTGAGGGATTATAAAAACCTTATCGGTTTTGGTTTTCTCATTAAAATTGTAATTTTAGGGTATCGTAAATTAAAACCATGAAAAAAACAGTCCTGATTATTTTATTGATTCTGTCTCCTTTTGCACTGACTGCCCAGGCCTCTGGCCCTATGATCAGTTTTGAAATGGAAACCATTGACTATGGAGACATCGCCAAAGGCAGTGATGGTGTACGTACTTTTATTTTTAAAAATACGGGAGATATGCCCTTGGAAATCCAAGGGGTAAGATCCAGCTGTGGTTGTACCATCCCCAAAAAACCCGAAGCGGCCATTGCTCCCGGAACAAATGGGGAAATTACTGTTAAATACGACACCAACCGAGTGGGGGTTTTCAGAAAAACGATAACGGTCAATACCAACGTCAGTACTTCAGCCATCATTGCACTAAAAATAAAAGGCAACGTTCTGGCTAACTAGACAACTGCCTGAAAATCGACTTTTTAATTTTTTTGGCCTCTGCTTGAAGAACGGTGTTTTTTTTGGATATTTGCAATCACAAATTTCAAGATGCCAAATATTTCCAAAAAAGGTCAAAATTTGCCGTCCTCACCCATCCGTAAGCTGGTGGCTCACGCTGATGAAGCAAAATCTCGAGGGGTCGAAGTTTTGCATCTCAACATTGGGCAACCCGATATAGCGGCACCCCATGCTTCTATGGAAGTTGTTCGTCATCACGAACTGCATCTTTTGCCCTATGGCTCCTCTCAGGGTGCCCTCTCCTTCAGAAAACATCTCTGTAGCTACTATGCTCAGCACGATATTTCAATCCAGCCTGATGATATCATTGTTACCACCGGTGCCAGTGAAGCCCTTTCTTTTACCCTCAATGTCATTTGTGATGCTGGCGATGAAATCATCATTCCCGAGCCTTTTTATGCCAACTATAACGGATTTGCTTCCGCCTCCAGTGTGGTTGTAGTTCCTGTGGTTTCCCAGTTTGAAAACCAATTCGAACTGCCTCCAGTAGCAGCATTAAAAGATAAAATAACAGACAAAACCAGAGCCATACTGATTTGTAATCCCAGTAATCCAACTGGCTACCTCTACAGTGAAAAAGAAATTAAAGCATTGATCGATCTGGCGGTTGAACACGATATTTTCATCATCGTGGATGAGGTATACCGTGAATTCATCTATACTGATGCCCCGCATTATTCGGTTCTGAAATCTTCAAAAGGAAGCGAGCACGCGGTAATGATCGATTCGGTCTCCAAGCGCTACAGTCTTTGTGGTGCAAGGGTGGGGTGTATGATTTCCAAAAACAAGGCGTTGATGGCCACTGCATTGAAATTTGCCCATCTGCGCTTGTCTCCTCCAGCTTTGGCCCTGATGGCCAGTGAGGCTGCCATCACCGCCCCGGCCTCCTATTTGGAAAAGGTAAAAAAAGAATACGCCCACAGAAAAGAAGTGACTGTGGCTGCTTTGGAAAAAATCAGTGGGGTTAAGGTCTCCAATCCCATGGGAGCCTTTTACTGCATCGCCAAATTGCCAGTAGACAGTGCAGAGGATTTCTCCAAATTTTTGTTAACCGACTTCCAAGATCAAGGACAAACCGTCATGTTGGCACCAGCAGCAGGCTTTTACTCCTCTCCCGAACTGGGTAAAGACCAAGTCCGATTGGCTTTTGTTCTTGAAAGTAGTAAGCTCATCAGAGCGGCCGAAATTTTAGAAAAAGCATTGGAAGCCTACTCCAATTCATAGGCAATTTTCTATCTTTCACTATGGTTTTGAATTTTTTAGAAAACATATCACTACGGCCCTATAATACTTTTGGGATTGATGTGAATGCCAAAAAATTTATTGCTGTTTCCTCCACCGATGAATTGATCGCCGTTTTAAATCAAAACCCATCGGAAAATCTTCTTCTCATAGGTGGCGGAAGTAACCTTCTACTAACGAAAGATTTCGATGGACTCACCATTAAAATGGAAAATAGAGGCATGGAAATCCTTGAGGATGACCCCAAGGGCGTAACGGTCAAAGTCGCTGCAGGAGAAAACTGGCATGATTTTGTACTGTGGTGTTTAGAAAACGACTATGGAGGGGTCGAAAATCTGGCCTTAATTCCTGGCAATGTGGGGGCGGCTCCCATCCAAAACATCGGTGCCTACGGAGTTGAACTACAGTCGGTTTTTCTCAGCTGTGAAACCGTTTCCATTCCCGACGGGAAAGTAAGCACCTTTTACAAAGCCGACTGTGAATTTGGGTACAGAAATTCCATTTTTAAAAATGCCCTCAAAGGAGAATGTATCCTCACCTCGGTGGTTTTCCGATTGACCAAAGCGCCCCATAATATCAATACTTCCTATCGGGGGATTGGTGAAAAAATGAAAGGGAAATCCATCAACATTCAAAATATAGCCCAGGCAGTCATTGAAATTCGATCGGAAAAACTCCCCGATCCGAAAGTCATAGGCAATAGCGGTAGTTTTTTTAAAAACCCCCTCATCCCTCAAAATCAATTTTTCGAATTGAAAAAACAGTATCCCTTAATCCCCCATTATCCAGATAGTGAGGGAAAAGTGAAGATTCCCGCTGCTTGGTTGATCGATACCTTAGGTTATAAAGGCTATCGTGTAAATGATGCTGGAGTGCACCAAAATCAGGCATTGGTTTTGGTCAATTATGGCAGTGCCAAAGGAGCTGAAATCAAAAATCTGGCACAAGAAATTCAGCTTAAGGTGATGGAGAATTTCGGCATTGCGTTGGAGTTTGAAGTCAATATACTGTAACCTACTCTCTGTTTTTAGAATCAATGATAATGGTAACAGGTCCGTCGTTTAAGAGGCTGACTTTCATGTCTGCACCAAATACTCCCTTGGCCACTTTTTTCCCCAACTTTTCCTCCGCCAAAGTCACAAATTCCTCATACAATGGGATGGCCAATTCATGAGGGGCCGCTCGGATATAGGAAGGACGATTCCCCTTTTTGGTGGCAGCCATTAAGGTAAACTGACTGATCACCATCAACGCTCCCCTGATGTCGAGCAGCGAAAGGTTCATCACTTGATTTTCATCATTAAAAATCCTTAGGTTCAGCAATTTATTGACCAGCCATTCAAGGTCGGACTGATTATCATCATTTTCAATACCCAGAAGCACCAGTAATCCCTTACCAATGGCTCCAACCGTAATTCCTTCTACCTTAACCTCGGCTTGACTGACCCTCTGAATCACTAATCTCATTACTTATCGGTATAAAGCATCGTCTTCTAACAATTGCAAATAAGATTTGTATCGAGTGGGGGCTATGGTTCCCTCCTCGACCGCAGCTTTGATGGCACAATGGGGTTCATTGGTGTGCAGGCAATTGTTGAATTTACAGTTTTCTCTCAGCGGTGCCATCTCAACAAAATAACCAGAAAGCTCCTCCTTGAGGATGTCCACCACCCCAAAACCTTTAATGCCAGGGGTATCAATGATCTTGGCTTGAGGTTCCAAATCAAACATCTCGGCAAAAGTTGTGGTATGTTGTCCCAGTTGGTGTTGTTGGGAAACGACTGCTGTTTTGAGTTGTAAATTAGGGGACAAGGTATTGACCAAAGTAGATTTCCCTACACCACTGTGACCAGAGAACATACTCACTTTTTTGACCATCAGCTTTTGTATGCCCTCCAAAGTATTGAGGTCTTTGGCCACGACTTCATGGCAATCGTAGCCTATTTTTTGATAAATCGACTTTAAGGATTGCATTTCCTTCAACTCTTTGGGTTCGTATAAATCCATTTTATTAAAGACCAATACCACATCGATTTCATAAGCTTTGGCGGTAACCAAAAATCGATCGATAAATGCGGGAAAAGTAGGCGGTTTTTTGAGCGTAATCATCAAAAAAACCTGATCAATATTAGCGGCAATGATGTGGATTTGTTTGGAGAGATTAACGGATTTTCTGACAATGTAATTCTGTCGGTCTTCGATATGGGTGATCACTCCTGAGTCCAGACCTTCGGTCGGACTAAGTTCAAATGAGACCGCGTCTCCTACTGCCACAGGATTGGTACTTTTGATGTCTTGAATACGGAATTTTCCTTTGATCCTACAATGGTAAAACTGCCCCTCGGATTTCACGCGATAATGGCTACCTGTCGAAGAATAAACGATCCCTTTTTTTATCATTGCTACAAAGTAACAACAAATATTTTTTTCCCTTATTCCCACAAATTCAAGCAGGGGGAATTGTTATCTTTGTAAAAAGATTGGAATGACCCAAAAAGTAATTTTAATGATCTTGGACGGTTGGGGTTTTGCCCCCAATCCAGAGGTATCTGCGGTGGATCTCGCCAAAACCCCAAACATGGATGAATGGTATGAAAAATACGCCCATGCTTCCCTATTGACTGACGGTGAGCATGTGGGACTTCCAGCCGGTCAAATGGGCAATAGCGAAGTGGGGCACATGAACCTCGGTGCGGGAAGAATCGTTTATCAGGACTTGGTCAAAATCTCCAAGGCCATCGAAGACAAAAGCATTGAAAAAAATCCAGTTTTGGTAGCGACGCTCGAATATGCAGAAAGCCAAAACAAAAACGTCCACTTCTTGGGCTTGCTTTCCTACGGTGGGGTTCACTCCCACTTGGATCACCTCGAGGGACTTTTAGAGATGGCTTCAAAATACAACTGCCCAGGCGTCTATGTTCACGGATTTACCGATGGCAGGGATGTGGATCCCAAATCTGGGAGGGGATACGTTCAAAAATTATCGGAAAAACTAAAAAATACGGGCGCACAAATCGCTTCCCTATGTGGTCGATATTATGCCATGGATCGAGACAACAGATGGGAACGGGTCAAAAAAGCCTATGATGCATTGGTTCACGGTCGTGGAAAGCTGACCCAAAACTTGGTGGAAAGCATCCAAGAAAGCTACGCCAATGGCGTAACCGATGAGTTCATCGAACCCTTGATTGTTACCGATGAAAAAAACGAACCCCTAGCCAAAATCACCGATGGCGATGTGGTCATCTTTTTCAATTACCGCACCGACAGAGGCCGGCAATTGACCCAAGCACTTTCCCAAGTCGCATTTTCTGATCAGGACATGAAACCATTAGATTTGTATTATGTCACCCTGACCCATTATGATAAAACTTTTAAAAACGTAAAGGTTGTTTTTGAAAAAGACAACTTGGAGGATACCTTAGGCGCCGTAATCTCCAGTGCCGGTAAAACCCAAATTCGAATCGCCGAAACGGAAAAATACCCCCATGTAACTTTCTTTTTTAACGGCGGTAGAGAGGAACCTTTTGATGGAGAACACCGCATCATGTGTCCCTCTCCCAAAGTGGCTACTTATGATTTACAGCCCGAGATGAGTGCTTTTGATGTCAAAGATGCCATCCTCACCAAAATCAAAGAGGAGCAGCCAGACTTTGTCTGTTTGAATTTTGCCAACCCAGATATGGTTGGCCATACGGGAGATTTACAAGCTGCCATCAAAGCCTGTGAAACCGTTGATCAATGCGCAGGGGAAGTGGTGGAGGCTGCCTTGGAAAACAATTATAAGATTTTGGTCATTGCCGATCATGGCAATTGCGAAACCATGATCAATACCGACGGGTCTCCCAACACTGCCCACACAACCAATCCCGTTCCATTGATCTTGGTAGACCAAGAACATACCGCCATAAGAGATGGCGTATTGGGAGACATTGCTCCCACCATTCTAAAACTAATGGCCATTGAGATACCCTCTGCTATGACGGGAAGTCCACTGGTTTAAAATCATCCCCCCAAATATTTAAAGACTATGAAAACGTTTTTTTTAATCAGCCTGCCCCTTTTGATGATGAGTTGTGGCGCTCCAACACAAAAACCAATCGCTACGAATCCCACCAAAGCTAGCAGTGGGGAAATGATTCTATTGGGTAAAATCAATAGGGCCAACTTGCAAACCGATGCCCTCACCTCCTGGTTCAATAGAGAATACGAAATGATTCAGGTCGAATCCCAATGGGGGAATGATCTTAAAGACCATCTTGAAGGTATGGAAATCAAAGTCTTTATGGGGACTTGGTGTGAAGACAGTCAGCGAGAAATCCCCCATTTTTTTAAACTACTCGATGCGCTGGAATTCGACCAGCGGCAGCTGGAAATGTATGCCATGTCGGAAGAAAAAACCACCCCCCAAAACTTTGAAAAAGATTTAGAAATTCACCATGTCCCTACCATCCTATTTTTTAAAAACGGAGAGGAAATCAATAGATTTGTAGAGTTGCCCGTTAGCTCCTTGGCAACCGATATAGCAAAAATCATTAAAGGGGAAACCTACCGCCATGCTTACGAATAGCCTATGGTAAAGATCAAAAGTTTAGAGGAAATTGAATTGATGCGCGAAAGCGCATTGATTGTTTCCCGTACCTTAGGCATGCTGGCTAAAGAAATCAAGCCAGGGGTAACCACACTTCATTTGGATCGCTTGGCGGAGACCTTTATTCGTGACCATGGGGCTGAACCGGGTTTTCTGGGTCTTTATGATTTCCCCAACACCCTGTGTGTAAGTCCAAATGAACAGGTGGTTCACGGTATTCCCAATGATCAGCCTTTGGAAGATGGAGACATTTTATCCGTAGATTGTGGGGCATTGAAAAATGGATTTTACGGTGATCACGCCTATACCTTTGAGGTGGGAACGGTTGCCGATGAAACTAAAAAACTACTGGAAGTCACCAAAAAGTCGCTTTACTTAGGAATCGAAGCCTTCCGCCTAGGCAATAGGGTGGGTGATTTGGGTCATGCCATTCAAACCTATACAGAATCTTTTGGCTATGGGGTGGTCAGAGAGTTGGTAGGCCATGGATTGGGGACAAAAATGCATGAGGCTCCCGAAATTCCCAATTACGGGAAACGAGGAAGGGGAAAGAAATTCATTAACGGCATGGTCATCGCCATCGAACCCATGATCAATCAAGGCACCAAAAAAATTCGACACTACAAAGACGGTTGGACCATCAAAACGGCCGACAAACGCCCCAGTGCCCACTTTGAACACAACGTCGCCTTAATCGACGGAAAACCACAACTGCTCTCTACTTTCGACTTTATTTACGAAGCATTGGGCATCCCATCGGAGGAAGAAGCCCCTTTTAAAAAACCAAATACCAACGCATGAAATGGGTTTTGCGTTTTTTTCCAAGATCCTTCTTGATTCGAATGAGCATTTTATTGCAGCCGCTCTTACGGTTTTATTTCAGCGGAAGCCGTTTCATCGATCCCATCGATGGCTCCCAATACCGAAAATTCCTCCCCTACGGCTATGGTAAAAAACTACGACCGAATGCCCTTTGTCCGGGAACACTCTCCTTAGAACGCCATCGCTTGCTCTGGCTCTATCTCGAAAGGGAAACCGATTTCCTCACCCAACAAATCAAAGTACTGCATGTGGCACCAGAACAGGTTTTTTATAGAAAATTCAAAGCATTTCCCCATTGGGACTACACCACCACCGACCTCCACTCTCCCTTGGCGGATGTGGTGGCAGATATTTGTGCGCTGCCCTTTCCCGACCAAAATTATGATTTGATCCTTTGCAATCACGTATTGGAACACATTCCCGATGATCGCAAGGCCATGGGCGAATTGTATCGCGTACTAAAAAAGGGAGGAACCCTTATTGCCCAAGTACCCTTGGACGAAAATTGTCAAACTACTTTTGAAGATAAAAGCATCACCGATCCTAGCGAACGTGCCCAAGCATTTGGACAGTACGACCATGTGAGAATCTACGGTCAAGATTATTATCTCAGACTGAAATCTATCGGTTTTTCTCCTCGGGCAGTTGAGTTGCAAAAATCATTGACTACCGAGGAGATCGCCCAATTTGCCCTTCCCCCAACAGAGGCAATTCCGGTGATGCTTAAATAGTTATTTCTTTTTCATTCTTTCATTTAGTTTGTATTCTAAGGCCTGCAAAGATTGCATTAGCATTTCAATTTTCTTTTGTTGTTCGATTGTGTGTAAATATAATTCCTCTATTTTTTTAAGATTGGTTCGCACATTTTCTGAAATGTTCCAACTTTTTGTAGCTTCAATTGATTCAAGAGTTAAGCCCCCTATCTGTGATAATCTTTCCCGATTCAAAATAAAGCTCCCCCGAGGCGATGTGCAGTTCATTTTGGGGCGCGATATAGACGTCCCCGAAAAGAGTCATTTGAGAAAAGGTGGCAGAACAGAGAAATTGGAAACAGAGTACTCCAATCCATCTTGGAAGGAATTGATCCATAAGTAGGTTATTTTAACTTTGGTTGATACTAAGTTATAAAAACTTAAAGTATCACCAATTTTCAGAAGTCAAAACCAGAAAATCGTCTCCATCGGCTAGGGTCCAAAGAGCTTCGATATTGGGTTGGTTTTGGATCAAGGCTTGCCCCTCTTCTAAGGGCAAGACCATCAGGGCGGTGGCCCAGGCGTCGGCGGTCATACAGTCGGGGGCTTTGACGGAAGTACTCAGGATATTGGTTTTATGGGCCGATCCCGTCAGGGGGTTGATGGAGTGGACATATCTTTGAGCCGTGACGGAATCCACCCAGTATTTGCGGTAATTGCCCGAACTGGCCAAGGCTTGGTCTTGCAATAAAAGGGTCTGTAAAAACCGGCGTTCCTCTCCTTGTCGGGGGTCGTCGATGGCGATCTTCCAGGCCTTTTGGGATTTGGGACTGTTGCCCTTTGCAACAATTTCCCCGCCGATTTCGACCATATAATCAGCAGCCCCTTTTCTGTGAAGGAAATCTCCTACCTGATCAACGACATAACCTTTGGCCAGAGCATTGAAGTCAATATAGATATTGGGGGCTGCCTTGGCTACGGTTTGGTTGGGACTCAAAGTAACCTTTTGCCAGCCGGTAAGGGAGAGGAGGCTGTCCCGCAGTTCTTTACTAACTATATTTATAGATGTTTCAGGGCCAAAACCATAGGCATTGACCAAAGCCCCAACGGTGGGGTCAAAATGGCCAGCGGTCGCTTTCCAAACCTCGGTGGCTTTTTCGAAAACCTTTCTAAAATGCTTATCTACCACAATGGTGCTATCCCCTCTGTTGATTTTGGAAATATCGGATTCGGGCAGATAGGTGGAAAGGGATTTGTTAAGCAGATATAAAAGGGAGTCCAAGCCTTGTTGGGCTTCCTCCTCAGAAAGCTCGGCCACATAGAGGATGTTGTAGGAAGTTCCCAATGCAAAACCTTGCAGTCTTTTGGCTTCTGTAGGATTTGGACTACAACAGTAGAGCAGGCACAACAGGCCCAAGCTACTCCATGATCTGAAGACCGTCAAAATTGACTGCATAAGGGTCGTTTTCGGTTAATGGCAATTCATATTCCTCAGCATGGGCAAAACCGACGCCTGCATAGTAGGTGGTGGCTTTGTATTTGATCCCATGGTCTCTTACTTGCTCCAAAAGTTGGGCGTCGTAAGTCTTGGGGTTGTCGGGATACAAACAGCCCCTGACCACAATAAAATGAAGCTTTTGGTCTTTGATACAAACAAACTGCGGGTCTTTTTTGAGCTGGGAATTAACCGCTAAAAATTCAAAACCGGATTGGGTGAGGTGGTCGCCCACCTCTTTCATGGCCAGTTGGTGAATTTGTTGGGCCTGAAGCATTTTATCCCCCAAAGTCGTCGAAGCGGACATTCTCGGGTGGAATACCGAAATCGTCGGCCATTTTTTCTATCGCCTGGTTCATCAATGGCGGGCCACAGAAATAGACTTCAATATCTTCGGGAG